>OKWJ01000936.1_pt1 | contig 26521 bp, 19 predicted proteins | sample 1607121 | NCBI WGS metagenome assembly OKWJ01 (sample SAMN04414080, study PRJEB24778) | human gut metagenome | material: faecal | host: Homo sapiens | reverse complement strand
TTGTAGAAAAAAATATGCCGTATTTATGCGGCTTGTGGCGTTTCGCAAACGCCTAGTAATGATGTTTATCCGAAGGGAGAAATGGTGTAAAGATGATTATTCAGCATAATATGGCTGCAGTAAATACGATGATGCAGCTTGGAATTACCAATTCAAAATTAAAAAAAGCGACGGAACGTCTTAGTTCCGGATATCGGGTGAACCGGGCAGCGGATGATGCGGCAGCACTTGCAATTTCCGAAAAAAAACGTTCACAGATTCGAGGTCTTTTGCGTGCTTCAAAAAATGCAGAAGATGGCATTGGATTTGTTCAGACCGGGGATGGAACTATGGGGCAGATGGAAGATATTTTGCAGCGAATGCGGGAATTGACCATTCAGTCCTTAAATGATGTTTATAATGAGGAAGACCGGGCTGCAATGCAGATGGAATTTGATCAGCTGCAAAGTGAAATTGACCGGATGAACGATCAGACAGAATTCAATAAGAAGAACGTGTTTGAGCATTATGCGGATACTTATTATAAAGTGGAAGGAAACCGTGTTTGGTGCCAGGATCAGATACATACGATTGATTCTTCCAATCAGTCTTTAACAATACAATACAAAGTTTCTGACACGGAGCCTGAGAAAACAATTACTTTTGCAATTCCGGCAGGAGAGTATACCACGCAGGAATTAATTGATGAAATGGATGATGTAATAACAGGACTCAACGGTGCAGATGGTCTGTGTCTTGAGTATACGGGCGATGGCACCTGCAATATGGTAATTCAGAATGGTGTTGAAATAACAAAATTAAGTGGGGGACTTTCCTATCTGTTTTTCGATGAATTTCATGGTTCAAGAATTAGCGCATTAATTGGTACAACAGTTTTTAACCCAGGTTATCCACTGCTTGTTGATAATAACAATAATGAATTAAAATTTACGATAGAAAATTTTGATGGCACAACGAAGAAAGTGGATATTACAATTCCGCCGTATCGTTATTCCCGCAGTGAGATGATTGATATCTTAAATAAGGAGCTTGCCGGGACAGGGATGACGGCAAGTGAGAATGGTGAATACTCCATTCAGGTTGGAAGTGATGATGGAATTATCACTGGTTTAAAGGGAAATATGTTTAAAATTGATGATGAGTCACAGGGGGAAGAGATTCGTACTTCGGTATTTTACGATAATACGAAATATGGAAGTGTCAAAAAAACAAGTGGTACTTTTAAAGGAGGTGCTGTTCTTGTTAATCGTTCCTCTGATACGGAATGTAATGATTTTGTGATTGATGATACGAATAATACATTAAAAATACGAGTGGATGGAAAAGATTCCGATGCGTATCAGGAAATTGTACTGGATTCCGGAAAATACACGATAGGCGAAATGGTGTTACAATTACAAAACAAATTGGATGCAGCGGGAGTCGGTGTGACAGTGGCATCGTATGGACCTGAAGTTGGAAATTATACCACCAATGGAAATCGCTATTCTTTTTATGGACTTTTGCTTACATCTAAAACAGATGGAACAGAGAGTAAAGTTGAATTTGATGTGGCAGGCAGCAGTGCATATCAGACTCTTTTTGTGGAACGCAGATATACGGACGAAGGAAAAAATCCAACACCAACAGCCGGTAAATTTGAATATCAAAAGGCGTCACTTGTAGGTGGAAGATCATTTTCCCAGACAGATTTTCCATTAACATTGGATAATCAAACGAATGAGATTAAAATCCGCCTGACTGAAAAAATTCCTTCAGGGGATAGTTTTGTAATAAATGAGGGAACCTATGCGATATCGCTGACGGAAAAAACGTATCATTCTCTGAATGAATTGCTGACTGAAATTAATAACAAGCTGAATGGACCAGATGCATCAATAGGACTCAAAGATAAAATTCAGGCAGTGGACAATAGTGGGCAGATAGCATTTTATCCGAAAGATACCAATCAAACGGTAACGGGAATTGCTCTTGAGGATTCCAATGCCCGTGGTTTGCTTTTTGTAGGAGAAAAAATAGAATACAATATGAGTTCTGTGTCATCATCTGGCAGTTCGCCGTCCATTACTTTAGATACGATGCAGGAGCCAATTCAGATAGACGGATCGAATAATCAGATGAATGTATCAGTCGGAGGGGAAACAAGAACTGTTACTATTCCGGCAGGAAGTTATACGAAAGATCAGCTGGCAGAAGAAATCACAGATCAGTTAAAAGGAAAAACGACGACAACTACAAATTCATTTTCCGGTTATGGTCAGGGAAAAACAGATGATAAGAATGCAATTTATTCGGAAACAGGGAAAGAGAACCGCACGAAAATTGACTGCAAGGCAATGGGTTCCGGTAATACGGGACAGGGAGGAACAGCAATTATTAACGGTAAACCTGCGTCTTATACAGTTCCGGTTGCGTTAGAAGCAAAAACAACCATTACCAGTGCGAATAATCAGATGACGATTGAAGTAAATGGTAATTCTTATACAATTGCTCTGGATGAAGGAACGTATACACCGGACGAGTTAGCGCGTGCTCTTGAAAACAAACTCATGGATGTTACAAGAGAGTCTGACCGGGTTAAGGTTACAACGGACAGTGGAAAACTAGTTTTCTCTACAGTGCAGATGGGAAGCAATGTTCAGATGGCATTTAGTGCGGATAATTCTACTTTTTTGGACAGCATCAGTGTAACCAAGACACCAGCTTCCATTACGACGCAGCCACTGTTAGACCGTATATCCATAGATGGAACCAATTCTTCTTTTACGTTGATGGTTGATGGAAAGACGACAACGATTTCTTTGGATGCCGGTAATTATACACGAAGTGATTTTATCAAACAATTAAATAATAAATTGAAACAGAATGGAATTGGAGTCACAGCTTCATTAAATGGAAGTGGACTTTGTCTGACAACCAATGAAAAGGGGAATGGAGCCAGCATCCGTTATAGTACGACACAGGGCGGTGACAGTGTATCTGTTATGTTTGGACAATTGGTGAAAAAGGAACCTGCGGTTGCTTCTTTAAAAACGCCATTAAAGGAACCAATAACCATTACGGATACATCAAATGAATTTCGGGTCCGCTTGACAAAAAATGGTGTGCCAAATGATTTATGTGCAGTAATTCCTACGGGAGAGTATACGAAGGCGCAGCTTGTGGACAAACTTAATGAGTTATATCAGGGTGAGGTAACAGTGTCATTGAATTCGTCTGGTTCTCTTACCTTTACATCGAAAGATGTTGGAAAAGAAGTGTCTCTGCGTGTTGGAAATTCGATAAGCAGCAGTGCAGCAAAAGCGATGTTTGGAGAGACAACGGTAAAAACTCCGGATGTAAAAGCGTCTTTTGACTCACAGGGACGCCTGGTTCTTACTGGCGAAGGTGGAAATGGAAATTATACATTATCAGTGAAACCAGTGAAGGATTCACCATTTTGTAAACCGAAAGAAACAATTAAGAAGATAAATCCAACGTTGAAAGAGGGAAAAGTGACTACGGTTTACCACCAGATTAAGACGAATGCTACTCTTCCGTCAACAATCAAAATACAGGATTATAATAAAAATTTGTACTTTGAATTTCAGACACCTTCTGGAGTGAAAACGGTGGATTTTTCTTTGGATGAAAGAGACTATACACAGGCAGAATTGCAGAATGTTTTGCAGGAGAAATTAAATGCTGCATTAGGAAACGGTGAATGTAGTGTAAGCATATCTGGTAATAGACTTACATTCAAAGCTGCACACTATGGTGCTGACTACAAAATGGGAAATTTTTCAGGTGGTTTTTACGAATATGTCATGCGTGGAACAGCAGTACGGGGATCTTCACAGGCACCGGTAAAAACAGATGGAAAACAGACGGTTACAGAAGCATATATTATTGGACGAAAAGATGTAAGAAATACAACAAGTAAGATACAAAAGGACATCAATGATGAACTTCGGTTAGATGTGACAATTAATAATCAGGTACATACACTTTCTGTGACATTAGATGTGGGTGAGTATACTGCTGCTCAGTTAATAGAACAAATCCAGGGGAAACTGGATGAAGCAGTGAAAAATGAGGGACTGCCGGAGCATCTGGTGCTTGTTGATGTTGGTAAATTTGATACGAATGTCATCGGTGCGAATGATAAAAATTCACTCGATTTATATATTAATCCGGACATTAATCTTGAACCGGGAAGTTATCGGATTGATGGTCTTGCGGGAAATGCTTTGTTTGAAATCTTTTATAAGACGGAAGGAAAATTAGAGCCGGCTTATCTGGCAGGTTCAAAAGATATTTCGGATGGAGTGACAATTGAACCGCAGGAAAATGAGTTTTCAATTGATGTGGATGGAGTGACTTATCAATATGCAATTGATGTAGGCGGGTATACTAGAGATGAGTTAATCCAGAAATTAAATGAGTTATTTGCGGCACCTGATAAAAATGGTAATACAGCACCGATTACCGCTAAGCAGTCGGGGGATTCTTTAATGTTTTCCTATAATAAATTAGGAATTCATACCATTAATAATTTTCAAGGCTCTGCGAAGGCTGCATTGTTTTACGAAATGGGCGGCCGTTCGGATTATTCCTCGGAACTGTTGCTTCAAATTGGTGCAAATGCCGGTCAGATGACGGATTTGGAACGTTTTTCCATGAGTACAATCAATATGGGAATTAATTCGATAACGATTACCAAACACAAATATGCCAATAAGGCACTGGATCGTCTGGATGGTGCACTTGTCTATTTGAATTCGGCTCGTTCGCTTTATGGAGCGGGGCAGAATCGTCTGGAATATACAATTAAGGGAAATAATAATACAGCTGAAAATTTGCAGGCTTCGGAATCCAGAGACCGTGATGCAGACATGGCAGATGAAATGGTTGAGTATTCCAAAATGCAGATTTTACAGCAGACAGGTATGGCGGTTCTGGCACAGTCAAAGCAGCAGGTTCAAAGTGTCTTACAGTTATTACAGTGATAGAGAAAAAGGAAAAAGGAAAAAAAGGAAAAAGGAAAAATCCTCTTTCAAACATTGAAAATATTTCCTATTCATGGTATAATGACTCGAATATATTGAAAACATGTTAGGAGGATGAACAATGAAAAAGTTAATAGCAATGGGTCTTACCGTAATTATGACGGCGGTGGCTGTATGTGGATGTGGCAGTTCCGATAGTGTAAATGACGCAAAGAAGAGCGACAACCAGACAAAACAGCAGGCCGTTAAGGTGATTGATGTAGACTTGACTAGTGAAGAGTATGCGTTTGGTGTAGATAAAAACAAACCGGAACTTTTGACACAGGTCAATGATTTTATCAAAGAGATTAAAGATAATGGAACGTTTGATGAAATCTGTAACAAATATTTTGGTGGCGGAAATCCAACACCGGTAAAATCCGAGAAACTTGATACATCGAAAGACCAGCTTTTGGTTGCAACGAATGCTTCTTTTGAGCCATTTGAGTACATGAAGGGCGACAGCTACTATGGTATTGATATGGAAATTGCGGCAGCACTTGCAAAAAAATTGAACAAAGAACTGGTAATCCAGAACATGGAATTTGATTCCGTCTGCTTGTCGGTTGGACAGCATAAGAGTGATATTGCCATGACAGGTCTTACGATTAAAGAAGACAGAAAGAAATATGTAAACTTTACGGATTCTTATTATAATGCAGCACAGAGACTGATTGTCAAAGGTGACAGCACAGAGTTTGATAACTGCAAAGATAAGGCAGCAATTGAAAAGATTTTGAAAACAAAAGATAAGAGTGTAACGATTGGTGTACAGAACGGTACAACCGGTCAGTTCTACTGCGAAGGCGATAAGAGCTGGGGCTTCGAAGGTTACAAAGTAACCACAACCGGTTATAAAAATGGTTCTTTGGCAGTACAGGATTTGATTAATGGTAACATCAATTATGTAGTCATCGATTCTGCACCTGCTAAGTGCATTACAGAAGCAATTAACAAAATGCAGTAATAGTCAGCAGGTTCGTGACCTACACGGACCTGCTTTTTACGAGGTAGATATGGATAATTTTGGATTAAAAATTGAAGCGTTTAAGCAAATTTTCTTTGAGCAGAACGGATATCAGAAGGTAATAGAAGGCTTACAGAATACATTGATTATTGCGATTGCTGGTCTTTTGATTGGTATTATTATTGGTATTTTGATTGCGACTGTACGTGTTGTGCCAAAATACAAGATGTTGCCAAGAATTTTGAATGGTTTTTGTTCTTTTTACGTTGGTTTGTTCCGTGGAACACCGATGGTAGTGCAGCTGCTTGTCTGCTATTATGTATTACTTCCGATTATTGGGGTAAAACTTACGGGCGTGCAGGTATCTGTGCTTGTATTTGGTTTGAATAGTGGTGCCTATATTTCAGAAATGATGCGTGCCGGTATTTTGTCCGTAGATGGCGGACAGATGGAAGCCGGACGTGCGATGGGACTTAGTTTTGCGACGACAATGCGCAAAATTGTGATTCCACAGGCGGTAAAAAATATTCTGCCAACACTCGGAAATGAGTTTATTGCCTTGATTAAAGAGACTTCCGTTGTGAGTTTTGTTGGTGCGGCTGACCTTTATGTGGCATTTAACTATATTGGCAGTAACAGCTATGAATTTATGGTTCCTTATCTGGTGATGGCAGTGATTTATATTGCACTGGTGCTGCTCATTTCACTCGGAATCAAATGCATGGAAAGGAGCCTGAGAAAAAGTGATAGACGTAATTAATTTGAAAAAAAGTTTTGGCAGTCATGATGTATTAAACGGAATTGATATCACCATCAACAAGGGAGATATCGTGGTTGTCATCGGACCAAGTGGTTCAGGAAAAAGTACGTTTCTTCGATGCTTAAACTGTATGGAAGACCCTACAGGCGGGCAGATTATTTTCAATGATGTAGATATTGCAGATCCGCATGTAGATATTAATGTGCATCGACGCCATATGGGTATGGTTTTCCAGCATTTTAATCTGTTTAATAATAAAACGGTGTTAGAAAATATTATGCTGGCACCGGTTCATGTCCGCTGCAAGGGACTGCACGGTGCAAAGCGCAAAGAAGAGGTTAAAAAGATTCGCGAGCAGGCGATGGGACTTCTTGCCCGTATCAATATGCAGGACAAAGCAGATGTGTATCCTTCTACCTTATCCGGTGGACAAAAGCAGCGTGTAGCAATTGTGCGTTCACTGGCAATGAATCCAGATGTGATTTTGTTTGATGAACCAACAAGTGCACTGGACCCGGAGATGGTTGGTGAAGTTTTGGACCTGATGAAGAGTCTTGCAGATGAAGGAATGACGATGGTGATTGTCACTCATGAGATGGGATTTGCCAAGGAAGTAGCAAACCGGGTAATTTTTATTGATGATGGAAAAATCTTAGAGGAAGCTACGCCGGAGGAGTTTTTTAATCATCCAAAGAATCCGAGACTGAAAGATTTTCTTTCAAAAGTGTTGGTATAGATTTTATAAGATTGCATAAAGAAAAAGTAGAAATCTTCTTGTGTCAGAGAAGATTTCTACTTTTTTATTCTTATAGTTTTGCTAGTGTTGGCCAGTTTTCGTCGCGTTCTAAGATGTTTAACGGTGTGCCATCACTCATGCGGTAACCGGAAGAAGAGCCATTGCCCGGATATTTTCCTGTGACATCCGGCCAAGTGATACCGATTTCGGGATCATTCCAAACAAGCCCGCCATCATCCCCCGGATGATAGAAGTCGGTGCATTTATAACAAAATTCAGCCCATTCACTAAGAACGAGATAACCATGAGCAAATCCCTTTGGAATATAAAACTGTTTTTTGTTTTCCTCTGATAATTCAAGTCCATACCATTTGCCATAGGTTTCACTGCCTTTTCGTAAATCGACGGCAACATCAAATACTGAGCCGCGGATAACACGGACGAGTTTTCCCTGTGGAAAATTTTTCTGATAATGAAGTCCGCGTAGAACGCCTTTGCCAGAACTTGACTGATTATCCTGAACAAAGTCCAAATCAAGTCCTGCCTCTTTCATATCATTTAAGTTATAGGTTTCCATGAAATATCCGCGGTCATCACCGTGTACAGTTGGTGTGATGACACAGAGTCCCTCGATTCCACCTACATTTTTTTCTACTTGTATCTGTCCCATGAGAAGACCTCCTAAATATTTGTTTGTTTTAAGTATCTTTTAAGTGCATCTTTCCAATCCGGAAGCGGCACAAAACCATGTGCGGTAAGTTTGCTTTTGTCAAGCCTGCTGTTGAAAGGACGGACTGCTTTCGATACACCGTATTCTTTGGTTGTCACCGGTTTTACAGTCAGATGATTTTCATCATAGCAGTCATATCCAAGCGCGGCAGCCTGACGAAAGATTTCGCATGCAAAATCATACCAGCTGATATAGCCGCCCTCGTTTGTTGCGTGATAAATTCCGTATTCCTTGGTTTCTATCATATCAACAAGGAGTCTTGCTAAGTCAAAGGTGTAAGTTGGCGTCCCAATCTGGTCGTCTACTACGGTTAGTGTGTCATGTGTTTTGCCGACATTCAACATAGTTCTAATGAAATTGTTTCCATGAGTGCCAAAAACCCATGCAATGCGGACAATAAAATAATCGGAGAGGAGTTCTTTTACTGCTTGTTCACCGGCAAGTTTTGATGCACCGTATACATTTAACGGTGCGTAATTTTGCTGATCCGGTGTCCATGGCGTTTTGCCTTGTCCATCAAAGATATAATCGGTGGAAATATACATCATAGGGATGGCTAAATCTTTGCATACTTCTGCGATATAGCGTGTGCCGGATGCATTGACTGCCATGACTTTTTCTTTGTTTTCTTCCTCTTCGGCAGCATCCACTGCAGTCCAGGCAGCGCAGTGAATCACGCCGTCCGGGTTTGTACCATGGATTACAGTATTTACACTTTCCTTATTGGTAATATCCATTTCTTCAATGTCAACGCCGATGGCAGTGTGCCCTCTTTTTTCTAACTCATTTACGACATCAAAGCCAAGTTGTCCTTTTACTCCCGTGACAAGAATTTTCATTGAAAAACCTCCTATCGATTGCCATACATTTTTTCATAATAATTCTGGTATTCGCCGGAAATAATTTCTTCCCACCAGTCTTTGTTATCAAGATACCACTGAATGGTCTTTTTAATTCCATCGGCAAATTTGGTTTCCGGAAGCCAGCCAAGTTCGTTGTGTATTTTTGTCGGGTCGATGGCGTAGCGCATGTCGTGTCCCTTACGGTCTGTCACATAGGTAATCAGACTTTCCGGCTTGTGTAACTCTTTGCATATAATTTTTACAATGTCAATATTTTTCATTTCATTGTGGCCGCCAATGTTATAAACCTCACCAACTCTTCCTTTGTGGATAATCAAATCGATGGCTTTGCAGTGGTCCTCCACATAGAGCCAGTCACGGACATTTTCGCCTTTGCCATAAACCGGGAGAGGTTTGTCGTTTAGCGCATTGGCAATCATAAGAGGAATCAGCTTTTCCGGGAAATGATAAGGTCCATAGTTGTTCGAGCAGCGGCTGATGGTAACCGGCAAATCGTAGGTGCGGTGGTAGGCTAAAACCAAAAGGTCAGCAGCAGCTTTCGAGGAACTATAAGGACTGCTCGTGTGAATAGGAGTTTCCTCCGTGAAAAATAAGTCCGGTCTGTCGAGTGGTAAATCACCGTAAACCTCATCGGTGGAAACCTGATGATATCGGGTAATGCCATATTTGCGACAGGCATCCATTAAAACGGCGGTTCCTTTGATGTTGGTATCCAAAAAGACCTCCGGATTTTCAATGGAGCGGTCCACATGGCTTTCTGCAGCAAAGTTTACGACAATATCTGGTTTTTCTTCCTCAAATAACCGATAAACACCCTCGCGGTTTGTAATATCCTCTTTTACAAAACGAAAATTTTTGTTATCCATTACAGGTGCGAGTGTGGAAAGATTTCCCGCATAAGTCAAACAGTCTAAACAGATGATGCGGTAATCCGGGTACTTCTTTAACATATGAAAAATAAAATTGCTTCCAATAAATCCGGCACCGCCGGTAACGATAATAGTCATAATGTTCTCCTTTTCTCTAGCGCAGTACATCAAGATATTTTCCGTCTAATACATCTTTTAAATACTGTCCATATTGATTTTTCTTTAATACTTCATAGACTGCCATTACATCTTCTTTGCTTATCCAGCCGTTTAAGTATGCAATTTCTTCCAGACATGCAATTTTTCTGTGCTGGTGAGTTTCTACGGTTTTTACAAAATTTGTTGCATCTACAAGGCTTTCGTGAGTTCCGGTATCAAGCCAGGTAAAGCCCTGTCCGAGTAATTCCACATTTAAAGCATTGTTTTCCAGATAAATGCGGTTTAAGTCTGTGATTTCAAGTTCGCCTCGGGCACTTGGTGTTAGACTTTTTGCGTATTCCACAACTTTGTTATCGTAGAAATAAAGTCCGGTTACGCAGTAATTGCTTTTAGGCACTTCCGGTTTTTCTTCAATCGAAACAGCTTTTCCATCTTTGTCAAATTCCACAATACCAAAACGCTCCGGATCATCTACATAATAGCCGAATACGGTTGCACCTTTTCCGGTTTCCGCATTTTCTACGGCTGCCTTTAACCGCTTTTTCAAACCATGTCCGGCAAAAATATTATCACCGAGAACCATGGCTACGCTGTCATCGCCAATGAAATCTGCTCCGATGATAAAAGCCTGTGCAAGACCATCCGGACTTGGCTGTACCGCATAAGATAAATGGATGCCAAAGGAGGAACCATCCTTTAAGAGCTCTTCAAATCGTGGTGTATCCTGCGGCGTGGAAATAATGAGGATATCCCGGATGCCGGCATTCATAAGCACGGAAAGCGGGTAATAAATCATTGGTTTATCATAAATTGGTAAAAGTTGTTTGCTTGTTACAGTTGTGAGAGGATACAGGCGAGTGCCGGAACCTCCTGCTAAAATAATCCCTTTCATAGTGACCTCCGTTTTATTTGATATCTATATCATATAACATGACGTAACGTCACCTGCAAGAACTTTTTTTAATAATTTGAAAAAAATAGATAAATCAGCAGTCTGAATCCATTTTTACGGCACGAAACAGACCGGCATCCTTAGTAATTGAAAATCCACCGGCAACCTGTTTTTCGATATAAGAGGCAAAATCACGGTAACGCGATGCCAAATACTGGTTTTGGTTTCCGTGGCAGGATAAAATATAGGAAATCAAAGGAGCTGCCTCTGTGACAAACAGTGAATCTTCGTAGTCTATCCATGTTACGTCTTGAAAGCAGGAAGATAGAATCGCGGCTCCATTTTCTTTTCCAAAATGAAGGTATAAATTGTCCGCAGACAAGGTGATTCTTTCGTCAAATCCTCTGGCGAGGCTTGTGACTTCTTCCATATGATGCTCGCCGTATGTGCTGGCAATAAGCACGCCGTTTGGTTTTAAGACGCGTTTGATTTCTTTTAGTGCATCCATCGGATTGTCTAAATAAAATAACACATGGTTGGCAAGTATGAGATCAAACCGGTTATCTGCAAATGGCAGATGGGCAGCATCTGCCACAACATAGGTAAAATCTCTATCGGAACATGACATGAGATTTCTTCTGGCGTCGCGGAGCATTCCTTCTGAAATGTCGGTGAGAGTAACCGAAAGATGACCGGGAAGTTTGTCCTCGTTGGTTGTCCAAAAAGAGCCATCGCCGCAGCCAATTTCTAAAATACTCATATCGTTTTTTAAAGGGCATTGTTCCAAAATCCAAGGAAACCATCCCTTTTTATTCGTGCTGTATAATTCATGCAGATGAATTCTGGCGTTAATATTAGAGGCATCCAGATACTGGTTTTTCAAACTTTTTTCCATGGATGTCATATGAATCAAATCCATCATCTGTTTCCAGTCTACTTCTTTTTTCTGGCGGATGGTGTCGGCGGTTGTCTGGATGGTCTGTTCCATTAACTGTAACTGTTCTCTGCGGTCTTTTACCAGTTTGAGCTGGATGTCAAGAGAATCCAAAAGAACGTGCCTATCCGGGTGGTTTAATGTCATGTCGCGGATTTCAGACAGAGAAAATCCAAGGAATTTAAACAAAAGGATTTGCTGCAGTTTCACAAAATCCGAGTCGGTATAAAATCTTGCCCCGTGTTCATTTACATAAGAGGGTTTTAAAAGATTCTGTCTGTCGTAATAGCGGATGGTCCGCAGTGTTACGTCTGCCATTTTGGCAAACTCACCGGATGAATAGTAGCCGTCTTTTTTCATACAAAAACCCCCTCGTTTCAATCATTAATAATATTATAGCGAAAGAAACAAGGGGGTGCAACCTTCGTATTATACTAATTCGGCAATGCGGCTTACTCCAACATAGATTTCGGAAATTTTATACCATGTGCGGAATCCGACAATGCCATCTTGTGTGAGACCAAAAATCTTCTGAAAAGTTTTAACCGCTTCTTCTGTAGCAGGACCAAATACGCCATCTTCTGCAATTTTGGGAATAAGTGGATAACCGTTCGATATAACATTTAACTGGTGCTGCATCTGGCGCACTTTTTCACCGGAATCGCCTACACGGAGCGGCGAGCCTGGATACGAGGATGGAATACCGGAGATTTCATCGGTAGAATTAATATAAATGGAATCACCGTAGTAGTTACGGAGAATTTCGATGGCCGTGTATCCCTGGTCGCCAAGTGCCTTGGAACCCCACTGGCTCATCCAGTTTGGACAGCTGACATTTTTTCCATCACAGTACTGAGTAAGAATTGGCTGCTCTACATTTGGTCTTGAAAGATATTCGCTGAAAATTTCATCCACAATAGCGGATATACTTTCAAAAACATTGCGCCCCGGAACAAATTTGTGGTCGTAGGCGGTGGAGGAAGTGATTGTGAAATCTTTTCCCTTATTTCGATACCATTCGGTGTAGACACGGTTTAAGGTAAATGATTGGATTGCAAGGATATTAGCGCGGATGGTTGCTTCCGGCCAGGTGGAATAAATTTCACTGCTTGCAACATTTTTGATGTAGTCGCGGTACCGGACATAATAATCTTTGGCACGGGTGTCTGATGGGGGACCATCATGAACAACAACATACTCCGGGATGACAACACGGCTTAATACAATTTCTCCGGTTCCTTCCACCGTTTTGATTTCACTTTCCGGTATTTTTGGCGGGTAATCGCCCCATAGTGTATGGTCGGGAATGACAAAAAGTTCCGCACTGTCGGTTTCGCCTGTGGCAAGAGGAAGCAGAGAAGCGTTCTGAATGGCTGTCTCACCGGAAAAAATTTCTGCTCCATTAATTTCGACCGATTCAAAACCGGAAGCGGAGATCGTGATGGTGTATTCCGAATACGGTTTGTTTGCAGAAGGGGTCATGCTGTAATCCACCGGCGGTGCGGCAAGTTCAATGTCATTTAATTGTCCCACGTTATTAGTGACAGCTTCCTCTATAATGTTTTCCGGTTCGTTTTCTGAGGTAATCTGCACGGTGGCATCAGGAATCGGAAAGCCTGAGTTATCTGACACAACGTGTATATTTAATTTGCCATAATCCATAAAAAATCCTCGTTAGACATAGATTAGTATATTTTATGAACAATATGTGAAATGTTTCATTTGTTATTGACATTGGCACAAAAATCTGGTATAAACATTAAGATGCTAACAGTTTGCATGCTAATGATTAAATGACTATTGATTAGATATAGAATGATTTGGAGGTGAAAAACTTTGCAGGAACAGAAAAAAAAGAAGATTCGTTCTCGTGATATTACGCACCGCATGATTGTGATGAATCAGATGCATCGCAGGATGCTGGAGTGTAATCTGGAAGGAAGCGGGATTCACAGAGCACAACATCGTCTTCTGATGACGCTTGCGAAACATTCTTTTGCATCGCAGGTAGAACTTGCTAAATTTTTGGAAATTTCGCCGGCGACAGTTGCCGTTGCGCTGAAGGCACTGAAAAAGTCCGAATACATTACACAAAAGATGCGTGAAGAAGATAACCGCCGCAATTTTGTGGAATTGACAGAAAAGGGGCGGAAACTGGTAGAAGAAAGCTGTGACTTTTTTGATATGTTAGATGAACAAATGTATGTGGGATTCTCAGAAAGCGAAAAAGAACAGTTATGTGATTACTTTGACCGTATTTACGAAAATATGGAACGATTAAAAAATGCAGCGATGGAGGGACAAAATGAAACAGTATAAAAAGTATGTAATTCCTTATAAGTCAGCATTTATCCTTGGACCAATCTTTATGATTGTGGAAGTGCTTGGCGAAATTATTCTGCCGAAATTAATGTCCATGATTATTAACTATGGATGTGGGCAGGATGTTACGGTGGCAGCAAAAGGACCTGCTTACATTATCGGGATAGGAGCAGTTATGATTGGAACGGCTCTGCTTATGATGATGGGTGGCGTGCTTGGTGCTTATTTTGCGGTAAAGGCATCTGTAAATTTTGCCGGTGATTTGCGAAGAGATGTGTTTGCCAAAGTGCAGAAATTTTCCTTTGCCAATATCGAAAAATTTTCAACCGGTTCTTTAGTGACGCGATTAACAAATGATATTACGAACATTCAGAATGTCTTGAGCATGGGACTTCGTATGCTTTTGCGCGCACCTGGTATGTTAATTGGTGGTTTGATTATGGCATTTATTATGAATGCGAAACTGGCACTGGTTTTCTGTGTCGTAATTCCGGTTTTGATTATTGCACTTGCGTTTGTTATGAAGACAGCATTTCCGCGGTTTGACGTGATGCAGACAAAGATTGACGGACTCAATTCAAGAATCCAGGAAAATATCACAAACCAGCGTGTTGTAAAATCTTTTGTGCGTGATGATTTTGAAAAAGAAACCTTTGACCGGGCAAACAACGAATTAAAAGATAAAACACTTCGTGCGATGAAGGTCGTTATTCTCACGATGCCGATTATGACACTGGCAATGAACCTTACGGTTATGGCAGTTGTCTGGTTTGGCGGGCAGCAGATTTTGATTGGCGATATGCCGGTTGGAAACCTTACAGCATTTACTACTTATGTAACGCAGATTCTGATGTCGCTTATGATGGTTTCCATGATTATGATTCAGGGTTCCCGTGCGATGGCATCTTCCCATCGTATTTTGGAAGTGTTAGATACGGACATTGACTTAAATGATGACAATGCATCTGAGAAAGACCGCTTGGTAACATCCGGTGAAATCGAATTTAAAAATGTCTGCTTCCGTTATTATAAAAAACATAAGAAAAACGTTTTGCAGAAAATTAATTTCACAGCGAAACCGGGCGAAGTGGTTGGTATCATCGGCTCGACAGGTTCCGGAAAAAGTTCTCTTGTGCAGCTGATTCCGCGTCTGTATGACTGTGATGAAGGGGAAGTGTTGGTAGATGGCGTGAATGTAAAAGAGTATTCGCTGAATCATCTGCGTGACGGCGTTGCGATGGTGCTTCAGAAAAATACGTTGTTTTCCGGCAGTATTATGGAAAATCTCCGCTGGGGCGATGAAGAGGCAACAGATGAACAGGTGAAAGAGGCTGCAAAGGCAGCACAGGCAGATGGCTTTGTCAGTGAGTTCGCAGACGGATATGACCGTGAACTTGGACAGGGAGGTGTCAATGTTTCCGGTGGACAAAAACAACGTCTTTGTATTGCAAGAGCACTGCTTAAGAAACCGAAAATCCTTATTTTGGATGACAGTACCAGTGCGGTAGATACAGCGACTGAGGCACAGATTCGGAAGAGTTTTTCGACGACTTTAAAAGATACAACAAAATTGATTATTGCGCAGCGTATTTCTTCTGTTGAGGATGCTGACCGGATTCTTGTTATGGATGAAGGACAGATTGTTGGACAGGGAACGCACAAAGAATTGTTGGAATCCTGTGAAACATATCAGGAAATTTATTATTCACAGAGAAGTAAAGAGGAGGTGGCAGGATGAGTCAGGCAAAAAATCAGCCACATGGCGGCATGGGACCGGGACCAAAACATGGACCGGGCGGCCCGAGACATATGATGGGTGGCAAGCCAAAAGAATCACGTGCTACCATTAAAAGACTTCTTGAATATATGGGAAAAGATAAGATGCTTGTTGTACTGGCGCTTGTCTTTGTGCTTGTGTTCAGTGGGGCAACGTTAGCCGGTTCTTATATGTTAAAGCCGATTGTCGACCAGCTTGGCAAAACGGCGGTACAAGTTGCTTCTTTGAAAAATAAAAATTTAGATTTTAGTACCGTGCTGGCAGATGGTACATGGACACTTTTGAAAGGTGTACTTACCATGTTGGTTATTTACGGCGTCGGAGTGCTTGCAAACTATTTGCAGCAGCGTATTATGATTGGTGTTTCCCAGCGTGCGCTGATTCGTATCCGTAAAGATTTGTTCGACCATTTGCAGGATATGCCGGTTCGCTATTTTGACACGAATGCAACCGGAGATATTATGAGCCGGTTTACCAACGATATTGATATGATTGGTGAATTGTTAAATAATACGGTTATCCAGTTGATTTCCGGTGCAATCAGTATTATCGGAACAACCATTATCATGATTTGCTTAAATGTCTGGCTTGCTCTTCTTACCATTGTTATGGTTCCTGTAATGGTTAAGGCAGGTGGAAGTATTGCAAAAAGGAGTTCTCGTTATTACCGTGAACAGCAGAGTGCGCTTGGTGATTTAAATGGTTACATTGAAGAGACTGTTACCGGACAGAAAGTTGTAAAAGTTTTCTGCCACGAAGACAAGGCAGTGGAAGAATTTGTAGATTTAAACAATGACCTTCGTGAAAAACAGGTTAAAGCACAGTTTTTTGGCGGTATTATGGGACCGGTTATGGGAAATATCGGTCAGGTCTGCTATGGTCTGACGGCGGCAATTGGTGGTCTGCTTTGCTATTTTGGAAGACTTTCCATCGGTGGTCTGACGGTGTTTGTTAATTATTCCAGACAGTTCAGCCGCCCGATTAATGAAATTTCCATGCAGGTAAATACGATTTTCTCAGCACTTGCCGGTGCAGAGCGTGTATTTACGGTAATGGATGCGGATGTGGAACAAGCCGATGATGAAGATGCCGTTGAAATGAAAGATGTCAAGGGCGAAGTGATTATGGAGCACGTAAACTTTGGCTATGATGAAAATAAAGTTATTTTAAAAGATATCAACTTGTATGCTCATGCCGGACAGAAAGTGGCATTTGTTGGTTCTACCGGTGCCGGAAAGACGACCATTACAAACTTACTGAATCGTTTTTATGATATTCAGGAAGGAACAATTACGATTGACGGCATTGATGTGAAAAAATATAAACGCCGTTCGCTCCGTGAAAATATTGCGATGGTTTTACAGGATACGCATTTGTTCAGTGGAACCGTGCGTGAAAATATCCGCTACGGAAGACCGGCTGCAACGGATGAGGAAGTAGAACAGGCTGCGAAAACGGCAAGTGCTCATTCGTTTATCATGCGTCTTGAGGACGGCTACGATACTGTACTTGAGGGAGATGGAACAAACTTAAGTCAGGGGCAGCGCCAGCTTTTGAATATTGCCCGTGCAGCTCTGTCACTGGCACCGATTCTTGTGCTGGATGAGGCAACAAGTTCTGTCGATACCCGTACCGAAATGCATATCGACCACGGAATGGAACGTTTGATGAAAAATCGTACAACATTTGTAATTGCTCACCGATTATCTACCGTTCGTAATGCTGACTGCATTATGGTATTGGAGCAGGGCGAGATTATTGAGCGTGGAACACACGAAGAACTGCTGGCAAAAAGAGGAAGATATTATCAGCTTTATACCGGTGCTGTAGAGTTAGATTAGATATTGTAGAACTAAATTTTGTGTTGGAATACATTTGACACAGTTTTCAATTATGATACAATGATAAGGATAAAATAAAAATCGTAGAATTGGAAAGGGGCAAAAGACAATGCAAAAGAGTAGAAAAAGAATTGTAAGCGCAATCGTAAGTGCATCTTTAGTGATTGGATTGTGGACAGGATATGCCATTCCTGCCCGTGCGGAGGAAAATGGAAGTGGACAAACTCCACCGACTGAAATTGGAGAACCAACACCGACACCTACGGTGACACCATCCGCATCTCCAAGTGTTGAACCAAGTACAGAGCCAAGTGCGGAGCCAACGGTTACGCCGGAGCCGGTAGATGTGACCAAAATTGCGATAAGCAGAAAATCAGCGGTTTTAATGGTAGGAAAAACATTACAGCCTGCGATAACCGGAACGACTTCAACAGTTACCTGGACAAGTGCCAATGAAAAAATTGCTAAGGTGGATGAAACCGGAAAAATTAAAGCACTGAAAAAAGGTAAGACGGTAATTACGGCAGCAGTTGACGGCATCACAAAAACCTGCGAAATTACGGTTGTTGCCAAAATGGCAAAGAAAGATTTCAGTAAATTTAATTCAGAAAACTTTGTGAATTTCTGTCAGCGTTATGGCTACAACCATGGCTATGCATGGAATGGACAGTGGAAGGGCGGAAGCAAGAAAAAAGCAACAGCCCGCGGCATCAAAATTGGTGCATCCAAGACAAAGGTTCAAAAAGCCTATGGTGAACTGACTTGGAAAAAATGTACATCAAAAGACCCATTTAGTAAAATGAAAGGTCTTAAGAAAAACAAAGTAAAAACCTATGGTGATGCTGTTTATGGCAAGTATCGCATCCGTTTTTATTTAAATAGCAAGAAAAAAGTTGTTGCGATTATATTTGCCTGCAACATCTCAAAGATTAAGAAAAAACATTTGAAGAAATATATGTAGAAAATTTCTAAAATTGTTACAAAACAACGAAAAAAGGAACGGCACAGCTGATTATTTGGCTGCCGTTCCTTCATTTGTTTCTGCCGTTGCGGTTTCTTCCGTGTCGCTCTCGGATTCTTCTGTTTCCTCTTCATTTTCTTTTTTCGGCGGCTGAGAAAGTAAGGTCAGTATAATCATCAGAATACTTAATACAATTGGCGCAGCATAAACGACAGCTTTGCCGGCGGCACTAATTGTAACAGGCTCTGTGTTAAACCAAATCAGTATACCAAAGTGAACGATAAAAACCAGTGTGCCAAGGATGGCACTAATTACTCTGGCAAGCATACTTTTTTCGCCCCCAAATTTTGCGCGGGATACGAAGAAAACAAGGAGAAAGGCAATCGATGAATCCAACAGACAGAAAATTAACATTCCCGGATTGATTGTCATAGTCTTTCCTTTCTGAATATGTAGGGACTGAGGTCCGTTTATTTGATAGATATTAGTATAGCACATTGTGGGGGATTTGTGCAAAGAATTTGTTGATATTCCTTTGGGTTCCGTAATTTATCCGGAAAAGTTTGCAGGTAGTGGGCGCTCCCGCTTGGACAAATCCGCAGAAGTATCGGCATGTAAAAGACACATGCCTGATACTTGCGCATTTGTACCCACTTCCTGCAAAACTTTTCCGGATAAATTACTGGAATTCCAAATTGATTAGCATCAAGCACACGAAAATGAAACTTCACTAACAATATGTGATATAAAATGCCAGTTTTTTGGTGTAAGATTGTGGGCGGGATTTTAGATAGGCTACTGTTTTTTCGGGATTCCGGCACTTTTTTTAGGTGTTTATGCCAAATATTCGTTGCCGGTTCCTTTGGGTTCCAGTAATTCCGTAGAAAAACTTTGTGACTCGTGGGTTTGAGTACGTCGGTATGTGGCACTGGTAGTTTCAGTGCCCATACCGCTACGCACTCAACAAACGGGAGTGCCCACGAGACGCAAAGCTTTTCTACGGAATTACGGAAAACAAAAAAAGTGCCAACGAACACTTGACACAAACAACCGAAAAAAAGTAATTGACATTTCCCCCTACATTTGATAATATATCATTTGTTCGCAGGAGTGGCGGAATTGGCAGACGCGCAGGCTTCAGGTGCCTGTGGTAGCAATATCGTGTGGGTTCAAGTCCCATCTCCTGCATTTCATACAAAACTGTTGATCTTAATGGGTCAGCAGTTTTTTTATTTCAATATGTGAAATGTTTGTGGTACTTATTGCGAACCTTGTATTTTTATGGTAGAATACAAGAATATTGGGGTCAAATCTCTTTGCCCCCTTTGCATTACTAATCTATGGAGGCTGAAAGAAAATGAATAGCGCAAAGAAAATTATGAAAAATGGTGGGGAAAATGCCACACAGTCCACAGTGAAACAGAGCAGAGGACTGAGTAAGAATATGATTTTGATTCTTGTTGGCATCATCCTTGTAGCAGTGCTTGGTGGCGGGGTATGTTATGTAAATCTTCGTCCGAGAGCAATTTTGACGGTAGAAGGAAAAGATGCGGATGGGAAGACAGTAACACATACGATAAATTATCCGGAAGCAATGTATGATATTTACCAGGCAGAAGCAATGGCAAGTATGTATCAGATGTATGGCATGTCATTTGACTGGTCCGATACGACAGAAGATGGTGATACTTATGCAGCACTTTACAAAAAGCAGATTATGCAGACGTTGAAAAAACGTGAGATTTTGTATATGTGCGCACAGAAAAAGGGTATGACTTTAACAGATGAAGAGAAAAAGACAATTAAAGAAGATGTCAAGAGTGCCAGAAAGAATATGACAGATTCCCAAAAAGCGATGAAAGGTCTGGATGAGGCAACGATTACAACTGTAAAAGAGAAAGATAAACTTGGTGAGAAATATAAAGATTCTATTGTTTCCACTTTGAAAATCGACAAGGACAAGTTAAAGAAATCTGTCGATAAAAAATCTTATCGTCAGTATACTTTGCAGTATTATACATTTGCCAAGACAGAAACCGGCAGTGATAATAAGACAAAGGATAAAGATGCAAAGACACTTGAACAGGGTAAAAAAGATATGATTGCTTTGCAGAAAAAAGCAGCAAGCGCAAAAGATTTTACAAAAGATGTTATTACCGATAAAGACAATGACAAAGTCGATGATAACAACAAAGGAATTTCTTATTCGACAAAAGATTTGGTTGAAACCGATACGGATTTTTTGGATAATGCTACACGCAAGACTGTGAAAGCAATGAAAAATGGTGCAGTATCCGGTTTGATTGAGACAAAAGATGCTTATTATGTGATTAAGATGGTAAATAACAATGACCCGGCTGCTTACAACAAGCAGTGCGAGACTGTTATTTCTCAGGAAGAAGATACACAGTTTGATGCGGTTTACAAAAACACAATTAAGGCAGAGTACACCGCAACAGCACAGAGCTACTGGAAGGGCAGAGTTACAATTGGTTACCTGACAACAGATAGTTCGACACAGCAGTAATTAAAGTAATTAATTTAAATCATTTAATACAGCAGAAAATGGAGGATGTCATGGCAGACGTAAAACGGATTTATGTTGAAAAAAAAGAACCTTATGCCGTAGCGGCAAAGGAGTTGAAACAGGAGCTTAAGAGTTATCTTGGAATTGATACGCTCAGTGAAGTGCGTGTGTTGATTCGTTATGATGTGGAATCAATTTCCGAAGATGTTTACAAAAAGGCACTTGTTACAGTGTTTTCAGAACCACCGGTAGATGATATTTATGAGGGAAGTTTCCCGAAAAAAGAGAATGATAAAGTGTTCTCTGTGGAATATTTACCGGGACAGTTCGACCAGCGTGCCGATTCGGCAGAGCAGTGTGTGAAACTGTTAAATGAAAAAGAAGAGCCGATTATTCGGTCTGCGACAACATATGTGTTATCCGGTGATATTTCCGAGGATGAATTAGCACGTATCAAATCGTATTGTATTAACCCGGTAGATTCCCGTGAAACAGATGAAGTAGTTCCTGAAACTTTGGTAACTGCTTTTGAGGAGCCGGCAGATGTTAAGATTTTTGATGGCTTTAAGGATATGCCGGAAGATGAGTTAAAGGCATTGTACGATTCACTTGGTCTGGCAATGACGTTTAAAGATTTTCTTCATATCCAGAAGTATTTTCATGGAGAAGAAAAAAGAGATCCGTCGATGACGGAAATCCGCGTGCTGGATACATACTGGTCGGATCACTGTCGTCATACGACATTCCTCACAGAGTTAAAAAATGTAACATTCGAAGATGGTGACTATAAAGCACCGGTTGAAAAAACATACAATGAATACAAAAAAGCACATGATGAAATGTATCAGGGCAGAGATGACAAATTTGTTTCTCTGATGGATATCGCACTTCTTGGCATGAAGAAACTTCGTGCAGAAGGTAAATTGGAAGACATGGAAGTGTCGGATGAGATTAATGCCTGCTCGATTGTTGTACCGGTTGAAATCGAGCATGGAAATGGTCCGGAAACAGAAGAGTGGCTTGTATTCTTTAAAAATGAAACACATAACCACCCAACGGAAATTGAGCCGTTTGGTGGAGCTGCTACCTGCCTTGGCGGTGCAATTCGTGATCCGTTGTCAGGACGAGGCTATGTTTATCAGGCAATGCGCGTGACAGGTGCGGCTGACCCGACAAAATCTCAGAAAGAGACGATGGAAGGAAAGCTTTCCCAGCGTAAGATTGTGACAGGAGCTGCCAAAGGTTATAGTTCATATGGTAACCAGATTGGTTTGGCAACCGGACTTGTGGATGAAGTATATCATCCAAATTATGTTGCAAAACGTTTGGAGATTGGTGCCGTTATGGGTGCTGCTCCAAGAAAAAATGTAATTCGTGAGAACTCTGATCCGGATGATATCATTATCCTTCTTGGCGGCCGTACCGGTCGTGACGGATGTGGTGGTGCAACCGGTTCTTCAAAAGCGCATAACACGGCATCGATTGATACCTGCGGTGCAGAGGTGCAGAAAGGTAATGCGCCGACTGAGCGTAAGATTCAGAGACTTTTCCGCCGCGAAGAAGTGAGCCGTCTGATTAAGAAATGTAATGACTTTGGTGCCGGTGGTGTTTCCGTAGCGATTGGTGAGCTTGCAGATGGTTTGACCGTAGATTTGGACAAGGTGCCAAAGAAATATGCCGGTCTCGACGGAACAGAACTTGCCATTTCTGAGTCACAGGAGCGTATGGCAATCGTTGTTGACCCGAAAGATGTTGATAAGATGCTTGCCTATGCAGAAGAAGAAAACTTAGAGGCAGTCTGCGTAGCGACTGTTACCAAATCTCCTCGCCTTGTGTTGAAATGGCGTGGTAAAGAAATTGTAAATATTTCTCGTGCTTTCTTAGATACCAACGGTGCTCATCAGGAGACAGACGTTGTTGTCGAAAGCCCGAAAAAAGCAGATAATTATTTGACAAAAACAGAAAAAGTAGACAGTTTCAAAGATGCTTTCTTGAAAAAACTTAGCAGTTTAAATGCATGTTCAAAGAAAGGTCTTGTGGAAATGTTTGACAGTTCCATTGGTGCCTGCACGGTCAATATGCCATATGGTGGTAAATATCAGTTGACACCAACGCAGACTATGATTGCTAAACTTCCGGTACTTGACGGTAAATGTGATACGGTTACGATGATGAGTTATGGCATGGATCCGTATTTGATGAGCTGGAGCCCATATCATGGAGCAGAATATGCGGTACTTACTTCGGTTGCTAAGATTGTGTCAGCCGGTGGTGATTTCCGCAAAATCCGTTTTACATTCCAGGAATACTTCAAACGTATGACAGAGGATGCAAAACGCTGGGGCGAGCCGATGGCAGCTTTGTTAGGTGCATATGATGCACAGATTAAACTTGGCCTTCCATCGATTGGTGGTAAAGATAGTATGTCCGGTACCTTTAACGATATTGATGTACCACCTACCCTTTGTTCCTTTGCCGTTGATGTGGCAGAGATTTCGGATGTTGTAACAAACGAATTGAAAAAAGCAGGAAGCCGTCTTGTGAAATTCACAATTCAGAAGGATGAATATGATCTTCCGGATTTTGCATTCATTATGAGTCAGTATGAGAAGATTACAAAACTGATGCGTGATGGCGTGATTCGTTCCGCACAGGCAGTTGACGGCAATGGTGTTGCCGATGCCGTTGCGAAGATGGCATTTGGTAATAAGATTGGTGCTAAATTCTGCAAACATAAACCAAAAGAATATTTCTTTACACCGGGTTATGGTGAAATTGTAGCAGAGATTGCAGAAGAAGATTTGGCTGTTTTGGATGCTGCCGGTGTTTCTTATGATAAGATTGGTAAGACATTGGATAAACCACAGTTTGAGTGTGATGGTGAAGTGATTTCCATGGAGGAAGCACTTTCGGCTTGGAGTGGTACTTTGGAAAAAGTATTCCCTACCCGTTCCGGTGTGGAAGACAAAGAAATCAAGACCGGACTTTACGATACGAAAGACATTTATGTATGCAAACATAAAGTGGCAAAACCTTCCGTATTTATTCCGGTATTCCCAGGAACAAACTGTGAGTATGATACCGCTCTTTCGTTCCAGGCAGCAGGTGCTGATACAAAGAGCATTGTATTTAAAAATATGACGGAGCAGAATATTACAGACAGTGTGGATGCTTTTGAAAAGGCAATCCGTGAGTCCCAGATTTTGATGTTTGCCGGCGGATTTAGTGCTGGTGATGAGCCGGATGGTTCGGCAAAATTCATTACCTCCATTTTCCGTAATGAAAAGATTAAAGATGCCGTTCATGAACTGTTAGATGAAAGAGACGGTTTGGTACTTGGCATCTGTAACGGATTCCAGGCGTTAATTAAACTTGGTCTGGTTCCTTACGGTAAGATTACGACACAGCTTTCTGACTCACCGACATTGACGACAAACAGTATTGGACGTCACGTGTCAAAGACCGTTTATACAAAGGTAGTTACGAATAAATCGCCATGGCTTCAGGAGGCAGAACTTGGCGGCGTGTATTCGATTCCTGCTTCTCATGGTGAGGGACGTTTCGTGGCAAGTGATGAGTGGATTCAGAAATTGTTTGCGAACGGCCAGGTTGCGACACAGTATGTAGATATTGATGGAAATCCAACCATGGATGAAGACTTTAACCCGAATGGCTCATATTGTGCAATTGAAGGTATTACCAGTCCGGATGGACGTGTTCTTGGTAAGATGGCACATTCCGAGCGCCGCGGTGATGGTGTTGCCGTAAATATTTATGGCGACCAGGATCAGAAGATTTTCAAGAGCGGTGTAAAATATTTTGCATAAGTGCATGATGGTATATGTAAGGCGCTGTTCCCTAAACGATGGGGAGCAGCGTTTGTTTTTGGAAAGGAAGAAAAATGAAACGAATGATTTTAGCATCCGGCTCTCCGAGACGGAAAGAATTGCTTCAAATGTTAGAGGTTCCTTTTGAGGTGCTGGTATCGGACACCGAAGAAGTAATCACAAAAAATGAGCCGGCAGAAGTGACGAAAGAATTGTCCTATCAAAAAGCGATGGCAGTTGCCGGGCAGGTAGAAGAAGGAATTGTTATTGGTGCGGATACGGTTGTTTCAATTGATGGAAAAATTCTTGGAAAACCGGCAGATACAGAAGAAGCGAGAGGAATGATTCACAAATTACAGGGAAAAAGTCATATGGTGTATACCGGTGTTACGGTGATTGTTAAATCAGATGAGACAGTATCTGCGTCATCTTTTGCAGAGGGAACGAAGGTGAATGTGGCACCAATGACAGAAGATGAAATCGAGGCTTATATTTCGACCAGTGAACCATATGATAAGGCTGGGGCATATGGTATTCAAGGTTTGTTTGGCAAGTTTATTGAAGGGATTGAGGGAGACTACTTCAATGTGGTTGGTCTTCCTGTTCACAGGCTGTACGAAGAATTGAAAAAAATTGATTAGTTACTATTTCGTGTGATAGGGTGGCGGCTGTTTCGAAATTGCGTTGGAGTAATTCCGGTGTGTTTTTTAAAGGCGCAGGAAAATGCATGACCATCACAAAAGCCGAGGCTGAGTGCAATGGACAAAATACTGCGGTTTGTATGTGTCAATTCGGTTTTGGCATACTCCATTGTTTCCTGAATAAGATATTGTTTTAAAGTCATGCCGGTCTCTTTGTGGAAGCGGGCAGAAAGATATTTTGGATGATAACCCAAATGCTTTGCAATATCTGATACGGTGATGTGGTATGCCTGATTCCACTTGACGTAATTTTTGACATTTTGTAATAAATAATCCCGGTAGGAATGATTAAGCATCGTTTTCTTCTGTGACTGATTATATAATTCCAATAAAATCTGCATGGTATACATACTATTCGTTTGTTCATCGTGGTAAACAAAATTCGCATTATTAAGTTCCAAGAAGGCATTATGGATGCGGTTTTGGGAGGATATTTGCCCCTGATTAGGAAGAAAAATAACCGGTTCGTCTTTAAATCCGAAAAATAAGCAGTCAAAATGAAGCCAATAGAAGGTGCAGAGAGATGGGGCAAAACCAAATTGCTGTCCCGGCTCCATAATTAAGTATTCATTTGACGGTGTGAAATTCTTTCTGTAAATTCAGATCTTCTATGATAATTGATACGGCT
>OKWJ01000932.1_pt1 | contig 26652 bp, 21 predicted proteins | sample 1607121 | NCBI WGS metagenome assembly OKWJ01 (sample SAMN04414080, study PRJEB24778) | human gut metagenome | material: faecal | host: Homo sapiens | reverse complement strand
CTCTGACCAACGAGGAGGTCACAAAGCTCACCCGCGCCTTTACGGTCGGCGTCAAGCGCCATTGCGAGCAGATGTACAACTCCACCTCCTGCCGCAGCTATTCCTCCGGCAAGGTGCTGCTGACCTTCTCCTCGACAGCCTGCGACAGCGCGCAGCTCAAAAAATACCGTGAGGAGACGCTCGCCCGCGCGATCCTCGTCCACGACGCGCTGTGGGAGAGCGGCTATCTGACGGGCGACATGACACAGTATGAGCTGGCGCGGGCCTACTACGTCTGGCTTTGCAACAACTGCGTCTACGACGAGGGGACCGTCTCCAGCAGCTCCCTGAGTCATCTGGCGTACAGCGCGCTGGTGGACGGCGTGGCCGTCTGCGACGGCTACACGGGAGCATACGACCTCCTGCTGCGGCTCGAGGGCATCGAGTGCACCGCGCTTATGAACACCGACCACATCTGGACCGTCGCGGAGCTCGACGGCACAACCTACCACATTGACACGACCTGGGGCGATCAGGGCACGCGCGTGGATATGAGCTTCTTCGGCATGACCGAGACTCAGTCCCGTGCCAAGCACGCATGGTAAAAGTCGACCGATAAAAAAGCAGCGGCTGCATCGCAGCCGCTGCTTTTTGCCGTGTTGATATGTTTTCAGCGCTGGCCCTTGTCGTAGGGGATGCCCTCCGCCTTGGGGGCACGGGAGCGCTTGGAGGTGAACGCCAGCACGATGAGGGAGATGATGTAGGGCATCATGTTGTACACCGGACTGGGGATGTTCATCGCCGCGAGGAAGCCGAAGCCCATGTAGACATTCGAAAGCGCACGGAACAGGCCAAAGAGGAGCGCCGCGAGCGCGATGCGCTGGGGCTTCCACTGTCCGAAGATCATGACCGCGAGGGACAGGAAGCCGAAGCCTGCCACGCCGTACTCAAAGCGCCACTCGGAAACACCGGCAGTAATGAACACGATGCCGCCGATGCCGCCAAGGAAGCCGGAGATCAGCACGCCCGCCCAGCGCATCTTGTAGACGTTGATGCCCACGCTGTCCGCCGCCTGCGGATGCTCGCCGCACGCCATCAGGCGCAGACCGAAGCGGGTCTTATAGAGCAGGACGTAAGACGCGGCGAGCAGCAGCGCGGTCACGAGCATGAACCAGCTGAACTCGAACGAGCCGAGATTGACGGTGAACGCCTTCTTCGCACCGGCATACTGCACGATGGAGGAAACGTCGTCGGGATTCGCCGCGGTGTTGATGGCCTTGACGATGACCGTCGCACCCGCGGTACCGAGCAGGTTCAGCGCGGTGCCGACAAGCGTCTGGTCCGCCTTGAAGTTGATGCAGGCCACGGCCAGCAGGCAGGAATAGATCATGCCGACCAACGCCGAAATAGCCAGAACGCCGAGGATCATCACGATGGCGGGCACATTGGGCGAAATGTAGCGCATCGCCAGCGCGCCGCCGAGGGCGCCCATGATCATGATGCCCTCAAGGCCGAGGTTGATGACGCCGGAGTGCTCCGCGAAGCAGCCGCCGAGGGCGACCAGGATCAGCACGGAAGCAAAGATCAGGGTGTATTGCAGCAGCAGTACCATTACTGATCGCCTCCTTTCCCGGCCTCAGCCCGGGCCTGCGCTTCGGCTGCCCTGGCCTTCAATGCCGCCTTCTCCTCACGCTTGGCCGCGTAGGAATTCATCGCGTGCTTCATGAACAGCACGAAGCCGCAGAGATAGATAATGAGCGCCGAGATCAGATCGGAGATCTGCGCGCAGTACATGGACTGATCCACATACGCGCCGCCTGCCGTGATGTGCTGGATAAAGAACGAGGCGAGCACGGTGCCGATGGGGTTCAATCCGCCGAGGAAGGCCGCGGCGATGCCGTTGAAGCCCATCGCGGGGACGGAGGAGGTGGAGCACTGCCACTGCTCATATCCGGTGAGGTAGAGCATCGCCGCGCCCATGCCGGCGAGCGCGCCGGAGATCATAAGGCTGAGAATGACGTTGCGCTTTTCCGCCATGCCGCAGTATTTGGCGGCACTCTTGTTGTAGCCGGTGGCCTTGAGCTCATAGCCGAACTTCGTCTTTTCCAGCACGACCCACACGAGGATCGCCATCAGCACGGACAGCGGGATCGCGAGACCGACGTACTGGTTGTTGTTGAACAGTGCGCCGAGCCCCAGCGAGGGCAGCACGGCGGATTCGTTGATGTGTGCGAGCACCTTGGTGTAGGGGCTGGCGTCCTCCTTCACCGTAGTGAGGAGCATATTGGTCAGATACAGCACGATCCAGTTGAGCATGATGCCGGAAATGACCTCGTTGACGTTGCAGTAGGACTTGAGCAGGCCGGAAATGCCGCCGAGGATCGCGCCGCCGCAAATGGCGAGCAGCATACACGGAAGCCAGCTCCAGCCGAGGCCGAGCGCCGCGTACAGGCTCAGCGCCACGCCGGCGCAGTACTGTCCGGCTGCACCGATGTTAAAGAGGCCCACCTTGTAGGCAAACAGGATCGCCAGCGCGCACATCAGCAGCGGCGCGGTCTTGACGAGCGTATTGCCGAAATATTTCAGCTGCGAGGCGGGGCGGTTGTAGGTCATAAAGTTCTTGATGACCGTAAGAATGGCCTCGCCCGCACCCGCGGGATTGATGAGCAGCAGCACAAGGTAGCCGAGGAACAGTCCCAGTACGATGCACAGGAGGGAGGCCAGCAGCGACTGGAAGCCGCCGCTTTTGAAAATATTCTTTTTCATGCCTTCACCTCATCTCTCTTCGCGCCTGCCATGTAGAGGCCCAGCTCCTCCTGCGTGGTCTTTTTCGGGTCGAGCTCGCCGACGATCTCGCCCTCGTACATCACGAGGATGCGGTCGGGCACGTCCATGACCTCGTCCAGCTCCAGACTCACGAGCAGGACCGCCTTGCCCTCGTCGCGCTGCGCGACGAGCTGGCGGTGGATGTATTCGATGGCGCCGACGTCCAGACCGCGGGTCGGCTGCACGGCGACGAGCAGCTCGGGATCCTTGTCGATCTCACGGGCGACGATGGCCTTCTGCTGGTTGCCGCCGGACATACTGCGGGCAATGGTGATCGGTCCCTGACCGGAACGGACATCGTACTGGTCGATGAGCTTTTCGGCGTAGGTGCGGATGTTCCTGCGGCGCAGGAAGCCCGCCTTGTCGGTGAACTCCGGCTCAAAGTAGCGCTGGAGCACCATGTTGTCCTCGAGCGAATAGTCGAGCACAAGGCCGTGCTTGTGACGGTCCTCAGGGATGTGGCTCATGCCCATCACGCTGCGCTGGCGGATGGGCGCATGGGTGATGTCCTTACCGCAGAGCTTGACGGAGCCGGAAACGAGCGGCTCCAGGCCGGTCAGGCCGTAGACGAACTCCGTCTGGCCGTTGCCGTCGATACCGGCAAGGCAGACGATCTCGCCGCGGCGGACCTTGAGCGAAACGTTCTTGACGGCATTGTTCTTGTGGAGCTTGGAGGCCATGGTCATGCCCTCCACCTCGAGCACAACCTCGCCAAGCTCGGACGGCTTCTTGTCTACATGGAAGCTGACGCTGCGGCCGACCATCATGGCGGACAGCTCCTCCGCCGTGGTGTTGGCGGTCTCGACCGTGCCGATGTACTTGCCCTTGCGCAGCACCGAGCAGCGGTCCGCGACCGCCATGATCTCGGCGAGCTTGTGGGAGATGAAGAGGATGCTCTTGCCCTCGGCGGCGAGGTTGCGCATGATCTGCATGAGCTCGTCGATCTCCTGCGGGGTGAGGACGGCGGTCGGCTCGTCGAAGATCAGAATCTCGTTTTCGCGGTAGAGCATCTTGAGGATCTCGGTGCGCTGCTGCATACCGACGGTGATGTCCTCAATGAGCGCGTCGGGGTCAACGTGCAGGCCGTACTTCTCGCTCAGGGCGAGGACCTTTTCGCGGGCCTCGGCCTTTTGCAGAAAGCCGTGCTTCGTGGGCTCCACGCCCATGATGATGTTGTCGAGCACGGTGAAGCATTCCACCAGCTTGAAGTGCTGGTGGACCATGCCGATGCCGAGCGCGTTGGCATCGTTCGGGTCCTTGATGGACACGACCTGTCCATCCTTTTTGATGACGCCCTCCTCGGGCTGGTACAGACCGAAGAGCACGCTCATGAGCGTGGACTTGCCCGCACCATTTTCGCCCAGCAGAGCGTGGATCTCGCCCTTCCTTAATTGCAGGGTGATGTTGTCGTTGGCGATAATACCGGGGAATCGTTTGGTGATGTTCAGCATCTCAATGGCATACGGTGATCCCAAGATGTTTCGCCCTCCTTCCGTTTTGATGGCCCGCCGCGTTGGGGATGTGCGGGGACGGAAACCATGAATATCTTACAGTATACTATACCTGTGCCGATAAAGCAAAGTCAATTTGGCAAAATCGTATGATTTTTTCGTTTTTCGGCAAAAAAAGAGAGACGGGCGGCTGCCCGTCTCTCCGTATGTACTTGCGATAAAGCGCTTAGCCCTTGATCTGACCCTGAGCGTTGACCGTGATCGCGGTAGCGAAATCGGTGGGAGCCTTGGTGGTGTCGTTGCTGACGGTGATCTTGCCGTCGAACATATCCTTCACCATGGCCTTATAGTCGTCCTGCGTGAAGCTGTCGGACCACTGGGTGCCGTCGCCCATGGGGATCTGAACGTAGTTCGCCTCGGGATCGGTGCCGGAGACGAGACCGAGCGTTGCGATCTTGCCGACATACTTGTCCCAGTTGCCGTTGACGATAACATCGGTGAGGGTGTCGTAGGTCGCGGGATAGAGACCCTTCATAGCGGAGGTGACGGTCATGCCTTCCACGCCGGCATAGTTAGCGATAACGCCGGCCTGATCGACGTCAACGCCGACGACCTTGCCGTCGACCTTCTTGGCAGCGTCGACCGCGGAGGTGTAGATGCCGCCGCCGCAGGCGAAGACGACCTCGGTGCCGCCCTGATACCAGGTATCCATCACAGCGGTGATGTCGGCATCGCCGAAGAACTGACCGCCATAGATGTAGTTGATGGTAACATCGGTGAGGCCCATGTCAGCAGCCGCAGCGTTGGCGCCCTGCACGAAGCCGTAGCCGTAACGGACGACCGCGGGAACGGCCATGCCACCGAGGAAGCCGAGGCTCTTGTAGCCGAGCTTAACGGTGGCGTAACCGGCCATGTAGCCGCACAGCTCTTCCTGATAAACAGCGCAGTAGACGTTGCTCATGTCAACGTACTTGTTGAGGTCCCAATTCTCGGGGGTGTAGTCGTAGCTCTCGCCGGCCTTGGCAACGGCGGTCTCGGCCGTCTCGCCGCCTGCTTCCTGGACAGCCTCGCCACCTTAAACCTGCCGGGCGACGGTATCGGTCTGCGCTACCACTGCGGTCTGTTCCGCCAGAATTTCCAGAACGATGTGCAGAGCGAGACGCCGGATTTCTGGCTGACGGAGCACTCCTGGGCGGAAAAGACAGACACCGTATACCCGGTTCAGCTTGCCGGAAAAACCTATCCGGCGCGCTTATATAAGCTGAACGTCACCGGCTACAACGGGCGCACCAACAGTCTCAATCTGTTTGATCTGGATACCATCGACGAATCGCTGATCCAAAGCGGCATCTCCTTCGACAAGACGGATATCGAAAAAAATCTGACACTGTTTCTCTATCCGGACGATTCCGACGACGACGGACGCCTGCTGCGCATTTATCAGCAATATCTGATGGTTTCCGCCGGAGCGCAGCTCATCCTTTCCGAGTGCGGGGCGCGCGGATGCGATTTCCACAATCTCGCCGACTACGCGGCAATTCAGATCAACGACACGCATCCGAGCATGGTAATCCCTGAACTGATCCGTCTTCTCGGCGAAAAGGGCATCGACTTCGCGGAAGCCGTGCAGATCGTCACCGACACCTGCGCCTACACCAACCACACTATCCTCTCGGAGGCGCTGGAAAAGTGGCCGCGTCATTTTCTCGACCAGGTAGTGCCGCAGCTCATGCCGATCATTGAAAAGCTGGACGCTCTTGCGCGCACGCGAACAGACGATGAGAGCACTGCCATCATCGACTGCTGGCAGACCGTTCACATGGCAAACATGGACATCCATTTTACACATTCCACGAACGGCGTTGCCGCGCTGCACACGGAAATCCTCAAAAACAGCGAGCTTGCAAATTTCTACCGCCTCTACCCGGAGAAATTCAACAACAAGACAAACGGCATCACCTTCCGCCGCTGGCTTCTGGAATGCAACCCGGCGCTCGCAAAAGAGATCGAAACGCTGATCGGATCCGGCTTTAAACAGGACGCCGACGAGCTGGAGAAGCTGCTCGCCTTTACAGAGGATGAGAAGGTACTCGGGAAGCTGACCGACATTAAAAAGGACAACAAAAAAGCGCTCGCCGACTGGCTGTACCACCGGCAGGGTGTGAAGATCAACCCGGATGCGATGTTTGCGATCCAGTCGAAGCGCCTGCACGAATACAAGCGCCAGCAGCTCAATCTGCTGTTCCTCATCCATCAATATCTGGAGATCAAGGCAGGGCACACCCCGGCGACTGCGCTTGTGAGCATTTTCGGTGCGAAGGCAGCGCCTGCCTATACGATCGCCAAGGATATCATCCACGCGCTGATCGCGCTGTCAAAAGTAATTGCCGCCGATCCGCAGGCTTCCCGGTGGATGCAGATTGTTTTTGTGGAAAATTATAATGTGACTGCAGCGGAAAAAATGATTCCCGCCTGCGACCTCTCCGAGCAGATCAGCCTCGCTTCCAAAGAGGCCTCCGGCACGGGAAATATGAAATTTATGCTGAACGGCGCGCTTACGCTCGGCACGATGGACGGCGCCAACGTAGAGATCGCAGAGCGCGTGGGAAATGAAAATATCTATATCTTCGGCCAGAGCAGCAAGCAGGTCATCGACCGCTACGCAAAGGGCGATTACTGCGCGCACGACTGGTATGAGAGCGACCCGAACATCCGCCGCGCCATCGATTTTCTGTGCGGACCCGAAATGAAGAAGGCAGGACATGAAGAAAATCTGTCCCGCCTGCAGAATGAACTGATCCGGAAAGACTGGTTCCAGACGCTGCCCGATTTCAACGCCTATCTGGTGCGCAAAAACCAGGCAATGATGGATTACGCCGCAAGCCCGGAAAACTGGAGCAGGAAAGCGCTTGTCAATATCGCAAAGGCCGGCTTCTTCTCCTCCGACCGCACGATTGCGGAATATAACCGCGACATCTGGCACCTGGGAGAGTAACCTGCCGAACCTGCCGCCGGCAGCTTCCTTCGGATGCATGGCAACGCAGGGCAGACCGCGCAGTCCCCGGACCTACCGGCTCCGGCTGACTGCGCGGTCTGCTATCTTACGCTAATTCATGCATCCACACACGCATCTGGTTTTCTCCTCTGTTCGCCCATGTGTAGTAAGGAATTGCCGTGAGCACCGCTTTTTCCTTTACCGGGCGCTCCTCGCTGTACAGCGCGTCCGTGCTCTTCATCCGGTAGCCTTCCATTTTCAGCAGCATGTTTCCCGCCAGCACGCCTTCTTCGCACCAGACTGCCTCCGGCTCTGCCGTCTCCGGGATCCGCAGACTCTGAACATCCATTCCGTTGTCGACTCCCTCAAAGCAGTAAACGATCGGTCCGCGCATGAGCGCCACGCAGCCTGCGTCGTCCCGCACCTTCTGGTTGGCAAATACTTTTCTGACCGGCATATCAAACAGCACCTCCACCCGGTCGCCCTCCTTCCAGGCGCGCTCAAGGTACAGATAACCTTTCTTTAAATATGCTTCCACGTCGACTGCTTCTCCGTTTACCTTCACGATCGTGCCCTTATCTTTTGGCTTTACATAGCCCGGAATGTGGATCGCCAGGGTGAATTCCGTCTCCTTCGGGGAAATCTGATAAACAATCTTTCCCTCCCACGGATAGCTGCTTTCCACAAAAATCCGGGTCTTTTTCAGATCCGCTTCCTGTCCGATCAGCAGGTGGGAGTAAACAGTATCCGCGCTCTCACTCCACGTATAGGACGCAAGAGACGTCACCATGCGAACCAGATTCGTCGGACAGCAGGCGCACTCGTACCAGCCGGGACGCTCCGGCAGCGCATGACGGTACCCGAAAATCTTTCCGGAAACGCCCGGCTGGATCTCCAGCGGATTTACATAGAAGTAGCGCTTTCCGTCAAGCTGGATGCCGCTGATAGTGCCGTTGTAAAGCTCCCGCTCCATGATATCCGCATACGCCATATCGTTCGGCAGGTCGTAATCCTCCGAAAATGCTTCTCCCTCCATCGTGGAGCCGATGCCTCCGGTGATATACATCCGCTGGTTTACAATGTTGTTCCAGAGTGTGCGGCATGCCTGGTACAGCCGTTCGTCGCCGTCCTCTCCTGCCAGATCCGCCATCGCCGTATACATATAAACCGCGCGCACTGCATGTCCGACCGCTTTATCCTGCTCATAGATCGGTTTATACGTCTGCGCGTATTTCGTATCCAGCGGATCAAGTGTGTACTGTCCCCAGTGCCGCCAGCCTCTTTTCACCTTTTCCTCATAGAAATAATCCGGATTTTTTCCGCGCTCCTCCAGGAAGAACCGCGCCATTTTCTTATATTTTTCTTTTCCGGTCGCGCGGTAGAGCTTCATCAGACCGATCTCCACCTCCTGGTGTCCCGGTATTCCGCGCTCCTTATCCTCACCGAAGCGGCTGATAATGTGGTCCGCCATCCGCTCCATAACATGAAGGAGCTTCGTCTTTCCGGTAGCCTGGTAATATGCCACCGCCGCCTCCATCATATGTCCCGCACAGTAAAGCTCATGGCATTCCTCCAGGTTCTGCCAGCGGTGCTCCGGCTCCTTGATGGTAAAGTAGGTATTCAGATAGCCGTCCTCCTGCTGGGCCCTGGCAATGATCTCGATCATCTCATCAGCGCGCTTTTCCAGCCCGGCGTCCGGCTTTACCGTCAGCGAGTAAGCGACGCCCTCCAGCCATTTCGCCACATCGCTGTCCTGGAATACCATCCCGTAAAATTCTCCCTCGCTAAGCCCGGCGGCAATACGGAAGTTTTCAATGGCATGACTTTTTGCCACGCCCTCCACCTCGTCGTTCAGAACCTTTTCCTGAAACGGAATCACGACGTCAATCATCCGCTTCTGCATTTCGGACCAGAAGCCATCCCTGATCTGTACCTGTTTTACGGTAACTTCATCTCCCGCTTTTTTCATTCTTGCTGTCTCCTCTGTTCATATTTGCACCCGTCCTTTTTATCTCAAACGGGAAACCATTTGCCGCAACTGCCTGCGTTAAAAATATACGGAACGCGGTTGTTGTGTCCATACCTAAATCTTTAAACAGCTCATCTGACCTTACCTTCAAATCATCGTCAACTCTTATTTGAATCGTACTTGCCATCTCAGCATCATTACCGCCTCGCTGTGATCATGCACGCCGTTTAAGCATCCTTCGGCAGACTCTGCATATACTCATCCATCGCCTCTGCGACCTCCTTGGAGTGCGCTACCGCCTCAACCACCGTGCGCGCACCATTCACGACGTCGCCGCTGGCAAAGATGCCCGGCTTTGTGGTACGTCCCTTCTCATCCGTCACCAGCAGGCCTCTCTTGTCCGCCTGCAGCCCCTCCGTGTTTTTCACAAGGCGGTTCATCGGTCCCTGGCTGATGGAAACAATTACGCTGTCCGCCGGATACAGCTTTTCCGTATCCGGGATCTGCTCGACACTGCCGTCCTCGTGCTCAATAACGTCTGCAAAAATCACGCCCTCGTCCGTAATTTCCACCGGTGCCTTGCAATAGAAAAATTCCACGCCCTCCAACACTGCGTAATCAAATTCATGTTTGCTTGCCGCCACGCCCTCGCTGCGTGAAAAGCACTGCAGATAACGCACGCCGTGCCGGATCGCCGTTCTCGCCACATCCATCGCGGCGTTGCCCGCTCCGATCACGATCACGCGCTCGCCCAGATGATAGCTGTCCGGGCTGTTCAGATAATTAATGCCAAAATGCACGTGCCCCAGCGTCTCGCCCTTAATGTGGAGCGCGTTCGGCTTCCACACGCCGGTGCCGACGAAGATTGCCTTATAGCCGTCGCGCATCAGATCGTCTATGGAAATATCCGCTCCGATCATCGTGTTCGGGCGCACCTTGATATCTTTTAAAATCAGATGCCGGTACTCAAAATCGTCGAGCACGCTCTTCGGCAGACGAAATTCCGGGATGCCGTAGCGGAGAATGCCGCCGATTTTTTCTTTACCCTCAAAGATCGTCACCTGGTAGCCCTTGCGCGCCAGAATGACCGCGATCGTCAGACCGGCAGGACCGGAGCCGATGATCGCCGCGCGCATCCCATTGGACGGCGCCGGCCCCTTCACCATCTTGGAGCTGTAGGTGGTGGAGATGTAGTTTTCAATAACGGAGAAATGCACCGGAGCGCCCTTTTTCCCCAGCACGCAGTGCCCCTCGCACTGATTTTCGTGATTGCAGACAAGGCTGCACACCGTCGTCAGCGGATTATTCTCAAACAGCATCCAGCCCGCCTCATCCAGCTTGCCGTCCAGCAGCAGCCGGATGACCTTCGGGATCGGCGTGCTGATCGGACACCCCTTCTGACACTGCGGATTTTTGCAGTTTAAACAGTGATTCGCCTCGTCTAAAACATGAATTGCCATAAAATTCCTCCTCTCAGAAATAATTCACACTGCACTAAATGGTTTCACCTGTTTTTATTGTAGCATTTTTCTTATTTCAGAGACAAGTTTGTTCGCGGCATGGCAGACCTGTTTCACGACGCAGTAATATATTTTTCCTGCTTTCAGGCTTTTTTCGCTATCGCATCAATTGCTTTTATTTCTTCCTCTGTAAAGGACATATTCCGCAGCGCTCCGATGTTGTCAAGAATCTGCTCCTTCTTTGAGGCGCCGACGATCACGCTCGTCACAACCTGGTCGCGGAAGATCCAGGCGAGCGCCATCTCCGCGAGGCTCTGCCCGCGCTTTTTCGCCAGCTCATTCAGCGCCCGTATCTGTGCCAGACGCTCCTCGCTGAGCGCGGACTGCTTCAGGAAGCGTCCGTCCGAGCGAATACGGCTATCCGCCGGAATGCCGTTCAAATAGCGGTCAGTGAGCAGACCCTGCGCGAGCGGACTGAACGCAATAATTCCCTTATGAAGCTTCGCTGCAGTCTCCTTCAGTCCATTCTGCTCGATCGTGCGGTCAAAAATGGAGTAACGGTTCTGGTTAATGATAAACGGACAATGCAGCTCTTTTAAAATCGCAGCCGCCTGCTCCATCGTCTCGCCATCGTAATTGGAAAGCCCCACGTACAGCGCCTTTCCGCTTTTCACGATCTGGGAAAGCGCCTCCATCGTCTCCTCCAGCGGCGTTTCCTTATCCATACGGTGATGATAGAAAATATCAACGTACTCCAGCCCCATGCGCGTGAGGCTCTGATCGATGCTGGCGATCAGATATTTCCGGCTGCCGCCGTCCCCGTAAGGTCCGTCCCACATAGTATATCCCGCTTTGGAGCTGATGATCATCTCATCCCGGTAGCTCTGAAAATTCTCCCGGAGTATGCGTCCGAAATTTGTCTCCGCGCTCCCCGCCGGCGGTCCGTAATTATTCGCCAGGTCAAAGTGTGTGATCCCATTGTCAAAGGCAGTAAACAGCAGCTCCTTCATATTTTCGAGCGCCGCCGTCTCCCCGAAATTGTGCCACAGTCCGAGCGAAACTGCCGGGAGACGCAGCCCGCTTTCCCCGCAGCGGTTATACTTCATTTTACCGTAACGTTCGTTTTCTGCAAGATACATCGAAAATTCCTCCTTTTTTAATATAGTTTCTTACTGTTATTCCAGCGCTTTTTCAACATATTGTTCCCCGCTTCTGTCAGTCTGGGCGATGAAAATCTGCGGAATCAACGCTTCACAAAATATTCCTCATACCACACCAGGAAGGTGTAAATCGTCCACACTTTTCGCCAGTTATCCGAATTTCCTCCGATATAGTCCTCAAGTATCGCGTTAATTTCGTCCAGATTAAAAAACTCCGCCGCCATGTCGCTCTTAAATTTTGCGCGCACATCCTGGTTATAGCGATCGTCCGCCATCCAGATACGGATCGGCACGATAAACCCAAGCTTTTTGCGGAAAGCAATTTCCTCCGGCAGCACCTTTGCCGCCGCAGTGCGGAACGCTACTTTATTCTGTTCCTCATTTACCTTATATCTGGACGGCATTCTCGATGCAATATCAAAAATCCTGCGGTCAGTGAGCGGCATACGGATTTCCAGACCAGCCGCCGTGCTCATCTTATCCACATTCAGATAAATATCACCCTCCAGCCAGATCTGGATATCCACATCAGACATCCTGGTGAGCGGATCCAGTCCTTCCGTCTCCTCATAAATCTCTTTTACCAGATTGATCGGCAGTACATTTTCATTATAATTCTTGAGTATCTTTTTCTTTTCGTCCTCCTTCATAATGTTGGTATTGCCAACATAGAAGGTTTTCAGATTATCTCCATAGCGCTCTGCATTACGGTACATATTGTAGCCGCCGAAAAACTCGTCGGCACCCTCTCCGGAATAGCAAAGCTTTGTGTGCTCTGCTGTCGCGCGGCAGGCGATCGCAAACGCGATCGCAGACGCATCACCAAGCGGCTGCTCCATGTGATACATCACATACGGTACAATTGCAAAGTATTCTTCCGGTGTGATCCGGCAGCGGCTGTTCGCCCTTCCAAGAATTTTCGCCGTCTCCAGCGCCAGCCCGGATTCATCAAAGCGTGCCTCATCATAACCGCAGGAATCCGTCATCTGCGCATCCGACATTGCAAGCACATAGGAGGAATCCACGCCGCCGGACAAAAATGATTCCGCTGTTTCCTCCGCCGACTTCACCTCCGGCATAATCTCCCGGATCGTTTCATGGATTTCCTCAGCCCAATCCTCCAGAGATCTGCTCTCGTCCGGACAAAACTGCGGCGTCCAATAACGTTCGATCGTCAGCTTTCCATCCTGCCAGATCAGATAGCGCCCCGGCATCAGCTTTTTCACGCCTTTAAAGAAGGTATCCTCGCCTGCTACATAGGTGAGGCTGAGGTAAAGCTGCAGCATCTCCTCATTTAATTCCTTTACAAAGCCCGGCTGCTCCATGATCCTGCGGATGGTCGTTCCATAAAGCAGTCTCCCATCCGACGTCTCATAATAATAGAACGGCTTTGTCCCAAACTGGTCACGCAGGCAGAAAAGCTTCTGCGCTTCCTCATCCCACAGCGCAAAGGCAAACATGCCATGCATATGATCCGCCATCCGGCATCCCCATTTCTCATATGCTTTTACCAGTATCTCCGTTTCGCGCGCTTCTCTGGAAAGCGCAGTATCAACGCCAAGCTCCCTGCAAAGCACCTCCCAGTTGCGGATATGCCCTCTGTACTCTTTTACTTTTATCATATGTCTGATTTCTCCTGTTTACATATTTATAGTTTTTCTTCTGCACTTATTATAGCTTTAAATAATACATCGGTCAATCACCTGTTCCGCGCAGGTCCGCATTCTCTTTTCTCATTCTTTACTGTTCACAGCAACCTTCGCATCGCAGCAGATGATTGAAGCGTAAAAGCAGTACTTCCCATAACGCCAAAAAGAGCAGGGTCTCTGCAACCCTGCTCCTTCATGTTCCGCGATATATCCCGGTCTGTATATGAAATTTCTTTATTCCTCAGCCGCTGCTTCCTCTGTGTCCGCCTCTGCCGCCTTATTGTGGATCTCTGTTACCGCAACCACAGTTGCTTCCGGATCCGTCATCAGATGAATCTTTTCATTGGAAGCAAGCTCCAGATCTTTTACAAGAACGCTGTCTCCGATCTTCATATTCTCCATATTGATCTCCACTTTATCTACCAGTGCTTCCGGAACAGCCTTGTATGCAATTTCATGCAGCTTTAACTGGATAAGTCCATTTACCACCTTATCATGGTTCAGCAATACGACCTCCGCCACAGAGTGTACTTCCTCTCCGCTTACCAGCGCCTGGAAATCAATTTCATCAATCTGGCGTTTCATCGAATTATAGTCGATTTCTTTAATCAGAACATCCAGCTTTTTGCCCTCTACTTCCAGCATGATCTGGCTGCCCTTGTTGCATGTTTTTAAGAGACGTTCTGCATCCTTCTTTTCAATTTTTACCGGTATCGTTTCTTTCAGTTCTTTGCCAAATACATTGCCGGTAACAAATCCTTCCCGTCTGAGTTTTTTTGCCTTTGTGTCCAAACTTCTTCTTTCAGCTTTCAAAGTATTCATTTATCTTTTCCTCCATAATCACTGAATGCCTGGCAGGCTCACATATTATAATGCAGGTCTGTAAGTATCTCCTCTTTGTTACATATACAGTATAACACCTATAGCAGAAAAAGATTAACCAAAATAAAAAGAAATGTTGTGTACTTTTTTAAAAAATTGCACAACATTTCTCCCGATCTGTTCGTATCAGATTCTCCAAAATCATGAAACCATTTTACATAAAAAGCGGAAGAATCCTCTCCGCAATAAACACAGCGCCGCACGCCAGAAGCGCTACCGTGAGCAGACTTTTCTCCCTGTAGGCTGCGATCAATGCCACAGCAAATCCGATCGCCGCCGAAACAGTGCTGTTCGTTGCCGAAAGGATTGCCGGAAAAGTCATCGCTGCCAGACACGCATATGGGACATAATACAAAAACGACTTTATGTAAGGACTGGTTATTTCTTTTTTTACGAGCGCCATCGGCAGCATACGGATGAGGTACGTCACGCCTGCCATCACCAGAATGTACACATAAACATTATGACTCATGAATGCTGTTCCTCCTTTTCCTCTTTCACCGGGCAGACATATGCGGCAATGCCCGCCACAAGCAGCGTTGTGATAATAATCACAAAACCGGATGAAACATTTTTTAATACGGGTGCTGCCGCGAACAGACTGCTGACTGCCATCGCCCCAAGTACCACCCCGGCCACTGCACGATTAGTCTTTGCAGGCGGGATAATAATCGCAAGGAACATTCCATAAATCGCTACGCTCAGTGCGCTCATCATAAATTCCGGCAGCAGATTGCCGGAAATTGCTCCGGCCAGCGTGCCAAGCGTCCAGCCCGGAATCGCCACGCACATTGCTCCGTAATTGTAATATGGACTGACCTTCCCCTCCTGGCTGGCGCTGACGCCAAAAATTTCATCCGTAATTCCAAATGACACCAGGCATCTGTGCAGCAGAGACGTCTTTGTCTCCATCTTCTGCGAAAGCGAGAAGGACATCAGACAATAACGCAGATTAATAATTAGCTGCGTCAGCGCCATCTCCCAGTAAGAGCCTGCTGCAAGTATAATATCCAGACCGGCAAACTGCCCGGCAGATGTAAGGTTCGTCAGAGAAATCAACACTGCCTGCCAGATGCTTAAGCCCCCGGACACCGCCATCATACCAAACGTAAACGACACCGCGAAATATCCAAGTGCAATTGGTACTCCATCCTTCAGGCCTCTTCTAAAGCTCTCGCGTTTCATGAAACGCCCCTCCGTTTCCTCTAAAGTCAGACTTTTGTTATTGTACCACTCCTTCCAGGGAACTGCAATCGAAAATTATGGTTACAAATTTCTTTGACACCTTTCACATAAGCACCTATAATATTTTCAAAAGAACATTACCGATTTAAAGGAGTCCGCTATGCCGCACATTATTGAAATCACTGATTTTTCCGCCCCGGAGCTCGACGTCTACGCACGCCTCACAGAAAACCAGCTTCTCAACCGCCACGAACCGGAAAAAGGTCTTTTTATCGCAGAAAGCCCCAAGGTAGTGGAACGTGCGCTGAATGCCGGATGCACGCCCGTATCAGTTTTACTGGAGCGGAAACACATTGAAGGAGAAGCGCGCGATATCCTTGCCCGCTGCGGCGATATTCCCGTCTACACGGCAGATTTTGATATCCTTACAAAGCTTACCGGCTTTGCACTTACGCGCGGCGTGCTGTGCGCCATGAGGCGTCCGGCGCTGCCCGCAGCAGAAAATGTATGCCTTGGCGCCCGCCGCATCGCCGTGCTGGAAAATATAATGAATCCCACCAATGTCGGCGCAATTTTTCGTTCGGCGGCAGCCCTGGGCATAGACGCTGTTCTTCTCACACCGGACTGCAGCAATCCCTTATACCGCCGCGCGATCCGCGTCAGCATGGGAACTGTTTTCCAGATCCCCTGGACGTGGCTGCCGGCAGAGCCAAAGCAGCCTTCCCCGTCCTATGTCTCTTTCCTGAAAAAGCTTGGATTTCAGACGGCAGCTCTGGCATTGACAGATAACTCCATTTCCCTTGCAGACCGGCGTCTTGCTGCGACCGAAAGACTTGCTATTATCCTTGGCTCCGAAGGAGACGGGCTCTGCGCCGCCACGCTTTCAGGCTGTGACTATACGATCCGCATTCCCATGATGCACGGCGTCGACTCTCTGAACGTAGCCGCCGCAAGCGCTGTCGCGTTCTGGGAGCTGTGCAAATATCCGGAATAGCCCCTATACACGCCCGCCCCCGCGCAGTTTTTTCACCTGTAATCCCGCCTTTTCCGCAAAGACGCGGCACTCCCCGCGCTGCTCACTGCTCCCACACAAGCGCGCTCTCCTGCTTCGCCAGGATGCCGTTGCCACAATCATACCATGTCTCCAGCTTATCCTCCTGATCATCAGTCCGGTCATATACCGCTCTGTCAGAAAAGCGCTCGCCGGACAGCTTTTCTTTTTCTGTCTCCGCCAGAAGATACGCTGTCCCCGGTTCCATATTCAGACTTTCCGGCAGCCTGCCCGGAGTATATTCTTCCTGCTTTATGCACTGATGCGCCTCATCCATCTTATAAAGCGTGATCTTTACCGGGCGGTGCATTGTTGCAAAGCTGACCTTCACACTGCTTTTTGCCGTCTGGCTCTTTCCGTTTTCCGTCGTCTTTGTCTCCGCGGTTAAAGCAGACGCAAAATGTACTTCTTCCTCTTCCGATTCCCCGCTTGTGCTGAAGCCCTCTCCGGCAATCAGGTAAACCTGCCCTTCTGCCGTCTGATACACCGGGTTCAGATAATAGGAAATCCCTTTATCCGACTGTCCCGGGATCATGTATATCGTACCCTCCAGGCTCACCTCATCACCCGCATCTGTGACAGTTATATTAAAATCCACATCGGAAATCCCGGCGTCGTATACCGAATGCCAGCCCCTGTTTCCGTCTTTATCCTCCAGAACCGGCGCAAAAAAGGAAATCCCCTCCACATCTTTAAAGGAAATGTCCCATTCGTAAGTATCCTCGCTGCCCTTTTTATCGATTACCGCGTAGAGTCTCCCCTCGTATCCGGAAGTATTGCTGATCTGGATTTCGTTCGCCTTCACAAGCCAAGATGCATGATCCTGCAGATACGCATCCATGTCAAAGAGATCCAGATGATCCGACGTGATGAACGCTCCGATCAGCCGGTCATCCCCGCCTTCCGTTTCCGCACCGGGAACTGCCAGCGAACAGCCGCTCAAAAGCAGCGCCGTAAATATCCCCAAAAATATTATCCGGTTTCTACTCCTCATGCTTCTCCTCCTCTCCAAGCTCTCCGTCAAACTTTAAAATATCCCCCACATCGCACTGCAGATAGTAGCAGATGCGGTTTATCGTGTGAAAGCGGACGCCTTTTGCTTTTCCGCTGCGCAGCACGGAAAGATTTGCCTCGGTAATACCCACCAGGGCGCAAAGCTCCTTCGACGTCATTCCCCGCTCTTTTAAAACCATTTCAAGACAAACTCTGATTCCCATTTCTTACCTCTCCGTGAAAAGCATAGGATTCCTTTATATAAACAGATCATGCTCCTGTTTCATCCGCTGGTCCTCCTGCAGATAGCGTGCCGCCAGCAGCATTGCCAGCACAAAGACGATGGAAAGCACCGGAAAATGGATGGTAATGTCTACCCGGTAAAGATACCGGTGCAGTAAAAGCTGCAGCACATGAAACAGCATTTCCACTGCGATCGTCACCATGAGCGCCGACCGGCAGAAATCCGCCAGCCTGCCGACCGTGCTGACCGCCGCATCAGAATAGCGGTCCTGCGCCAGTGCATCCAGCATTTTTACCGCGAAAAATACGGCCACCAGATCCATACTGTAGGGCATCGCTTTCACGGCAAACTGAAATACCAGAAACGCATAGGTAAGCGTCAGCTCCTGCGCCGTCCCAAATACCGCCGCTTCCACCGACGATATACTGTTGCCGCTCCTCACAGCTTCCACGGCAGAGAGCAGATCCCCGATCCCCTGTCCGAATATCGCAAATACAAATGCTGTCATCGTAAACAACAGCAGAATTTTCAGCGCCGCCTGCAGCTTTCTCACATCCGCCGACGTATACATATGCAGCATCCGCAGCGCCAGATAGCCGCAGAGCACCGCATAGAAGGTACTTCCAAGCATCCACTTTCCGCTTCCTGCCACGCCCGTCTGCAGTAATCCCGGATTGACCATATAATAATTCACAAAAAACAGCAGTGCGCTCATAGCAGGCAGAAGCCGGTCCGCCCGGCAGAGCATTTTCCTGCTCCTCAGAATAAAAAATACAGCGCATGGGAGCAGACTTAGCAGCAGATAGAGCGCAACAGCCACTGCATTGCCGGCCCTCCCGGACAGAGAAAGCCTGCGCAGCCCCCAGCCGATCTGCTCAAACGGGAATGCTGTAATGGTGGTAAACATACCGGAAACCTGCATCTGCGGCAGCGCAAATATCATACAAAAGATTGCCTCCAAAACCAGTGCAGTGTAAAAGATCTTATATCTCATGCCGTCACCTCCGGATAAATCATTATCGCGCTCAAAAATTATTGTTTTACGATAATCTTCTAAGAAAAGTATAGCACAAAATTATCGTTAGTCAATAATTTTGTGCCATTTTTCTCAACTTCTATTTCTCAGATCATTACTGTTCACTCCGTTCGCAGTAACCTTCGCAGATCCATTTAAAATTCGCTTCGCGAATGGGATTTGCCCGCGGTTTTACTATCCCTTCAGCCCGCGCGCCTGCCGGTCCATGTCCTCCACGACAATATCATATATTTCGCCAAGCGTCGCACAATATTCCAGCACCTCCCACGGCTTGTTGGTGTGGAAATGGATTTTGATCAGCTCCTCATCGCCCACTGCCAGCAGGCAGTCGCCCTCAAAATGTCCGGTGATGTAATCACTGATCTCATCCTCGTCGAGATTTTCCCCTTCGATCAATAGTTGTGTGTCATACTTAAATTCTAACATATGTTACCTCCCGTATTTTTTCTGGTTTTGATTTTATCATATTGGCGGGAGGTTTTCCCCTGAAATCACAGCTATTGTTCCTTAAATACCTTTCACATCACATATTTTTTTCAAACTATCGGAGACATCTCCTGTTTTCTGTGATATACTGGATCCATCAGAATTCTCTCATTACAGAGGTGACATTGAAAATGGTGTGTGAAATCACAAATGCAGATATCGCCGCTCCCCTGTTTGACGGCTGGGAGGAAACACTGATCTGGTCCTGCCTGCAGAAAGTTATGGGAAAGCTATACGCAAATGCCCCGGAAAATCCAACGGCAGCTATGGCGATCATCGCCGATTTTGCCTTTTTTGCCGGAGAACCGGATGCGGAGCTGGCAGCCTGTAAACCAGACTGGTGCACACAGGATTTCATAATCCTTGTTCCGCAAAATGATGCATGGAAGGATCTGCTGCTGCGCTGTTATGGCGTAAAGGCAACGCCTGTCATCCGCTATGCATTTTATAAAGAACCCCATATATTTGATACAAAAAAATTAGAGCAGATCGTATGTGACCTGCCCGCAGAATGTGAGCTTGCTCTGATTGATGAACACTTTTACAATCTGTGCAGTGCCGAAGCCTGGAGTGCTGACCTGGTATCGCAGTTTAAAGATTATGAGACATTCTGCCGCCTGGGACTCGGTGTCGTGCTGCATAAGAATGGTGTGATCCTTTCCGGCGCGTCCTCCTACACCAGATACCGGGAAGGTATTGAAATCGAAATTGACACCCGGGCAGACTGCCGCCGCCAGGGCTTTGCCCGCCTGTGCGGTGCAAAATTGATCCTGGAATGCAGGAAACGCAAGCTTTATCCAAGCTGGGATGCACAAAATCCGGCTTCCGCCGCTCTGGCGCAAAAGCTTGGCTACCGCTTCAGTCACACTTACACAGCAATCGAAATACGGGGGTATTAAGCCATGGCCGAACAAAATCCAATCAGTAAAAAAGAGATGACGCTCAGTCTCTCCGACATTGAACATACCGCTAAGATCTGCCGGGCGCTTTCCTCAGAAACCCGTCTGGAGATCCTGCGCTGTCTCGTCGGAAAGCCAATGACGATCAGTCAGCTCGCCGAGCAGTTCTATCTTCCCATATCCTCGATGAGCCTCCACATCAACACCTTAAAAGATGCCGGGCTTATCACAGTGCTGCCAAAGCCCGGCATCCGCGGCACGAGAAAGCTGTGCGGCATTTCCGCCGCCAGCGTTTTTCTTGATCTGTTTGCCCACGAAAACCGTTTTGTCCGCAAGCCGCCTGCTTACATTTATATGCCGATCGGACATTATTGTAACTGTGAGGTCACACCGCCCTGCGGGATCGCCACGGCAAATTCGTATCTTTACGAGGAAGATTCCCCTTACGGCTTTTATTCCACCGATCACATCAACGCCTCTCTGCTCTGGCTCACAAGCGGTTTTCTGGAATACCAGTTTTCCAATGAAGCCCTGCATACCGGCGAGGTAGATCACATAGAATTTTCCTTCGAAATTTGTTCCGAGGCGCCCGGTTTTAACAACGACTGGCCCTCCGACATCTGTTTCGAATTAAATCACAGGCACATTGTCACTCTGCACACGCAGGCAGACTACGGCGGACGGCGCGGTATTTACAATCCCTCCTGGTGGAATGATTCCAACACGCAGTTCGGCGAATTCAAAATTATCCACATCACACACACCGGATGTTACATTAACGGGCAGAAGGTTTCCGACGAGACCATTGAGAGCCTTGCGCTCTTAGACGGCTATTGCTTCACCTTTACCCTGAAAGTGGATGCAGACAGCGAGCATGTCGGCGGAATGAATCTCTTTGGAAAATTTTTCGGAGACTATGCGCAGGATATTATTATGAAGGTGGATTATGTGTGATGCAGCATCTGTGCGGGCGCTCATTAATCTCCCGGATTTTCTTCACATCACATTTTGGTTCCCTGTCATAAGTCAGCAGTCCATTGATCTCCTGCTCCACGTCAGTGAGCTGCGTGTAACAGAAGCCCCACAGTGCCTTTGACGCGTACACGGCATCAATCACACGGCGATATGCCTCCAGAAATTCCTTTTCTGTGTCCGCACAGGTGTAGCCCCATCCGGAGCAGCGGGCCGCGTCATAGGCAATACCGCCAAATTCCGTCAGCATGATCGGCTCTCCTCTGTACGAATATCCGTCCACGTAAATACTGCGCCAGGTAGAAGGACACTGGATCAGCTCTTCGCGGTCCGCAAGCATTTCCCGGTACTGCGCATATATTTCCGGTTCATCCTTCCCGCCGTGCCGGTAGTTGTGTATGGCGCAGATATCCGTTTCCGTCATCTGCCATCCGTCATTAGACACCACCAGCCTGGTATCATCCAGCGCGTGAAGATAATGATACATCGTCAATGCAAAATGCTGCTGGCATCTGTCCCTCTCAATCTGCGGAACTCCCCAGCTCTCATTTAACGGAACCCAGGCAACGATACACGGATGGTTATAATCCCGCTCTACAATTTCACGCCACTCGCAGAGCATCTGTCCGGCGGTTGCTTTGCTGTACATCACTGGTGAGGGCGATTCTCCCCACACCAGAAAGCCCAGATGGTCTGCCCAGTACAAAAACCGCGGATCCTCTGCCTTCTGATGCTTACGACAGCCGTTAAAGCCCATGTCCTTCGCCAGCGTGATATCGCGGACAAATGCTGCATCCTCCGGCGCTGTCAGAAGCCCTTCGCGCCAGTAGCCCTGGTCAAGCACCAGCTTCTGATAGTAAGGCTTGTTATTCAGATACACCATCCCATTCTCTGTATGTATCTTTCGAAAGCCAAAATAAGAAGCAGCCCTGTCCCGGATATTCCCGTCCGCTTCCACGAGACTCAGCTCCACATCAAAAAGTACAGGATGCTCCGGCGTCCATGAAATCCCCTCGTCATGAATATTAAGATGGAATACCTGCGAACAGATCACATCCACCGAAGCCTCTGCCGTTTCTGTGATCCACGCAGTACGTCCCTCCGCGATTTTGGCGCCTTCCAGAAATACCCGGTATTGCAGCATATCCTGTGCAGAAACCCGGGCGCCCCGGCAGCAGATATCCACCCTTCCTTCATCAAAGCGTACTTTATAAGTCACATTTTCAATATGTTTCTTCGGTACCCATTCCAGCCATACTGTCTGCCAGATCCCTGTACTATTTGTGTACCAGATTGCGTCCGGCTTCTCTCTCCAGAACTGTTTTCCGCGCGGAATAAATTCGTCTGTATGAGGGTCAAATACACGCAGGACAATCTCCTGCATTCCCGCTTTCAGGTAATTTGTGATATTTACAGAAAACGGCGTACATCCGCCGGTATGCGTTCCCGCCAGACATCCGTTCACATAAACTTTTGTGTCATAATCGACAGCCCCAAAGTGCAGCAGGATATCCGTCTGTGCATCCGGTTCTTCCAGCTCCACACTTTTCCGGTACCAGACAATGTCGTGCGGCTCACTGCTGCCAATACCGCTCAGCGCGCACTGATAGACAAAGGGCACCTGTATGGTCTGCGCAAACGGTCCTCCGGCCGCATACCATTTTTCTGTCAGCCCCCGGTCTGCATCATCAAATGCAAATTCCCATTCTCCATTTAAACTCCGCCATGTTTCTCTCACAAACTGCGGTCTGGGATATTCTGTTCTTCCTGTCACTGCTTGTTCCTCCAGCCTTTTTACATTTCCTGCTTTTTTAAAATCCTTATCCTGTTTACTGAATGCGGCTTCAGGCAAACCTTCCTGTCAGGCAGCGCCAGCGTTGTCACCTGCGGATAAATATTCTGCTCCTCCCATGAATTCATATCGGATGTTTTTGGCGCATACAGGGTCGTAACCTCCGCCAGAGAGCTCCCGTCCTCCTGACAGTCCATATGCGGAAGACAGATTTCTGCTTCTTCCTCTAACGAACGGTTTACTACAAAATAAATCTGCTCTCCTGCAGAATTAATGCCCGCCGCAGCGTCCACTACCGGCACTGCCGACAATGGCTCAATATTTCCAATCTGTTTCTCTGTATCATAGACCAGAGAATCTGTTTCAATCTCCAGAATTGTGCCAAGATCACTCTCTGCATAGAGCTTCAGCGCATAATAGCTTGCTGTCCCGAACGCGTGTCCGTCCCGGCTCACAATGCAGCCTCCGGGCCATCCGTTTACCAGATCTGAATAATTGCAAAGCAGCAGCTTTTCCGCGTTGCGCAGAAACATATTCAGCATCCCCGCATTAAAAATAGCCGCCTCCAGCGTCTGCTCCCGGTAAGAATCAATAATCGTCCCCAGGTTATACTCTGTCACCGCAAGGAGCTTCTGCTTTTCTGTTCCGTCATTCATCACACGCCAGCTCTCCTGCAGAATTTCCTCATATTTTTTCACGCTTCCCGCTACCGCGTAATAAATATCTTCATTTCTGAATCTTTTTCCTTCCATGGATTTCAAGGCATACATATGAAGGCACAGCACATCCATGTGATCCTCGATCACCTGCTTTACCATCCGGTTCCAGTCCTGTGAACGGCAGTCGCCCTCCCCTCCGCAGACCATAAAAACAATGGTGTCATCCTTCTCTTTCATCTGCCGGTAAAACTCCATATAGCGCCTGCTGTAATCCTCCGAGCTGCTGTGCCCGATCTCCCATTCCCCGAAGATCTCATTTCCCAGATCCCAGTATTTCACATGATACGGCTCCGGATGGCCATTCTGTGCCCGCATTTTCCCGTAAGTGGTGTCTGCGCTTCCGTTGCAGTATTCCACCCAGTTTGCCGCCTCCTGCGGTGTGCCGCTGCCAAAATTAATGCATATCATCGGCTCACATCCCAGCTTCTCACAAAGGGCAAGAAATTCATCGGTTCCAAAGCTGTTGTCTGTATACCCGCCCCAGTGGCGGTTTCTCCGGTATGGTCTCTCATCAATCGCGCCAATCCCGTCCGCAAAATGATAGCAGTCCGCAAAGCAGCCTCCCGGATAACGGATCACCGGCGGCTTCAGCGCTTCGATATGCTCATACACTTCCCTCCAGATACCGGCCCTGCGGTCCGACGGCATCAGTGACGCCCCGTCCAGCCAGATTTCTCCTTCTCCCGGCAGACGGATCTCAAACACTGCCTCCCGGCAGGCGCGATCCGGGCAAAATGTAAAAGAATACTTTTTCCAGTTTGTCTCTGCAGAGAATTCCCTGCTAAAAAGCTCCCTGCCCTGCCCGTCGCGTATCAGCAGCAGTATCCCTGTTTCTTTCCGCGCTTTCAGCCAGATATATCCGTCATACTCCTTCTGCTCCAGCACCAGATTTTCCTGTGCGATCCCCACATAGCCATCGTAATCGTTATAGCAGACAATGTGCTGCGCGTACCCGTCCCGGGCGATGCTCTCCTTTGCATCCAGCGTTATCTCAAAAGCATTTTTACAGCCGGTGCGCACCCAGCCCTCTGCCACATTTGGATTGCCGTCCACAACCCCCGCCGGGATGTCTTTGCGTTTGTCAAAGCCCCTGTTTTTCAGAAGCTGGCTCCACATTCCCTCATCGATGCAGTCCCGCATAAATTCTACAAAGTGTCCGAAGATCAACGGATTCATTTCCTTTTGCGCACCTTTTGTTTTTATCGTCACTTTTCTCATCAAGCTTACCCCTTCATTCCCGACATTGCAATTCCCTGTACAAACTGCTTCTGTGCAAACAGATAAAGTATAAAAATCGGCAGGATCGACAGGCAGGCGCCAGCCATGATCAGCCCGTATTCCACCACATGCGTCCCCATAAATGTCGCAAGCCCTGCAGGCAGCGTCTTTTTGCTGTCCGAGGTCGTGAGGATCAGCGGATACAGAAGGTCATTCCACTGCGCCATGAAATGGAAGATAAACAGAGATACAACTGCTGCCTTACACTGCGGAAGCATAATTTTCCAGAAGATCCGGAATTCCCCTGCACCATCGATCCTTCCCGCTTCCTCCAGGCCCTTTGGCAGTGAAATAAAGAAGGAACGCATCATAAAAATTCCAAAAGCACTTGTCGCCCGCGGCAGGATCAGCCCTGCGTAAGTATTGATCAGCCCCAGCTTAAATACTTCTACAAACAGCGGCAGCATTATCACCTGGAAGGGAATCATCATGGTTCCCATCACCAGCAGAAACAGCACATTTTTCCCTGGAAAATCCATTCTCGCAAATGCATAGCCCGCCATTGTGTCTAAGGCGAGTGAAATCACGGACACAGACAGCGCAAAAATAATCGTATTCTTATAATATGTCAAAAACGGAATCCGCTCCCAGATTTCCCGGTATGCATCCAGACTGAATGTTCCGGAAAAGAGTTTTGGCGGATAAGCCACAATATCTGCCTCTGCTTTAAAGGAAGTAACCAGCATCCAGATGAATGGATATAATATAATGAATACCAAAAACAAAAGTACCACCAACGAAAGCGCCTGGCCGCCCATTTTTTTCCATCCTCTTTGTCTCATCTTCTCTGCCCTCCTACATCATCGCACTTTGCTCATTTCTGGTCATCCGCCGGAAGGTAAGCACCGATACCATAAAAGTGAGCACAAAAAGCGCTACTGCAATGGTGGACGCATAGCCCATATCAAAAGATTCAAAAGCTGTGCTGTAGATCAGCTGCACCAGTGTCTGGGTCTTAAACAGCGGACCGCCCTGCGTCATTACATATACCTGGTCAAATACCTGGAAGGAGCCGATGATGCAGTCCACAATCGTAAAGCTTAACGTCGGCATCAGCATCGGCACCGTGATCTTCCAGAATTTCTGGAGGCCGCCCGCGCCGTCGATCTCTGCCGCCTCGTAATATGTCTCATCGATTCCGTTCAGCCCTGCCAGCAGGATCACCATGTAAAACCCAAGCTTCTTCCACACGCCGATCAGAATTACCGTCGGCATTGCCCAGGTGGTACTTTTCAGAAGGTCGATCGGTTTGAAACCGAGGCATTCAATCCAGTAACAGAAAACCCCGATATCTTTATTGATCAGAAAGCTCCAGATAATGGAGATTACCGTCATAGAACAAATTGCCGGAATAAAAAATACTGTTTTGCAAAAGCTGTGGAACCAGCTCTGCCGTTTTACCAGAACAGCAGCGATCAGCGACAGCATAATCTGCAGCGGGACCGTGCATACAGTATAATAAATTGTATTCCACAGAGCATTAAAGAACTTGCCATCGTGAAATAACTTCTGATAATTTCCAAACCCCTGAAACTGAAAGTTCGTGAGCATCATATTAAAATTGAAAAAGCTGAATATAACTGCAACAATCAGCGGTATAAAAACAAACACCGCCAGTACCGTCAT
>OKWJ01000926.1_pt1 | contig 26802 bp, 33 predicted proteins | sample 1607121 | NCBI WGS metagenome assembly OKWJ01 (sample SAMN04414080, study PRJEB24778) | human gut metagenome | material: faecal | host: Homo sapiens | reverse complement strand
TTTTCAATCATTACTCTGTAAATCATATCTGAATACATTCTGTCACCTCCCTTACACTCTTATCATAGCATATAACCCTTCGCAAAAATCAAAACCGGCACGAATGGTCATTTTTCATCCTTGAACGGTCAAAATCTTCTCCGTTTGAAGTATCTATTTACTATAACGTTTCAAACGGAGAAAATCTGACAAAATAATTTACTAAATTTTCTTTTGTTCCTTTTTCAGAAATTCCTTAAAACCTTCTGGTTCTTTTGGCTGATAAAACAATACATGACAATATTCTGAAGCAACTGGCGCCGCAAAAACTGCCATTGTACAAATCCCCTTACAAATTTTCTGAATTAATTTTTTGTGTTTGAAATACATAGTATTTTCCCCCTTTGTTATTTTTTTGCAGTATATCATATAATCTGACTTTTTTTCTTTTTCCGTGACGAGTGGTCAAAAATAAGGGACGAACGGCAATTTGACCGTTCGTCCCTTATTTTTAACCACTCGTCACATTTTTTCTGTTTATAACATTTTTTAGTATATACTAACATTCTACAAAAAAGGGGGAATCATATATGATACTTACAAAATGGTTAACACAAAAAATCATCAATATTGCCTTGGCAAACGATAAAACAGAAAAAAAAGATTTTTTCTTTTATTGCATTAACACATTATTAGAACAAATACTATTTGCCGTAACTATTCTATTGTTCGGCTTGCTTACAAATAAAATTACATCCTGTGTTCTCTTTCTCTTACTATTTACAGGGTTCCGACTAACCAGCGGCGGCTACCACGCATCGAAACAATGGATATGCACAATTCTGTCGTACATCTGTGCTATAGGAACACTTATTGTGTCACCATTGGTTCCCACTGGTCACCCTGTCATTTGGCTTACAATTTTTTCGGTCCTTGCCTTTATTATTGTTAAAACACCACTGGTAGACCACCCTAATAAACGCTTTACAGAGACTGAGAAGCAAATATTAAAAAAGAAAAATTATTTATGCATCAGTATTGTAACTTTTGCTGAAATTGTTTTTTGCTGTACAAATTGTACCATTTATTATAAACTTATTACCATAAGTTGTTTTATTACTGTACTTAATATCTTAGCAGGCATGTTCAAAAATAGGAAGGAGGCGTATTCATCATGTTATTTAAAGTAGCAATCTGCGATGACGAAGAAAAGGACATTCAGGTGATACAACGTTTTTTACATATTTACGAAATGCAGCATGACATTGATTTCGAAATCAATACGTTTCAAAACAGCACAAAACTTTTGGAAAAATATGATTCAGCAGGAAGATACAATATTCTCTTTTTAGATGTTGAAATGCCTAAACTAAGTGGTCTCGAAGTAGCGGCACACATACGAGAAATTCCAGATAGAATGGCAAAAATTGTTTTTGTTAGTAACTTTCCGGAGTATATGCAAGACAGTTTTAATGTGGAGGCTTTTCACTATTTTCCAAAACCATTTCTTTTTGAAGATTTTGAAAAACTATTATTCCGCATTATTAAATCTTATCGCGAAAGTGAAAATGCTTCGTTTCTTTTGAAAGAAGATGGTGCAGAAGAAGTGATTTTTGCAGAAAATATTATTGCCATCCATTCTATTAATGCAAAAAAGAAACGGATACAAATTTTTTTAGAGTATAAAACAATCGAAGCCTATGGTATTTTATCCGAATGGGAGGAAAAACTAAATTCGGATTCATTTTTTTGTCCGTGCCGAGGATACTTAGTGAATCTGAACCGAATCCATTTCATTAAAGATAACGAACTGATTATGAGCAACAATGAAAAAATTCCCCTAAGTCGAAGACAAGAAAAAGAACTTCGGAGTATTTTCTCAAAGAAATTATTATCTATTAATCAAGTTCGTTAGAAGGGAGAAACGCATGCTAGATATCATCTGCTCAATATTTGATATGGCATTAATAATTATATTTTTTAACGCCACTATGAAAAAAAGAAGGGAGGCTGTTCCTTTTTGGCTTTTTCTTTTTATTTTCGCTTGCATAGAAGGACTTCTTGGCTTTTTAGCCCAGTTTCTTTCCTATGCCAAGCAAAACCATTCTTTTTATATAATAGCCGGAATCAGTTTGCTTTCTCTATTTGCTCTATCCTTTTTATATGAGGGAAAGTTTGTTCATCGTATTTTCGCTGCTATTACATTTCAGCTATTTGCAACTTTAGCAGAAGTCTTTACGTTTTTATTCATTAAGTTGTTTCCTGTAGAAACAAGCGAAAAGCTTCTTGGAAATCCAGTTGTCTGCTCAATTGTATCGAAATTATTTTTATTCCTTATCATTATGATTACAAATATCGTTTTTTTGAAAAGGAAAAAAATTTTTTCCTTTCAATACACATTATTAATATGCATTATGCCACTTGTTTCTATCATAATCATGATGACAATACCGGATCAATTTGAAATGGTATCAAATCCATTTTCATTGTCCTTTATTGGCTCTGCTGGTTTGCTATTTATCAATGTTGTAAACTATTATCTGTTAGACAATATTTTGAATGTGAACCGTCTCCAAAAAGAAAAAGAGCAGTTGAATCAGCAGCTTGCTTTTCAGTCAACAAAATACCAGCAGATTTCTACAGCATACCGTAACACACGAAGTTTAATGCATGATACCAAAAAACACTATTTTTATATAGAAGAATGTGTAAAAAAAGGCAACTACGATGTCATTGAAGACTATTTAAAAAAATCTATAGAAGACATTGAACAATCTTATAACCGTATAAATACAGGAAATTTGGTTATTGATGCCTTTGTAAGCAATCATATGTCAATTGCCGAAAAAGAGAACATTGAATTTCGGACGGACATCCAGGTAAGCCTGTCTAACATTCAAATCGATGATTATGACTTTAGTATCATTTTGGGCAATCTGCTAGACAACTGTCTGAATGCCTGCCGTGAAATTCAAGTGCCGGCTCCGAGACAAATTGAAGTATCGATCCGTACCACTAGTAAAGAGCTTTTACTGCACATTTCAAATACCTTGTCTCATCAAGCAAAAGAACATGAAAAAGATGAAATGGTACACGGATACGGAATCACAAATGTGGAAAACATTACGTTAAAATACTATGGTACCTATGTCTACTATATTGAAAGAGATAGGTATCATGCTATTGTATCCATTCCATGTAATATCATGATATAACGCCGTTTATTTTTCTGAACTCGGCAGATTTACCCGGAAAAACCGCCGCAAGAACTGTTTCGCATTAAACGGAATAATCGGATAAATATAGCTTTTTCCGCTGATTGTCCGGTTCGTCACAATCAAAACAACTACCAGCGCCGTACCGGCAAGCAGTCCCCACGGACCAAATGCAGCGGTAAGACAAATCAAAATAATCCGCATGAACTTCAGCGCATAGCCAAGTTCCAAACTGACCTGCGTGTAATTTGCCACGGCCACAAATGCCATATAAAGCATGATTTCGGCATTGAACCAGCCGGAACTTACCGTATAATCACCCAATATAATACCTGCCACGACACTGAGCGGCATGCTCAGCATATTCGGAGTATTCACCGACGCTAGTTTTAATCCATCAATGGCGAACTCCAAAATCAGCATTTGCAGAAAAATCGGAACATTCACCGGGTCATTAATCTGAATAAACTTTAAGGACTCCGGAAGCCACTCGGGATGCATGATAAAAAGCAAAAATACCGGTGTCATGAAAACAGCAAGAAAATCAATGACCATTCGCGACAGCCGCAGGTAAGTTCCTGTCACAGGAGGAAAATAATAATCGTCCGCATCCTCGACAATATCAAAAACCGATGTCGGTAAAATCATGGCAGATGGCGAATTATCCACTAAAATTGCCACACTTCCCTCCAATATACTGGCTGCTGTGACATCCGGACGTTCCGAAAACTTGAATTTCGGAAACGGATTATACCACTTGTGCTGATATAAACATTCTGCAAGACTCTGTTGATTCATGGAAAGAGAATCAATCTCAATCGCGTCAATCCGCTTACGAATGTTGTTTAACATTTCCGGTTCTACACGGTTACCCATATAAGCAATTACGACATCTGTCCGCGAACTTTTTCCTACCGTATGCATTTCCATTACAAGGTCCGTAGAACGAATTCTTCTTCTGACCAATGCCGTATTATACACAACGGTTTCCACAAAACCATCTCTGGAACCGCGCATTACTTTATCTTTTTCCGGTTCGTCGACCGAACGTGCCGGATATGTTCGAAAATCCATTGCGAGCAATTCACAGTATCCATCCACCATCAAAAGCGGAACACCCGATAAGCACCTTTGAATCAAATCATTTTCTGTCCGCACTAAATCAATCTCACCATACGGCAATTTTTCATTTAAAAAATCGTGTGCTGTTTCCGGCATTTCCTCCGGTTTAATTTTATAGAGAAATTCTAATACCTTCTCCATAATTTCGTCTTTACAGAAACCGTCAACAAAATAAAAACAAGCCTTTTTACCACCAATAATCACCACCCGGTACAGCAAATCAAAGCTTTTATCAATCTGCAAAAGCTCATCAATCCGCTGTTTATTTTTGCTAAAATCCTTTGAAAATTCTGTTCTCTGCGACATAATCACCTCCCAAAAAGATTCTTTCTCCTAATAGGGTTGACAAAAAACTATGTTTTTATGTATGATAGTTGAGAATCAATGAAAATACACAGGAGGTGTTTGATTGTGGATGTACCACAGGACCCCATTATTTTAGTTAGTTTTGTAAATACAAAATTACGGGATCAATTTGCAACTTTGGAAGAATTGTGCCAGACATATGAACTGAATCAGGCAGAGCTTTGTCAGACATTGGATTCCATTGACTACCAGTATGATGAAACAACCAACCAGTTTGTCTGATACTTTAGGAGCTTGCCATGAACATAGATAACATAACATTAAATCATTCCATAACAATTGATGAATATAATGACCTTCGTGCAAGCGTAGATTTTATTACTATAAGAGAAAATCGCGCCCGCATCGCCCTCGACCATTCACTCTATACCCTGATTGCCAGAGAGAACGGACGGCCTGTGGGCATGGCGCGTGTTGTAGGAGATGGCGGATACGTCTATTTTATCTGCGATGTTATTGTGCGTCCATCGCACCAGTCGCAGGGACTTGGACGGTATATTATTGAGCATGTTCTTTCCTGGCTGGAAAGTCAGGTGGATGAGGGTGAGACCATTATGGTAAACCTTATGTCCGCATTAAATAAAGAACCTTTTTACGAAAAACTTGGTTTTCACAAACGTCCGTTTTCAGACCACGGCTCCGGTATGAGCCGCTGGATTTCCCGCTAGGTTCGTTCCCGTTCAATGAGTTCTTCGCGTACCGCTTTCAAAATGGTTAGAGAAACCGGTCCCAAAATCACACCGCCGATGCCAAACAATTCGATTCCGGCGTACACGGAAATAATCAGATACAAGGGTTTAATCCCCACTTCTTTTCCAATCAGTCTCGGTTCTAAAATTTCTCTCAAAAATGTAACCACGCAAAAAAGAGTTGTGATAATTGCTGCATCATAATATCGTCCGCCAATGACGCTTAATACCGCCCACGGAATCAGCACCATACCACTTCCAAGCACCGGAAATGCATCCAGTAAAGCAATTCCAATCGCAAGAAGTATCGCATAATCATTTCCCATGAAATAAAAACCAAGCGCCAAAAGTGCTGCAATAATGAATAACAACAGTGACTGCGCTTTGAGATAAGCAAGTCCGGCGCCTCGCAGTTTTTGTACAAACGGTCGGAGTCTGCCACGCACCGCAGGCATTTTGTCATCCAGCAAAATTAAAAGCACCGACAAAAAGAATATAAACAGAGAACTAATGGCTCCAATTCCCTTTTTTACGAGAAAAATGGCACACCCGGACAATCTGGGGAGTAAATCCGTACCAATTTTCTGATAAAGCCCTGCTGCCTGTCCCTCTAAATAATCAAAACTGCTTCCATCTGTAAGCTCCAGCATCCGGTCGCAGTGACTGCACATTTTCTCAAGCATTCTTCCGCAAATCTGCCCATAAACCGGTATTTTCTGCAGCAGCAGCATTCCCTGACTTATAATTAATGTAATGATATAAACGCTAAATCCACCTAATATCAACAGCGTAAAAAAAACAACTAAAAAAATACTGACTTTCCGTCTCCATTTTAATTTATTTACCAGAAATTGTATCATTGGCGATACCAGTTTCGCAAAAAAATAAGCGAGTACAAAGGGAAGCGTCAACGGAAGCAGAAATCGAAAAGAAAACCACAACAAAATCGTAAGACCGATTAAAATGAAATGTCTTGTTTTCATACCGCACCTCCCTTAAATATAAAAAGCAGCAGACCATACGGCCTGCTACCTTAGTATCTTCGATTTTTAATTTTTTATCCCTGAAATTAATTGGCACGGAATCGGTATCCAACACCCCAAATGGTCTCAATATACTCCGGATTGGATGTATCCTGCTCAATTTTTTCACGAATTTTTTTGATATGCACAGTAACGGTGGCAATATCACCAACCATGCCATTTTCCCCAATCGGACCTACATCCCAGATTTGCTGGAACAGCTCTTCTTTCGGGAATACATGATTTGGATTTTTTGCCAAAAAGTAAAGCAAATCAAATTCTTTGGAAGTTAAATTCTTCTCTTCGCCACGAACAAATACACGACGGGCGGTGCGGTCAATCTTTAAATCACCAACCTCAATCGTCTCATTCTTTGCTGTCTTCTCAGATAATTTCTCCGTCAAAGACTCATAACGGTTTATATGTGCTTTTACACGTGCCACCAATTCACTCGGACTGAATGGTTTTGTCATATAATCATCTGCACCAAGTCCTAATCCATGGATTTTATCAATATCTTCCTTTTTTGCCGAAACAACAATGACAGGTGCCAAATACTTTTCTCTGTATTTGCGGCAAATCTCGAATCCGTCCTGTCCCGGAAGCATTACATCAAGAATCAGCAAATCGTACTCTCCGCTCATTGCTTTTGCTTCGCCCTCAATGCCATCGGTCTCAATCGTAACCTCAAAATCACTAAGCTCCAAATAATCCTTTTCCAACTCAGCAATCGGTAATTCATCTTCAACAATAAGTATTTTCTTCATACTGGCCCTCCATTCTACTAATCCTATGCTATCATATTTTTTTCTTTTCGTCTACTTTCTTTGGCAAAGAAAAAGAAATTTTCGTCCCTTTCCCCTTTTCGCTTTCCGCATAAATCTGTCCGCCATGGTCTTCAATTATCTTTTTGGCAATCGCAAGACCAAGTCCGGTTCCTCCGGTTTTTGAATTTCTGGAACTGTCGGTTCGGTAAAAACGTTCAAAAATCAGCGGCAGTTCATCTTTCTCGATTCCCGAACCATTATCAGTAATTCGAACCCAGACCATTTTCCCGGCATCCTCAATATGAAGAAATATCATTCCCAAATCTTTGTCAATGTATTTGTATGCATTTCCAATTACATTGTAAAAAACTCGTTTTATCTTTTCCTCATCAATGTAAAGGCACGTTCCCTTTTCCACATCATTTCGATATAAAAAATCAATCTTTCTGGTTTCCAAGTCAAGCGACAAATTGCTCATACACCGGCTGATGTATTCATCAATTTCGACACCTCCTTTTTTATATTCAATTTCTTTATTATAAATTTGAGCAAACAACGACAACTCATTTACCAGATTTGCCATGTCATCTGCTTTATTTCTTATGGTACTGATATACTTGTTCATGCGGTCAGGGGTTGCCGCCACTCCATCTAATATTCCCTGGGCATACCCGCGTATCGCCGTTAAGGGTGTTTTTAAATCATGTGTAATATTGCTTAGCATTTCCCTCATGACAAGCTCAGATTCTTCTTTTTTTTCATCCAGCTGCTTCTGTAATTCATCCACCTGTTTGGAAAAACGCTTCTTATGAATGGTTATGGAAATAATATTCTGAAGCCCCAAAACAACAAGGCAAATGACAAAAATGTGAATTGCCATAGTTCTCCTCTTTATCACTTTTTATTCTTTATTTTACTGTCTGTTTCTATCATAACATAAAAAAATAAAAATGTGTAAAACTTTATCATTTTTTCCAACTTGACGATATTTTACTGTTATAGTAGAATAAGAATGTTATTTACGTATGAATTTGAATGGAGGAAACCATGGGTAAGATACTTTTTACTTCTGAATCAGTAACCGAGGGACATCCGGACAAAATCTGTGATCAGATTTCCGATGCCATCTTGGATGCTATGCTCGCACAGGACCCGATGAGCCGTGTTGCCTGCGAAACAGCAATCACTACTGATTTAGTTTTAGTTATGGGTGAAATTACATCCAATGCAACGGTTGACATTGAAGCAATCGTTCGCGATACAATCTGTAAAATTGGCTATGACGATGCCGCAAAGGGCTTTGACGGAAAAACCTGCCAGGTTAAAATTGCACTGGACAAGCAGTCTTCCGACATCGCAATGGGCGTCGATAAAGCATTAGAAGCAAAACTGACGGACTCCGAAATTGAATCGGAAGGTGCCGGCGACCAGGGTATGATGTTTGGTTACGCAACAAACGAAACCGACGATGACTATATGCCATATCCGATTTATCTGGCACACAAATTGTCCCGCCAGCTTTCCAAAGTCCGCAAAGACGGAACACTTTCCTACCTGCGCCCGGACGGCAAATCACAGGTCACGGTAGAATACGACGAAAAAGGAAATCCACTGCGTTTGGATGCCGTTGTTGTTTCATCGCAGCACAGTGAAGATGTTTCCTGGGAACAGATTCAGAAAGACATCCGCAAATATGTCATAGATGCTGTTCTCCCTGCGGAATTAATTGACAAAGATACAAAATTTTATATTAACCCAACCGGTCGTTTTGTAATCGGCGGACCAAACGGCGACAGCGGTTTAACCGGTCGTAAAATCATTGTTGATACTTACGGTGGCTGGGCACGCCACGGCGGCGGCGCTTTCTCCGGAAAAGACCCGACAAAAGTTGACCGCTCGGCTGCATACGCAGCCCGCTACGTTGCCAAAAATATCGTAGCTGCCGGTCTGTGTGACCGCGCAGAAATCCAGTTGTCCTACGCAATCGGTGTTGCTTCGCCAACTTCCGTACGCATTGACACATTTGGCACCGGCAAATTACCGGAAAGCAAATTAGTCGACATCATTGCCGAGAACTTTGATTTGCGTCCGGCCGGCATCATCCAGATGCTCGACCTCAGAAATCCAATCTATTCCCAGACTGCTGCCTATGGCCACTTCGGCCGCAGCGACTTAGATCTTCCTTGGGAGAGATTAGATAAAGTCGATGTTTTGAAAAAATATCTGTAATTACCGGATAAAATAAAATCTCCGGCTTATGCTGCATAAGCCGGATTTTGCTCTCATAGTTAAATGGATATAACAGCCCCCTCCTAAGGGGCAGTTGTAGGTTCGATTCCTACTGGGAGTACTCGCGAAGTCAATAAGCCATGCAGAGAAGAGAAGTCTAACACCATTTAAGCTTGCTTGAATTTGGTGTTATGACTTCTCTTCTCTATAGGGCGCATGCCCGTGGGTCAAGTGCGAGGAACGAGCACTTGAACTAGCATGGCTTTTTGACTAGATATTGAGGAGTGCAGAAAAGAGTTCACTATAGACACGCAAGTTTACTTGCATGTGGCTATAAGTGGACTCTTTTCTATAGGACGAACGTCCGCGGGCAGTCCGGCTCTGCCGGGCTGACTGCACGACGAAATATCGCGAAAAATGAAGCAATGCAAATTGGAATTTACTTTTATTTCCTAAACATATTCAAAGATACCTTGAATAGCATCCGATATATTAATCATCTCTGAAATTGGCAATCTGTCCACTTTTTTGTAACCGCGAAATGACATATCTAACAACGCCAGTTTTTCACACTGTATATAGCCTTCATTTTCTTCTGTAGACATCCATATATGAAGTGGACCCGAAGTCGAATTTTTAATAATCGGACATCCAATTATTTCACCACTTGTATTAAAAAAATCTTTGCTAACCACCAATACAGGATGTTTTATTTTTTCAATCTTAAGAATATCTCCTTGGTGTAAAGACGCCATTACCACACCTCTCTCCCAACCGGTTCGCCCCAAGCATATTCACCGTCAAGCATTAACTTTCCATCGTATTCAGCAGCCCTGTCTTCCAATGTTTTATGCCGAAATTGTCTTGCCAAAGTAATCACCCCATCTGATACCTCAACATCCAAGAATTCATTTAATTTGATTCCCGCACTTTTCAATACTTCTTTGGATAAACGAATCCCTTGACTATTTCCCCATTCCTTCACTTGTGCCTGCATATAGATTCCTCCTTGCATTTGGTATATACATAGTGTATACCAAATAACAAAAAATATCAATAAGTTTGTCGGTAACGCTTCGAGAAATTATACATCTCCATTAAATAAGACGATTACATTTAAAGGCATTTTACATAATATTTCCAGCGCCTCCCATACCTACATAGTTTTACATTCTTACCTCTTATTAATAATCCCATCAATGGTATCGTCCGCGTCCTGTGGATTCTGTAGTTTCCATCTTTTTCACCACCATTCAAAAATATTCCCTGCACAATGTATACCGCGCACTTTCTGACCTGTTATATCAGCCTGCCGGTTTACCGCCTTCTGGAGAAAAAACTGGGAGAAGGATTTGCCTGCAGCCAGATCTTAGAAACACTCCACGGGATGAACATGACGCTTTTAAGCAAAAACAGCGGTTATATTCCTTCGTATAAACGCACTCTGTTAACAGATGCTCTGCATGATGTTTTCGGTTTCCGAACGGATTATGAATTTATTTCAAAATCATCCATGCGGAACATCATAAAAGAAACAAAATCGAAAAAGAGCACAAAATCATACAAAAAAGAAAAATATTCAAAAAAACTCGTAACTGCATCAACCAACGAAGCCACAGGCATTTTAAGCACTTTTGCACTACCTGCCAACACTACTGAAAACTCACATCAAAGTTCTCCTAAGCGGTAGGTCGGAGGTTCGAATCCTCTCGGGAACGCTAAAAGCCGTTGGTTTTGACCAATCATGGTCAGTCATCAACGGTTTCTTTTTGTTCTTTTTTCAGTCGCACCTTGTTATTATCCTGTGCTTTAGGTATTTCTCCCTCCCTTTTCTAAATAGTGTGTCTTATTCTACAAACTACGATTGGTATCATTCAAGAATTGTATAATACTCTCAATTCCAACTAGTGCTTGTTTATCCTCTACCGCAGGTACATTGTTTGTATTATGGAAAGATACCATTTTATGAATATTGTAACAATTCATATGATGCAACAAGGTACATGCTGTTTCGTAGGCTTTGTCCATGCATCCATCTCCACCACCAACCAATATAACAGCTCCTCTTTTTGGCTTTTTTATGGGTATTTCTTTTCTGAAAAAACAAGCGCAAAAATATGTTTGCAGACGGCTCCCCACATCAAGTAACTTACCGGTCAGCTCCGAAAAAGGGCATTTCTCCACCTGCATAATAGCTTAGAATGACTTTCCCTTCTACATTTTCCCAATAATTCACAAGCAAACATATTGCACCTGCAACCTGTACAACAAGTTCGCCATTAATTAACTTATCTTTGTAAATTTCTTTTTCAGGAACTTCTTTAAAACATACGCAGATTTATAAAGAACAAATTTAGGTTTTTATATAATTACAAACATTTTTTTCTATCCTTTTTCATGTTGGATAATCCACTGAAGAACATCCTCTTCTCCCAATTCTCCTGAGGCAAGCGCTAGTATAGTAGTACTCAATTCATCTTGAGAATATGATAATTCATATCCGTTTAATGCTAAAAATACAAGCATCACATGCGTACCCAGTCTTTTATTTCCATCAATCATAGAATGGTTCTTAACCAGTCCATAGCATAACTGTGCTGCTTTTGCCTGAATACTCGGATATAGTTCCTCTCCACCAAATGTTTGAAACGGATTAGAAAGTGCAGAATCCAGCATTCCCTCATCTCTTATTCCTAAACTACCGCCTGTGGTCTGTATCAGTCGCTCATGAAGCATCAGTACTTGCTCTTTCGTTAATCTAATCATTTAGCAAGCACCTCGTAAGCTTCCATGTTTTGCTGAATCAACTTTTCTGATACTGCCATTACATCTTCTGTAGAAGCACCTCTTTCCCTTTCTGCTTTACTAAAATCAATGACAAGATATCTCGGTGTATTATTTTTTAGAATTACGGCAGCTCCATGTTCATCAACCAATTTTGTTACTTTGGAAAAATTTTGATTTGCCTCTGTAATAGAAATCATTGTATTTGTATCTACTGTCATCGCAAACACCTCGCTTTCTTTTATAGTATATAGTATAAGCAAAATATAGCTAGAATACAACCTATTTTTTTCAAAAATCAACTGTGTATTTTGCTAATATAATCATGCCAAAACGCCTCAAATCATACAAAAAAACACAGAAACCCGGAATGGATTTCTGTGTAATATTTTTGTTCCTTTGCGACAGGACGCTTGAAGAACGTCCTTCATAAGGTTTTGGCATGTTAAATCCTCTTTCTTAAATTCGCAACTACTTCTTTGGCAGGTTTTGATTCATTCGCTTTTGCCTGTAAAAGTCCCTTTTCCATCATTGAATCAAATTGAGCGTCTGATATTTCATCTCTTGTTTCAATTGTTTTAGGAAGATTTATAGCGAAAGGAATTCCGTTGTTTGCAATTACTTGTCTGTAGGTCATATCAATAAGCACCACCTTTCAATAACCTGCAAATAACAGATTGGCAGATAAATCTATCAATCCTTATTTATCATTTCCGCTATTTTTAAAGCAACATAAAATTTGTCAAGATTATGATTCGCATCATGTAAGCCTTCAGAAGTATATTCCAACTGGTCAACAATATCACCTGTTACCAAAAAATCATAAAGTTCTATATTATAAAAATCACATACAGCCTGCATACCTGCAAGTTCCATTTCAACTGCAATACAGCCCTCCGATTTTCTTTTTTCAACAAGGTTCCGGGTTTCCCTGTATATCGCATCTGTAGTCCATACTTTTCCCATTACATACGGCAACTCTATTGCTTTAAAAATATTTTCCATAACCTCCGCATTTTTAATTTGTATGTAATCTTTCGGAGAGGCATAATGGTAAGACATTCCCTCATCTCGATATGCTTCGTATGGAATAACATATTTCCCCTTTGTTGCCTCTTTATCAAGTGAACCCGCAGAACCAAACAAAATGAATTTTTTGGCACCTGTCATCCAATTTACCTCAATAATATCTGTTCCCGAAAGAGATGCACCAATTTCAGAAAGATAAAAAGCTATTTTTAGATTATTTACGTCCAATAGATAAATAGGCTTTATTCTATTAGCCGCTTTCATCTCACAAATCTTTTCATTTTCAAAAAGTTTCAAAACAGCTGGAAATATCTCTCTTGAAAATGTTGCTATTGCAATATCGCAGATTTTCCCCTTTTCTCCAAAAAAAGACGATGGTGTTATTATAGCTTCACTTTCCATATCAAACGAATCACATATCATTTTTATACAACAACCTCCCTTAATTTTGCAACCATTTCTCCCACTTATATATTTGCATTTAATTCTTTCATTATCTCAATAACTTCAATCTCTCCATTAACAAGCACCTCAACAATAGGCATATTTCCATCTTCGTTCGGTTCGTTTTTCCAGTAAATTTCAGCACGTCTCAGATTTTCTTCTTCATGTATACTTCCATCAAAGCACTTATAAGCATCTCCACAAAAGACACTCCCATTAACTTTAATTTTAACCACAGAATAAGTAGGTCTGCCAAGACTCGCAAAATAATCTGCCCATTGCTCCGCCTCTTTAAAAGACTTAGAGACATATAAAGCCGCCATTCTTGAAGGATACTCCGGATACTTTTCTTTGCGTACCTTTTCAAGCGCCAGCTCCCGAAGGGCAACCGAAACATCGTGCTCAAGTTCCGCTCCTTCGTATTTTTCAGGATTACTGTAAATATCATTCACGGTGTCTATCTGCTTATAAACACGATTATGCACCCCGTTTGGGTGCTCCTCATCAATAACAAAATGTTGTCCAATATATTTTGGTTTGTCAGAAACCACATGGTAAAATATCATACTTACTCCTTATATCATTAATAACGTCTACTTTGTCATTATATCTCTTTTCTTTTTTATTATCTATACGAATTTTCCTTCTCTAACACCCATGGCATATTTGCAGAAAATTCAAGTTGAATCACCGGCAAAGGAAAATCCGTTTCCAGCATGGCAATCTCATTTTGAAAAGACACATGAAAATCATCTGAAATTGCAAACGTCTCTGCTTCATCCCAATGTGAATATGCTTTTCTGCACTTAATCCAAGCACTTTCCCCACTTATTAAATTACCGCAGAGATGACAAAAACCTCCATAAAGAAGCGTTCCATCTTGATTTGTGCAGTTCACGTAACACTCACGCACTTTACGCATATCAATTCCAAGATTAGCAAAGAAATTTTTCACTGCTGGCGGCACACAATCAACTGCCTGACTAAAGTTCTGGCAGCCATCGCATGAACATCCTTCATCAACTGTCTCTGCTTTTTCATAAAATTGTTTTGTCTTTTCTACGTCAATATCCACCTTGTACTTTCCAAATTCAAATATCATTTTTCCCTCTCATCCATCCAATAGTCATAAGTTTCCTCGTATCCATAACCGCCCCATTGACCTAACTCGCAAAAGCTTCTCTTGCGGTCAACCAAAATTCTGCCTTCCTTTGACCTATTTCCACTTTTTTTCTAATTAAGTCAACTTTTACAATATATTTGTTGACCTGAATTTACATTATCTTAAATACAGTCATTCACTTGAGTCACTTTTGATGACCTATTTGACAAAAAGCGACTTTTAAGTCAACTTTTTTCCATAAAATGGTTGACTTGATTTACCATTTTCCCAAATCAGGTCAACTAATCATAAATATCGCCCACAAAAAAATTCTAATAACAGATTTTGCATTACGCTCCACCTTGTTTCTTTACCATATTTAATCTCCTTTCCAATCCTACTCCTCCGCCCAAGCAAGCGCGCAGTGTACGGCACGCTTCCATCCGGCTAATTTTTCATTTCGCAATTCTTTCGGCATATCTGCCGCAAACGTTTTAGAAAGTGCCCAGTTTTTGCGGATATCGTCCACATCTTCCCAGTAACCTACGGCAAGGCCCGCCAGATAAGCGGCTCCCAGTGCGGTTGTCTCTACACATTCCGGTCGAAGCACATCAACACCTAGCACATCCGATTGAAACTGCATTAAGAAATTATTATTCGATGCCCCGCCATCGACTTTAAGACTGACAATATCGACACCGGATTCCTGCTCCATAATTTTCAAAATATCGTAAGTCTGATATGCCATCGCTTCTAAGACGGCACGCACAAAATGCTCTTTTTTGCAGCCTCTTGTCAAACCTACAACCATTCCTCTTGCGTATGGATTCCAATATGGGGCACCAAGGCCGGTAAACGCAGGAACCACATAGACACCATTCGTGTCTTCCACCTCATTGGCAAATGCCTCTGTCTGGGCAGCATCTTTCAATAACTCCATCTCATCACGCAGCCACTGCACACCTGCGCCAGCCACAAAAATACTACCCTCCAGCGCATATTGAATTTTATTTTCAAAACTTGCTGCAATCGTAGTAAGCAGACCATTTTGAGAATTTACCGCTTTTTCTCCCGTATTCATCAACAAAAAGCAGCCGGTTCCATAAGTATTTTTCACTTCCCCCGGCATAAAACAGCACTGTCCAAACAACGCTGCCTGCTGGTCTCCTGCTGCCCCGGCAATCGGGATTTTCCCGCCGAGCAGACTCAAATCCGTGCATCCGTAAACACAGCTGGACGGGCGAACCTCCGGAAGCATAGATTTTGGAATATGAAAATAATCTAAAATTTTCTCATCCCAACGCAAGTTATGAATATCAAACATCATCGTTCTTGACGCATTTGTGTAATCGGTTACATGAACAGCACCCTTCGTCAAATTCCAAATCAGCCAGGTATCCACCGTTCCAAAAAGCAAATCACCTGCTTCTGCTTTCTCCCTCGCTCCTGTAACATGATCCAATATCCACGCAATTTTCGATGCGGAAAAATAAGCATCTGGAATCAGTCCCGTCGTCTTTTGCACATAATCGGCCAGACCATCTTTCACCAGTTTTTCAATGTCATCTGCTGTTCTTCGGCACTGCCACACAATCGCATTGTAAATAGGCTGTCCTGTATGTCGGTCCCAGACAATCGTCGTTTCTCTTTGATTCGTAATACCAATCCCCGCTATATTTTCGCCAGTTACACCAATTTTACTCATCGCCTCTGTCGCAACAGATAACTGTGAAGCCCAGATTTCCATAGGGTCATGCTCCACCCATCCCGCATGAGGATAAATCTGTTCAAATTCTTTCTGTGCCATGCTGCAAATATTTCCCTGCTTGTCAAACAAAATACAGCGTGAACTTGTCGTTCCCTGATCCAGTGCTAACACATACTTTTTCATGTATAACCTCCCCAATCTATATTATTTTTTAATTACATCTGCATACTCTGGATATTCTGCAAGAAATTTATCGATAATGGAACAATGGCTCCAAAAGTGCATTGGATACACTTGCTTTGCCTTTACCTTTTGAAGAAAATATAAAATTCCATCCGCATAACGTCTTTCCTGCCTTGGATCCAGTGGAACAAAAGCAACATCCAGTGAAATATTTTTCATTTTATCAATCTCATGCCGGTACATCCCTGTCATTTGCCGGTTTTCCCTCTCCGATGCAGAATCAAATACCCAGTCATGAAGATCTCCCGCATGATAAATCTTTTCTTCCCCACAGGTAACGAGATACGCTACGCCGGCATCTGTTGAATGAAATGTATCCACAAAAAAATCAGCCTCAATTTCATAATGCGCATTAAATCCGGCTTTTAAAACAGGAATTCCATCCGGATATTTTTTCTCCTTAATATCCTTTGCAAGAATCGCAAGTTTCGGTACAATCCCCTGTTGTTTCAAAAGTTCAAATACTTTTGGTTCATAATGATCCTGATGTCCATGGCTGGCAAACACATATACCGGTTTATCTGGATTTAACCTCGACAATTCTCCTTTATAATAATCAAATATAAAATACCGTTTGGCTGTCTCGACTAAAAAACCACTATGAAAAATCCTTGTAATCTGCATGCACCTTTCTCCCTCGTTTCTTTGCAAATTATTATACCATTCCCCTTTTCTATGCGCAAATCTAAAAAAATGCAATTCTTATTATCCGAATTACAATTAATCCAATTTATATATCAAATCAATCACTTTATATTATAATTGTATTGACTTACCAATAATATAGCATTACTATGTATATATAAGAATTAAGGAGGTTTTTTATGGCAAGTACAATTCAAGTTCGCGTTGATGACGATCTTAAAAAAAAATCAGATAACCTTTTTAAAGAACTGGGTACAGATACAACGACCGCAATAAGAATGTTTCTTACCCAGGCTGTCGCACACAATGGATTTCCTTTTGAAATAAAAAGAATTTCCGAAAATCCATATTTGCCTTTATCAGAAGAACAATTATTACAAAAGTTAGAATTATCAAGAAAACATGCAGAACAGGGACAATGCAGAAAAAGACCTTGATTCATTTATTCACTGAAAAGAAAACCACATTGGAGGCCATCGTATGAAAGTTGTCGTTGCCATGGATTCTATGAAAGGCAGTTTAAGTTCTTTAGAGGCAGGAAATGCCGTTTCGGAAGGAATACACCGCGTATTTCGCAACGCCGAGGTAACCGTCTGCCCTTTGGCAGATGGCGGAGAGGGAACCGTAGAAGCCCTTACCCTTGGAATGAACGGAACAATCGAAAAAGTCAATGTCACAGGACCGCTTGGCTCCATGATAGAAGCTTCTTATGGCAGAATTGCAGAAAGCAGCACGGCAATTATTGAAATGTCCGCAGCTGCAGGAATCACGTTGGTAAACGAATCCGATAGAAATCCACTTCACACGACAACATATGGCGTTGGGGAACTGATAAGAGATGCAATAAACAAGGGATGCCGCAAATTTATTGTTGGTATCGGGGGAAGTGCGACCAACGACGGGGGAATCGGCATGCTCGAGGCTCTCGGCTACGGCTTTTTAGATGCCGATGGAAAACAAGTTCCATACGGAGCAAACGGACTAGCCTTAATAGAAACGATAACCGATGAGCATGTTATGCCAGAACTGAAAGAATGTAAATTTAGAATTGCATGCGATGTAACAAATCCGCTGTGTGGCGCTAATGGATGCAGTGCTGTTTTTGGTCCACAAAAGGGTGCAACACAAACGATGATTGCCAAAATGGATACATGGCTTATGAATTATGCAAAAAAGACAAAAGAAAAGTATTCCGGCGCCAATCCAAATCGGGCAGGTACTGGAGCAGCCGGAGGACTTGGATTTGCATTTTTATCTTATACAAATGCCGTATTAGAATCCGGCGTTAAAATTATTCTTGAAGAAACCAAGTTAGAATCATTTATAAAAAATGCAGATTTTGTAATAACCGGTGAGGGACGATTAGATGGACAGACAGTAATGGGAAAAGCACCGATTGGCGTGGCAGAAATTGCAAAAAAATACGAGAAAAAAGTTCTTGCTTTTGGCGGATGCGTCGCAGAAGATGCCACATTGTGTAACCAACATGGTATCGACGCATTTTTCCCTATATTACGCACGGTAACAACGCTGAAAGAAGCGATGGACTTTAACCATGCAAAAGAAAATTTAAGTGCTGCCGTTGAGCAGGTGTTTCGGCTGATTCAAAGTTTTGAGTAAAATTACGCCCTTCCTAATGCACACCTTCTTCCAATCCATCCTTAGGTAGTTTATGTAAAAACACAACAGCAATTGGCATTGATATAGCAGATGCCAGAATATCCGTAGCCGGCTGAGTCCACTGAATCCCCCGTAGCCCAAAAAGCGTGCCAAGAATTAATAAAACCGGAATATAAATTGAACCGCTTCTAAATGTCGCTAAAATCGTTGCTCTCCCTGCTTTACCAATGGATTGGAACAGCATATTGGCACAGACACTAAAGGGAACTGCCACCTGTGATGCACATTGAATCACAAGCGCATAATACGCAATATCATATGCATCCTGATTGGATAAAAACTGCATGATAATCTTGCTGCGAAAAACAAACACCACTCCTGTAAAAACTACCATATTAGCCAGTCCAAAAAACAAGGTAAACCAAAACGCCTTGCGCAGCCTCGTATATTTTCTTGCTCCATAATTGAACGACGAAACCGGTTGAAATCCCTGACCAATTCCGAGTGCCACACTGAAAATAAACATAAAAATTCGCGACACAACACTCATCGCAGCAATTGCCGCATCTCCATAAACAGCCGCTTGTGCATTCAATACCATCGTAGAAATACTTGCAAGTCCCTGACGCACCATACTTGGAAAACCGGACGCAAGAATACTTCCAAAGACACTTGCTTTCTTCGTAAAATACCGAATGGACAAACTGCTTTGTGTCTTACCGCACAACAAAAAATACAGTAAAATACCAAAAGATATATACTGTGAAATCATAGTCGATAAAGCAGCACCACGAACTCCCATGTGAAGTCCAAACATGAAAAATGCGTCTCCAGCCATATTCAACACGCCACCGGATACCAGACCAATCATCGCAAGACTTGCATAACCCTCATAGCGCAAAATGTTGTTCATTACACAACCTGTCGCCATCGCCGGTGCAGAAAGTAAAACATAAAAAGCATATATTCTTGCATATGGTAAAATTGTCTCTGTACTTCCCAGTAACCGGCACAAACCATCCAAATTGAGAATACCAAACACACTAACGGCTGTCCCGGCAAACAGCGCCAAGTAAAAGCCTGTTGCCGAAAATGCACGTGCCCGCTCCTTTTTATGTGCCCCCAAAGCCCTGCTGATATTCGTTCCTGCACCCTGTCCAAACATAAAACCGAATGCCTGAATAATTGCCATCAGGCCAAACACAATACCAACTGCTCCGGTCGCACTTGTTCCAAGCCGGCTGACAAACCAAGTATCTACCATATTGTAAACATTCGTAATCAGCATACTAATTGTCGTCGGAAGCCCCAGTTTCATAATTAACCGGCACACCGGTTCTTCCGTCATTTTTCGATATTGTTTTTCCTCACTCGAAAGCTGCTCCGTGTTCTCTTTCATCGCCGCATACGGCCTCCTCACAAATCCATATACTTGAATTTACCATTCCACATAATCTTTCATTGAAAAATCTGTGTCTATTATATTGATAAACACAGATTTTGTCAATTTATCTTGATTTCCTGCAATTAATTTAGCACTTTCCATACTTGTCACACAACTCAGCTAATTCATCAGCAAAGTATTTTCCACAAATTGCTTTTATTCGATTCAAACTACAAACGACATTCTCAACATAATTGCTGAATCATCTATTCCCGCTTCTTCAATCTTTTCTTGTGCATTCTTTTTGTGAAGCAAAAAGCACCAACTAAAACAATTAAGATGCCACCCACCACACAAAATCGTATTCTTTTTTTCTGCAATTCTTTCTTTACATCCGGGGCAGTATAACGTTTATCAAACGAATTTTTCAACCACTTGTCCTTATCTAAATCATATATTTTTTCGCACAGTGTTTGCTCGCCTGTATTTACAAACCATTCTAATTCTGCTGCAAGTGCCCTTGCATCACCCTTACTTGGCAAAATGCAAACCTTATTATCTGCTTTAAGAGCAACTTTGTAATAGTAATATACAGCACGACATTGTGTAATACCATCTTTATTCTCCATAAATTTTGCCGAAAAAAGAATACAATCTCCCTTCTTATACTTTGCAGTATCCACCCCTTGCAAATTTACATGGTCTTCGCAAATCTTCCCCACAACAATTCGTACAACATCAATACTTATAAAATTTTGATTGTTATGTACCTCACTTACCCTGCCAATAATCAATGCATCTTGAGGTGGTTCATTAACCTCCATAAAAAATGTTGTCTCCCCTGCATACACAGTATTCTTATGCAATAATATAAAAAATGCTAGGATAATAACTTTTAAAATTGTTTTCTTCATCCTCATCCCCCTCGCGTATAAATTAGCTTCTTTAATACAACGATTTAATCCTCAAAAATGTTGCAATAAATTTACCTCAATCCCATACATCACTTGGAAGTTTCACACCTTCCCTTTTCAGCATAATACATTCCACCCCATCTCTATATCCACTCTGGTAAAAAATCAACCCAGTTCCTTCTTCCCAAATAAAAGTCTCCCAATATCCTGAATGCTGTGGATATTGATAGTAGCCACCATAACGCAGTCTCTTTTTGGGCGAATCTTGAATCTTTTTTAAGTACTGATGCCAGTCTATCTTATCGTGTTTTAATGTATCTTTATATGTCTTTTTCTGCCAAACAATTGTACTATACTTTGGAATCTCACTGGTCTTTATGATTCTATTTAACGTTTTCTTCGACAGCGTCCAAACATTTCCTTGTGCCTCATAATCGTTATTTTCCCATATACGCATTATCCTATTTTTTTGCACATAAAAATAACCAAGGCTAAGCCTTTTTGTTGGAATCTTAAGCTCTGATGCCTGTTCAATCTTCAAGTGATACAGAATGCCTTTTTTTAGTTTTGCAATCTTTATAAAATTCATTTTTGTTTTATACTCCAAAGCCGGAATATCTCCCCATTCATCATAAAAACCTGCACTCGCATCAAATTTAACTTTATCACTTCCTTGCATATTCCAATACGAATTAATACCTTTCGATGAAATCTCAGTTTTTCCCTGAGCCTTTTTTGCTCTTGGCTTTTTTGTTGCCTGTGGTTTTGTTGTTTTCAATTTTGTTTCTTGTGATTTTGTGTCCATCGTTGGTTTTGCTTCAACCTTTTTTTCATTCTTTTCAACACTATAATTACCAAAGAATGGAGAAATCCTGCTACGCACATAGACTACAGCTACAAGTAAAATTAAAATTCCTACTGTAACTAGAATATTTTTCTTTTTTATTTTTTTCATAATACACACCCTCCTCATTAATTCATATCATTTGATATAACGCTTTAGCAATATAAAAACTATATTTATTATATTAACAAGCACAGATTTTGTCAATTTATGTTTTTCTCAAATACAACGATTTATCCCTCAATATGTCGCATCGTATTGGATATATTTATTTTCCCCAGCCACAATTCACCTCATTTCTGTTTCATCTACCGGGTTGTTTTCTTCCAGTTTCTCAACTTTTCCATCCACGCAGCGAATTCGATACAGTACATCACTCCATTCATCGGATGCTTCCTTATCGTTGTCTTCAAGAAATTCCCATTCTTTTGAATAGCCCCTAACATAAAGCCATTCCCCAACAATATCTATCTCCTCTGCCTGCAATTCCGATATTTTTTGAGAGCTGTTTTTGCCCCACTCTTGATATGATATCGTTCTATCCCGGGAAACAAAATACACGCCTTCTCCCGCAAACGATGTGTCACAAACTTCTTCACTGCTCAGTTCCAGAGTTTCCGTTCTATTTGTATCCAAATTCATTCTTCCCACAAAATACTTTTCACCGCAATAATAAGTAAAACAAATATACTTATCGATTATCTTGTCAACGTAAATCCCATCTTTTCCCTTTGGCAAATTACTATGTTCCCACAGTTTCATCTGACTATGCAAGGTTCTTTTTCTGTTCCCCTGCCAATCAAAAACCACGACTTCTATTTTACCATCTTTGCGAACGTCCATAGCGCATATTCCACCAATTTTCTCAGAGCCAAAGAAACTTATTTCATCCGAATCTGCATCTAAGGAAATCGGCGTTCTAGTTTGTCCATTTATGGACTGCCTTTCTATGATATTCGAATTATTTTCACACACAAATAGTGAATCGTTATATAAAATAATCGAACGTATCTCTTTTTGTGCATACACATCGCACAAAATATCAACTTTGCTATTCCTGTCAACCTTTCCAAACTGAAGCGTTCCTACTTCATTTCTTACCAAAACATAATATTGAGACTGCCAAACCGTAAAACCTCTTAATTTCTGTTTAGAAAGACGAAAGGAAAGAATTTCTTTGTTTCCGTCCTGATGCAAAATATAGTCACCTTTAGCATTTTTTCGTAAATAGAAATAATGATTACCGCTGACTTGTGAATATTGTGTTGGATACTCAAATAACTGCATTTCTGCACATTCGCTTTTCTTTGTTTCCTTTTCTTCTATTTTATTTTGTTCTTTTCTATTAAAGCAGACAAAAGCTACTACAAAAACAATCGCAAGTACCACTCCTGCCAAACCAATTTTTTTAATCTTATTCATCCCACTTTCTCAACTCTTTCATACTCTTAATTGCATAAATTTCATTATCCATTCCATCTCTATCACATAACCGGACAGCTCCTGTTTTGCTATCATATTTTAGCAATCCATTTTCGTCCTGCCAAAACCACTTGCCTTGAACACAACCTAACAATATCATAAATACATTTTTCTCATTCCACGGCAAATATAAATGTTTTGCATTATCCAATTCCGGCTCATAAAGCACTAAATTTTTATTTACTTGATATGATAACAATACCTCTCTATTGTAACCGCCCTTCACTTTTGTTTTTACCGAAAAATAAATCTTTTCTTTACAATAATACAATTCCTCTATGCTAAATTTTTTTATATCATCCATAGAAACACACAGGCAATTAACAAGCACCGGTAAAACTTCTTTTTTGGTTATTATCGCACTCCTTTCACCCGTTTTAATACTATATTTCTCTATTATTTGAGGGCGATTTTCTTTACAATAATAGACTTCATCCTTTAATGGGTCAAATGCCACATTACTTGTCTGTTTTTCGTTAATCAAACTAACTTTGTTTTGTTTAATATCATAATAAAACAAAGCCTCTTCTCCCCATACAATTCCTTTCGGTGAACTTCCAAACACTTGCCACTCCAGTATTTTTAGACTTGTTATTTCTTTTGGAACGATGCACTTTTTTGTTTTATTATTTTTCAGATCAACTAAAAAAATCTCATCTTCTTGTTGTATAATATAACTCCCTACTAAAGAATTATTATAGTTTACACATGATGCAGAGCGTAAATAAACAAGATACTTATCTACGACTATTGCTTCCGTTACTCCATCCAAATGATCTACAACTTTTTGCTCTTTGCCTGCTAATACACTTCTCCCGCCTCTCCCCTTCTTTAAAGGAATGCGGCATACTGCTTCAATTTCTTTCCCATATTGGGTGTTTTTTTTAATCTCCTTCTTAAAAAACAACCATTCATCCGTTACTCGAATCAAGCACCCTTCCCCCATTGTTGCCTTTAACTTTCTCTTGTTTTCTCCGTTTATGTCATATGAAAATAAATTATTTTTCTCCACACAAAATATATCCGTAGAATTTGCATAGGGATAATCCCCCTCCCACGTTATCTTTTTCTTTACCTCTTGTTTATCCGTATTTTGCTTCACACCGCAGCTTGTACAACTAAACAATATTAACATAATCATTATTATAACTAACTTTTTATTGTACCGGATTGCCATCCCTTTTGTTCCTCCCTCTCTTTTTGTTCTGTCAATTCTTTTCCTTTTATATAATACAACGATTCACCCTGCAAAAATGTTGCAATATCTTCCAGTATTAGCATCAAAACATGTTTAACTCTCCTTATTTATTCCTTAAAGAATCTTAGTTTTGTTCTTTCTTTTACATCAGGATCCTCGATATCATCATCGTAATACCACCCCGACCCGGTATAGCCCGGAAACATAACTTTTTTATATTTTTTTACATACACTCCCTTTTCTGTACAATCCACACTCATGTACTTCTCTTTCCCATACCCTTTCACCGATCCGGTTCTTTTGTCATATCTCTTCAAATGATAGTTTTTATCTAAATAGTAAAGATATTTAGAATTTGACGAAAAAAACCTGCTGCCTGACCTATTGCCATACCAATACTGGGACACACTACTGCATTTTTCAAAACCTTTTTCGCTTTCCCACCATGTCTTGGAATTGCCAGCTCACTACAATATATGTAATCCTCATCCACATATATCATCAAATTTCCTTTTGCTTTTTTATCTATTTTACCCGATGCAGCTTTCTTTTGCTCCCCTGTCTGCCAATTGTAAGTATAGATAGCAACTTTCCCCTTGATTTCATTTGCATACCAAAAAACATTTCCAACTAAATTTACATGAGGCAATGCCTTCTGCATCTCTTTTGGTATATTGAGTGCTGTCATTTTTTCTTTTTTTATATCATACATGCTAAACTGTCCACTTTTATATGGATTCAAATGATAAATATCGTCCGGATACTTCTCACGATTATCAAAAAATATTTTTTCATCTTGTATCTGCATGTAATCAAACCTATCATCACCATACACACGGTCTAATATAGTAAAATCAATATCTATTTTCTTAATACTGGATTTCTTATAATCTATCTGCGCTAAATATGTAGGGTATAATTCATCCTCATCATTTGAATATATGATAGTATACGCCTTATCACCTTCTAGCGCAAAAGTCCCCATGATTCCGCCTTTGGGAATTGAAAACTTTCCAATGGGTTCTTTATTTTTCATTACCGTATAGTTCCAATTACCATCCGTTACTAAATAATAGTAATCTCCGTCATACACCTGAGAATATTGCCAAACCGGTTTGCAGCTGCGTAGATAAACCCCTTGCATTTTATCGGTATTAACATTTTCCGTTTTCGTTTCATGTGATTTTGAATTTTCTTCCGTCGCATGAGGTGTTTTTTCGCTTCTCGGTGCTACGGATACTGATGTATTGCTGCACGAGCAAAGTAATACTATTCCTAAAATGCATATGCTGTTTAAAATGAGTTTCTTCATCCGAATCCCCCTCGTATATAAATCAATTTCTTTAATACAACGATTTAACCTTCAAAAATGTTGCTATTCACTTTCTCCATTATGAAAGATTCACATACTTTCCATTATTAATACCGAACAATTTGTTGTTCAAAACATAAATTCCACCTGCACATATATTCTTTGAAATATGCTGCCGCTGTTTCGTTTCTATGTCTATTTTCCAAATTCCATTTGACTTATTATCTGTAACAACATGAGGTCCTGCAATATCTGATTTTGTGCTATCACACACCTCCCCCTGAACATACAAATAATGATTCATTACTTGAACACCTGTTACGTAAAAAAACAAATCTTGTCCATCTAATGGTATAGAAAAGATTTCCCCCCACTCTTTCGTTCTCATATTGTAAGAATATATCTTGCTCCTATCATTTTCTCCAAAAATAATGTTATCTTGTATCACAAACATCATTTCCTTATTTATAATATTCTTTGACAAAGAAACAATAACTTTACAATTCTTTGTTGCTATATCATAACAATATACATTCAGTTCATTTTCTTTTTTTCTAGAGAAAAGCGCAAAACTTTTATTAAAAATACAATTTTCTATATCGCCGACAAGCTTTTTACTGTTATCTTTTCCTAATATTTCACAATCCCCCCCTGACTTACTCAATTAATTTGGCACTCTCCATACTTGTCACACAACTCGGCTA
>OKWJ01000923.1_pt1 | contig 26907 bp, 25 predicted proteins | sample 1607121 | NCBI WGS metagenome assembly OKWJ01 (sample SAMN04414080, study PRJEB24778) | human gut metagenome | material: faecal | host: Homo sapiens | reverse complement strand
TTATCTCGGTCACCGTTTTCTTACTGTCCTTCAGCAGATTGCATGCCATAATCATCCGCTGCTGAGCTACATAAGATGGAAATGAAATATTCAACTGAGAAGAAAAAATGTGAGACAGATAATACGGGCTGATCCCCAGCTCTTTTGCCACCTTCTGTGCTGTCAGTTCCGCGGTAATATTGTCGTTGATATATTGTAACAGCCTCTGCGTAATATTCAGGTCAGATGGCTTGTCCTTTTTTATCACCGGAATATTTTCATACATGTCCGCAAGCAGTGCCATTAACAGCCCTTTATCCTGCCTGAACGGTCGCAGTTCCTTATGTAACCCGATGTCCGCCAGGATGTCTAACACCATCTGTCCGTACCGGCTGAGCATCCCTTTCTGAAAATAGGGAGACTTCATATCATAATAGGTAAGTTCTTCCTGAAATTCCCCAATGAAATCCATATCCGCAATGATCAGAAGCATCCCCACCTCTCCCACGGAGCTGTAAGAATGGATCTGATTCGGGTAGATCATCAGACAATCTCCGGTAGTCAGATGATATTTTACCCCCGCTACCGTAGCATCCATCTCTCCTTCCGTCAAATGGACGAATTCCATATGCTTATGCAGATGGAACGGGAAGTTCGGATGCCACCAGACATGACAATCATAGACCTTTTTTCTGCTCTCATAAAACGGTTTTACTGTATTCATACTAATCTCCATTCCGCAGATGATTCCTTTCATCGAAGAAATCACGAATCAAATTTTGTACCGTCTGTATTCTACATACCATATTCCATTCCAGATTTCCACTATTTTCCCTAAAATAGCAATTTTTGTCCTATAAGTATTTTCTTTTTGTCGTGCAGTTTAAGCATTTTTCACGTACAATAATCTCAAATGAAAGCAGTACCAATCCTTGAACAATATAAAGATGAGGTGCTTTATGAATCGAACAGAAGCCAGAGAAAAAGCTGCCGCGCTGCAAGCAAAAATGACAATCGAAGAAGCTGCATCGCAGCTGCTGCACTCCTCTCCCGCGATTCCCCGTCTGGGCGTTCCCGCCTATGACTGGTGGAGTGAAGCACTCCATGGTGTTGCCAGAGCCGGCACTGCCACCTGCTATCCACAGGCGATCGGTCTGGGTGCAACTTTTGACCGTGATCTTCTGCAAAAAATTGCCTCTTCCATTGCACTGGAAGCCAGGGCAAAATATAACGCATATTCCCGCCTGGAGGATCGTACGCGCTATAAGGGTGTGACCATGTGGTCTCCCAATATCAATATCTTCCGCGATCCCCGCTGGGGAAGAGGTCAGGAGACCTACGGAGAAGACCCCGTGCTTACTGCTACCCTTGGCTGTGCCTTTGTAGAAGGATTACAGACGAAACGGGACGGGTACTTAACCACCGCTGCCTGCGCCAAACATTTTGCGGTACACTCCGGTCCGGAAGCCCTGCGTCACAGTTTTGACGCCAAGGCTACGAAAAAAGATCTGTGGGAAACATATCTTCCCGCTTTTGAAGCCCTGGTAAAGCAGGCAGATGTGGAAGCTGTCATGGGTGCCTACAATCGCACCAACGAGGAACCCTGTTGTGCACACTCCTATCTTATGGAAGAAGTACTTCGCGGCAAATGGCATTTTGAAGGGCATTTCGTCTCCGATTGCTGGGCAATCCGGGATTTCCACGAAGGACACCATGTGACTGTTTTTCCTGAGGATTCTGCTGCTCTCGCCCTGGAGAAGGGCTGTGACTTAAACTGCGGCTGTACCTATGAATATATCTTACAGGCATATAAACAGGGAAAAGTGAGCGAAGAAGAGATCCGCCGCAGTGCCGTGCGCCTCTTCACCACCAGATATCTGTTGGGACTCTTTGACCACAGTATATTAGACGAAATTCCATACAATGTAGTGGGCTGCAAGAAGCACAGAGAACTGGCTTATCAGGCTGCTGTGGAGAGCTGTGTACTGTTAAAAAATAACGGCACACTGCCCCTTTCCCTGAAGGATAAAAAACGTGTGGCAGTCATCGGTCCCAACGCCGACAGTCATGCCGCATTAGTCGGCAATTACAACGGTACCCCGCCCCGCTCCATCACTGTGGTGGAAGGCATCATAAGAATCTGCGAAGATACCGACTGGGATGTGAATTATGCGGAAGGGTGTCTGCTCTATGACGATCCTGCGGTACGAAAGGTATTCCAGAATTATCGCATTCCTGAGGCTGTGGCATTAGCCGAGTCCTGTGACCTCGCAATACTTTGTGTCGGTCTCGATGCTACATTAGAGGGAGAACAGGGAGATGTCGGCAATGCGTTTGCCAGCGGTGACAAACCGGATCTATTGCTTCCCAAGATTCAGAGAGACCTAGTGGAACAGGTACTTGCTACCGGCACTCCGGTGATTCTGGTCGATCTCGCCGGAAGCCCCATAGATCTATCCGCTTATGAGGATCAGGTGTCTGCGATCCTGCATGCCTGGTATCCCGGCGGCGAAGGTGGTCGTGCCATTGCGGATATTCTGTTCGGCAGAATATCTCCCGGCGGTAAGCTGCCACTTACCTTCTATTATAATAACAGTCCTCTTCCGGACATTACCGACTATCATATGACCGGACGTACCTACCGCTATTTGGAAGGCAGACCCTGGAAGCCTTTCGGCTTCGGACTGACATACGGAGAATTACAGATTACAGAAGCGAAAGTGTCAGAGGTAGAATACACGAGGGAGATTCCCTCCGCACAGATCACTCTGTACTGTCAGAACCCCACGGATCGTGACTTAAGTGATGTCATACAGGTCTATGTCCATGTGAATGGCTCCGCCAATGAAGTGCCGAATCACAAGCTGGCAGCCTTTGAACGGATCCGCCTGGAAGCCGGAGCAGATCGGGAATTACGGATTGAAGTTCCCGTCGTGGCATTTACTACAGTAGATGATTCCGGTAACCGTAACTGTGATGGTACATCCGCTACATTATATGTAGGATTTGCCCAGCCGGATCTGACCGAAGAAGGTCAGAAGACCTATGAATACGGCAGAGGTCAGATCCTCGAGATCCCATTACACTGAGCACTATGGTGGTAAGCCATTTGCTATAGAGAGATGTATTTTTAAAACAAGAAGGATAAATCCTCTCCTCGACATAGAGGTCTGGATTTTCCTTCGGAAAACAAGGAGGATAAATCCTCTCCTCGCCATAGAGGCTCGGATTTTCCTTCGGAAAACAAGGAGGATTACAATGAAAAGAAACAAGATCTTAAGCTTACTGCTGTCAGTTTCCATGCTGACCGCACTCACCGCCTGCGGAAGCCAGGGTTCCGATGCTCCCGCAGCATCCACCGATGCCGCAAGCACTGCAGCGGCCACCGAAAGCGCCGCTTCTTCCGATAACGGCTATGTGCTGGACAAGGTTACCCTCGTCGTAGACGGTACCTTTAATGCATCCGTAGATGCTTATCAGGACAAGTTCATCGAACAGTGGGACGTTGCTGTCAGCGAAGCACTTGGTCATCCCATCAGCCTGAATATCCAGCAGTTAGACCATTCCAGTTATGTAGACGGTGTCGGTCGTCTGTTTGCCAGCGGTGACTACCCTGACGTAATTCTGCTGAATGCAAGCCAGTATGCCGAATATGTAAAAACCGGTCTTCTGTGGGATATGACAGATGCCTATGATAATGCAAAGTTCCAGAGCCATATGGTACTTCCCGCAGTGAACCAGAGCGTTCGTATCGACGGCAGACAGTATGGTCTGTCCACCGGTCTTGGCGGCGGTTGTATCACTTATGTAAAACAGGCATGGCTGGATGCTGTTGGCATGAAGGCTGAAGATGTTACCGACTGGGATTCCTACTATGCAATGTTAAAGGCATTCACCGATCAGGATCCTGACGGCAACGGCAAGAATGACACTTATGGTGTTGCAGCAGCAGGTTTTATTGGTTCCGAAGCCCCTTATACCAACTACCTGCCTCAGTTCTGGCAGAATGCATACCCCAACTTCACTTATGATGAGAATGGTGTATGGTATGATGGTTTCAACACTCAAGAGACCAAGGATGCTCTGCTTCGTTTACAGCAGGCTTATGCTGACGGCGTTATCGATCCCGAGTCCCTGACCATGGGTACCAAGGATGTTCGTGAAAAATGGTGGTCTTCCGACCAGTCCGGTTCCTTCGGCGCTTTCACTTACTGGTCCGGTTACTGGAACGATAATCTGATCAACAACATGGACAAAAACGGTGTCGATTCCGGGCTGGCAAGACTGGCTCCCCTCGCTGAAATGGATGGCTACCTGAACCGAGAATCTCCCGTGTACTGCATTATTGATGACGGTGACGGCGATGATTCCAGAGAACAGGCAATTTTTGATGCAGTCTTCGAAACCATGTTTGATGGTGGCACTGTACAGACACTGTGGGTATACGGTGCTGAGGGTTATCACTGGTCTACCAAAGCAGAAACTATTGTTACCGGTGAAGGTACCGACAATGCAAAGACCTATGAGTATAAAGATGGTGAATTTCATCTTCGCCTGAACCCTTCCGATCCCAGTGCTCTATGGAAAAAGAATGCTATTGATCCTTCTTCCATGATCTGCTCCTTAGAGAATGGTTTTGAATCCGCTACCGACCTGACCAAAGAATGTAACGAGTTTTTCTCCGAGCACAGCGTAGATGCTCCTCATTCCGCATCCTGTGATGCCATCACCAACTACGGTGGCACCATCACCGATGCCAAGAACGCAGTCATCGCTGAAGTGGTTGTAAAGGGTGGCAATGTAGATGCCGCTATGGACAACTATGTGAAGACAACTCAGGATATGGTAGATGAGATTCTCTCCGAGTTGAATGCACAGTAGTCCTTATATTTGGTAAAAGCTATCATTTCATTTCTATAACTTCCAAAAAAGGCTGTCCCACATATATAATATGTAGGGCAGCCTTTTACAGCTTCTGTCATGTATCTAGTTATTTACTTTGCCTTCATCCATTTCCTCTTCCGTGGTAATGGCGAATGCAATGTTGGTAGCATGATCCGCAACTCTCTCCAGACCGGATACGATATCAGAGAAGATCATACCGGCTTCGGGAGAACATTCTCCCTTGGTAAGACGCTCTACATGCTTCTTCTGCAGTTCGCGTTCTTTCTCATCTACCTGATCCTCTAAAGTGACGATCTCCTGCATATGGGTCTCATCGCTCTTGGCGAACATCTCTACGGCATAACGAATGATCTTATTGACCATCTCCAGCATGTCTCCCAGTTCCTTCTGGGCTTCCTTACTGATGGAGATTCCCTCTTCCTTGCGCTGTCTGGCGGCATCCGCTACGTTCTCTGCATGGTCACCGATACGCTCGATATCGTTCACCACATGGAACAGGGCACCCAGACTGTTCAAGTCTTCGATGGGCAGCGTCGTCTGGTTGATCTTCACCAGATAATCTGTAATGGCATGGTTCAGGAAGTTGATATTTTTCTCTACCTCGTAGACTTCCTCAATGTCTTCTTCATCTAATGTAATCAGCGCATTCATGGCACGGTTTAAGTTCTCCTCCGCCAGGGAAGCCATACGCTCCAGCTCCTTGACAACCTCTACCACTGCGGTAGCGGGGTTGAACACCACTTTGTCTCCGATGTATTTTAACTGATAGCTTTCTCTGTAACCAACCTTCTGATCTTCGCCGGGAACGATCAGGTAGGTCATCTTCACCAGCCAGCCGGTGAACGGGAACAGCATGATTACCTGAGCGATCTTGATCATCGTATGCGCATTTGCCACGAACCGGCCGTTGTCTGCGGAGATAGACTTGATCAGTTCCACGATCTGATCTCCTGCCACAAACAGAGCAATGTAGATAATAACAGTGCCAATGATATTGAACAGCAGATGGATCAGTGCAGCTCTCTTCGCATCCTTTTTACCGGTCATGGAAGCTAACATTGCGGTAGCACAGGCACCGATATTACATCCTAAGATAATGTACAGTGTAATAGGTAACGGCAGCAGATCCTGATTGGCAAGTAAAAGTACGATACTGACCGTTACGGACGAACTCTGAATAACAGCAGTCAGGGCGAATCCCATAAGTGTAGCTAAGAACGGGTTCTTCAGGGACATCAGCAGATTCACTACCTGAGGTTCGTTCTTCATATTCGCCATCGCCTGGGACATGGTACTTAAGCCCACGAACAGGATACCAAAACCTACGACCACTTCCGCAACCTTGCGGACTTTTTCTTTTTTCGTGAACATCATCACGACCACACCTACTAATAAGATCAGCGGTGCTATTTTCGATAAATTAAATGATACCAGCTGTGAGGTGATGGTAGTACCGATGTTGGCACCGAGGATAACTCCCGCTGCCTGATACAGATTCATCAGCCCGGAGTTAACGAAGCTGACGACCATGACCGTACATGCTGAGGAAGACTGGATGATACCGGTGAAAATAATACCTACGATCATACCCATGAAACGATTCGTGGTGAAGATCTCCAGAATGCGACGAAGCTTGGCACCTGCTACCTTCTCGATGGAATCACTCATAAGTTCCATTCCGAATAAAAACAGTCCAAGACCTCCGGCCATTGTCAATATTGTTCCAAAGCTCATTTTAAATCCCTCAATCTCTCTCGATTCTCTTACGAAAAACCAAATTAATTATTTTCAAACTTTATTCTAAATAGAAACAATCCAAAATATATTTTACGAGATAGAATTAAAACTTGCAATGTAAATTTTACTTTTCTTTTACTTTTCTTTACAAAATTTTACGCGTTTTCCACCATTTTTGCGCGTAACAGCCGTTTTTCTATGCGTTTCGCCCATCCGCAATATCCAGGTCCAGCTGCTTCTTAAGTTCTTCCAACGATCCGAATCTGCGTTCCGGGCGTCGGAAGCTTTTTAATGCCACCTCGATCTCCTGTCCGTAGATGTCCAGATCAAAATCGTACAGATAGGATTCCACTCCCATCCTTTTTTCGGAAGAAACAGTCGGTTTGGTTCCCACATTGCTGATGGCTTTGTAGATTTTCCCATTATAACGTACTGCCGCATAATAGACACCGTTGGGAGGCAGAAGTTTGCCTGCGGGCGGCAGGAGATTTACCGTGGGAAATCCCAAAGTATGACCGATATGATTGCCATGTTCCACGCATCCCACCAGAGTATAGGGCATTCCCAGCATTTTTTCCGCTTCTTCCATCCGGCCCTCTTCCACCAGTTTGCGGATGTAAGTGGAGCTGACCTCGATGCCGTCCACTTCGATCTTCTCTATGGTCCGGACACAAAAACCTAACTGCGGAGCCATTTTCTCTAAAAGCTCGGCATTGCCTGCCCCATTTTTTCCAAAAGACAGATCTTCACCTGCCGCCACAAAACGGGTATTCATCTGCTTCGCCAGAATCTCTGTCACGAAACGCTCCGGTTCTGTGGCCGCAGTCTCTTTTGTCAGCGGAAACTCGATCAGGATGTCGATACCCAGACGTTCGAAGAGACGTCTTTTCTCTTCTCTTGTCGTCAATTCTTTTCCATCCGACAGTCCGAACAGCACCGCCGGTGTGGGATCAAAAGTGAAAACACAGGCTGCCAGTCCGTTCTTTTTCTTATTCAGGATTTCCTCTAAAAGTCTTCTGTGCCCCAAATGCACACCGTCAAATTTGCCGATGGCTACCGCTGTATCTTTTTCCAGATAAAAGTCTGTTGTTCCTGCAATAATTTCCAAGTCTATTTCCTGCTTTCTGTGTTACTGGGGAAGATTTTCACGGGCTTATACCATTCTTTTGCCCCGTCATACGCATAAATGCCCACAAAGCTGTCATCCTCTCTGTAAACACGCACCCACTCTCCCACAGGATAAGTAGTCTGCTCCATGGTCTGTCCCGGATAAAAAGCGTTCCCGTTATCGATCAATTTCCGCCATTTTTCCTCTACATGCACTGCATTAAAATCCGCAAAAATACGGTCCGTGGGAAGCAGTGCCTCCTCTAATCTGCCCGTATCCCGAAGTTCCTGCAGCTGTGTCAGTGTCAGGGCATCTGTAAGCCGGAATTCTCCGACTCTGGTGCGGACGAGGCTCTGCATGGTGCCACCGCAGCCAAGCTTCCCACCAATATCGGCACAAAGACTGCGGATATAGGTTCCCTTGGAGCATTCCACACGGAATTTCACCACCGGAAGCCGGATCTCCAGGATCTCGATCGCCGGCAGATCCACGTGTCTTGCCTGCCGTTCCACTTCTTTACCTGCCCTGGCCAGTTCATAAAGCTTCTTTCCGTTGACCTTCAGCGCGGAATACATAGGCGGGATCTGGTCATAACCGCCGACAAAGCTTCCGATCACTTCACGTACCTGTGCCTCATCCACCGCTACTTCCCGCTCTTCCAAAACGGTTCCCGTGGTATCCTGGGTATCTGTGATCTTCCCCAGCAAAAGTTCTGCCACATATTCTTTGGTCCTGTCTGTCAGCATTTCGCATGCTCTGGTAGCACTCCCCAGACATACAGGAAGCACACCGGTAGCCTGTGGATCCAGTGTACCTGTGTGCCCTATCTTTTTCTGCCGGCAGATCCCACGAAGCTTGGCTACCACATCATGAGAGGTAAAACCTGCTTCCTTGTATACATTGATGATGCCGTCCATTAATCCTGTTCTCCCCGCAATTGCTTATCTATGTGCAGTGACAAATTATTGACGCAGTCATGGAAAGTTCCCTTCATGGTGCAGCCTGCGGCACGTACATGTCCGCCACCTCCAAAGAAAGATGCCACCTTCGCCACATCAACATTCTCATTGGAACGCATGCTGACCTTGTACTCCAGTACACCGGTCTCATACATGAAAATCGCACAGTCGATTCCCTTAATATTGCGCAGCTGGTTCACAATGCCATCCAGATCTCCCGGTACCGCATTGTAGAAATCCATGGTCTTGCGGTCCACCATGCTCACGATACAGCGACCGTCCATGAAGCGTATGCTCTCCATCAGGGCTCTGCCCATGATCTGTGTCTGCAGATATGTCTTCTGATAAAAGCTTTCCTCGATCAGCTTGGGAAAATTGAATCCGAAAGAGATCAAAAATGCTGCTGCCTGCAATGTCTCCGGTGTCGTATTGGAATACTGGAATACGCCGGTATCGTGGATGATGCCGGTATACAGTGCTTCCGCAATATCTCTGTCAATAAGTTCGGCATCCATGATGTGATACAATACCTCGCAGGCACTGCCCACCTCGGGACGAACGAAATTTACATCACCGCAGCCGGAATTGCTGATGTGATGATCGATGTTGATCTTCTTTTTTGCATTCTGAAAATACTTCTCTGCGTCTCCCAGTCGGTCTCCACTGCAATCCAGCGCAAAATATACATCAAAAGGATCCTGCCCCAGGCACTCGGTCTGAATCTCATCGTATCCCTTCAGATAGGAAAACTCTTCGGAAGGCTTCTGTAAATATACGGTAACTTCTGCTTCCGGAAGGAGTTTACGCAGGTACATCTGTAAGGACAGACATACACCCACGCAGTCTCCGTCGGGACGAATATGTCCGCTGATGCCGATCTTTTTTGCACCACGACATTCTTCACGCAAATCCATTATTCGTCACCTTCCTCTGTCTCTTCCATAACTTCATTTTCCGGCTTCTGTGCCTGTTCGTCCGCAGCAATGACCTCATCAATCTTATGGGACATATTGACACCGTATTCGATGGACTGATCCATCACAAAAGTAATATCCGGAGTGTTGCCCAGATTGATGGTACGAGCCAGCTCTCTGCGGATATAGCCTTCGGCGCTCTTTAAGCCCTGCAGGGTAGACTTTCTGACTTCCTCGTCTCCCAACACGCTGATCCATGCCTTACAGCTTTTTAAATCCGGTGCCACTTCCACAGCGACCACACTGGTCCAGGGACTGATCCGGGGGTCCTTAAGACCGCCCCGGATGATCTCTGCCAGAACACGCTGCACTTCCCCGTTCACACGGGTATTTTTCACACTATTTTTTCTCATTCTTATTCCTTCTTACTTCAAACCTAAACCATGATATACCGGAAGTTTCGCTTCGTACCACACCGGAAGTTTCGCTTCGTACTACACCGGAAGTTTCGCTTCGCGAAACTTCCCGGCAGGGTCTAGTTATTCTTAGATTACGTATTTTGTAATCTTAGAATAACTCCCTACCGTGGTACCTCAACCATGATGTAGGCTTCTACGATATCCAGCTCCTGCATCTTGTCAAAGCCTTCGAATACGAGACCACACTCATATCCTGCCTTAACTTCCTTCACATCATCCTTGAATCTCTTCAGGGAAGCCAGGTTGCCCTCAAAGATCTGCTCTCCCTCACGGGTGATACGAACCTTACAGCCTCTCTGGAATACACCGTCTAAGACATAGGAACCGGCAATGTTACCGATAGCGGATGCCTTGAAGATCTGACGAACCTCTGCATGACCGATCACCTTCTCCTCGTATACGGGATCCAGCATACCCTTCATGGCAGCTTCGATATCTTCGATGGCCTGGTAGATGACCTTGTACAGACGTACATCCACGCCCTCTCTCTCTGCGGTTGCCTTGGCAGTCGCATCGGGACGGACGTTGAATCCGATGATGATCGCGTTGGACGCACTTGCCAGGGATACGTCGGACTCGTTGATGGCACCTACGCCGCCGTGGATACATTTTACGACTACTTCTTCATTGGACAGCTTCATCAGGGACTGTTTTACTGCCTCTACACTACCCTGTACGTCGGCTTTGACGATCAGGTTCAGTTCCTTCAGATTGCCTTCCTGGATCTGGCTGAACAGATCATCTAAGGACATTCTGCCCTTGGTCTCTTCCAGCATCTTTTCCTTATTCTGTGCCAGGTAGGTCTCCGCATAGGATTTTGCTGTCTTATCATTATCATGTGCCAGGAATACTTCGCCGGCACTGGGAACATCGGACAGACCCAGGATCTCTACGGGAGTAGAAGGTCCTGCTTCCTTGACTCTGCGTCCCTTGTCATCGATCATGGCTCTTACCTTACCATGAGCCACACCTGCGGAAATAAAATCTCCCACATGCAGGGTACCCTTCTGTACCAGTACGGTAGCCACAGGTCCGCGTCCCTTATCCAGCTCTGCCTCGATGACCAGGCCTCTTGCCTTTCTCTTGGGGTTCGCCTTCAGTTCCATGATGTCTGCGGTCAGCAGGATCATGTCAAGCAGCTGGTCGATGCCCTCGCCGCTTTTTGCGGATACGGGTGCAAATACGGTGCTTCCACCCCAATCCTCGGGGATCAGCTCATACTCAGCCAGCTCCTGCTTTACACGATCAATGTTTGCAGAAGGCTTATCGATCTTGTTCACTGCTACGATGATCTCAACGCCTGCTGCCTTTGCATGGTTGATAGCCTCTACGGTTTGGGGCATTACGCCGTCATCCGCTGCTACTACCAGGATAGCAATATCGGTCGCATTGGCACCACGCATACGCATGGCAGTAAATGCTTCATGTCCGGGAGTATCTAAGAAGGTGATCTTGCGATCTCCCACATTTACAGTATAAGCACCAATGTGCTGGGTGATACCACCTGCCTCGCGATCGGTTACGTTGGTCTTACGAATAGCGTCTAACAGGGAAGTCTTACCATGGTCAACGTGACCCATAACACAGATTACGGGAGGTCTTTCCACCAGATCTTCCTCTTTCTCTTCGTCTTCCTTCAGCAGCTCTTCGATGACATCAACCTTGACCTCTTTTTCACAGAGAATGTCATATTCCATGGCGATGTTCTCTGCATCTTCATAGGAGATCTCCTGGTTCACGGTTACGACCTTACCTTCCAGGAACAGCTTCTTGATGATGGCTGCGGGCTGTAACTTCATCTTCTCAGCCAGTTCTTTGATGGTGATGGATTCCGGCAGCACGATCACCTTGATCTGCTCTTCCTGTACCTCTTCCTTCTTCTTTTCCGGCTTGATGAAACGTCCGGGCTTGTTCTTCAGTGCGTCCTCGTCCTCGTAGATATGGTCCTTCTTGGAGCGCTTGTTGTCCTTCTCCTGGCTGAAGCGTCTCTTTTCATCTTCGCGCTTCTTCTCAATATCTTTGCCTGCAGGTTCCGGAGCGAATCCCTTATTCTGTCTGTTATCTCCGAATCGATTACCCGATCCTCCATTGCCTCTCTGGTCGCGGCCGTTATTGCCGTAACCGCGCTCACCGTTGCCGTTATTTCTGCGATCACCCTGGCCGCCTTCCATACCCGGACGACCCTGTCTGTTAAATCCGCCTCCCTGAGGTCTGCCATTGCCCATACCTCCTCTGTTTGCGTTCTGGCCGCCCTGGCGGTTGCCCTGACCATAGCCACCCTGACGATTATCACGATTGCCATCTCTGTTATCACGATTATAACCGCCTTGAACACGATCGTTCTGTCCACGATTATCACGGTTCTGTCCGTAATTATTCTGACCGTAACCACCCTGACGGTTGTCGCGATTATTGTTCTGCGGTCTGTCCGCAGGTCTTGCCTGTGCAGTATTCTGTGTATTCTGCGCTGTCTGCGTGGCTACGGTATTGGTACTCTGCGCTGCCTGTTCCTTTACAGGAGCCTGCGTGGCTGTGGTATTGTTTACAGGCTTTTTCGCAGGCTGCTGTCCCTTATTGCCGGGTACCATTGCCACACTGGGTGTGGGAGAAGGCGGGGTCAGCGGCTTGATGGGACGTACGGGAGTCTGTGCCTGCACACGGTTATTGTAAGAATTGTTCTGATAACCGTTGTTCTGGTATCTGTTGTTCTGTCCCTGGTTCGGGCGCTGTCCGCCGGCATTTCTCTGTCCCTGTCCGTTCTGTCCGCCCTGACGCTGTCCGGGCATCTTGGAATTCTGAGGGTTGCTTACAAAGATGATCTTTTTCTTCTTTTTCGTCTCTTCGGGAGATTTTGTTTCCTCCTGCGCCTTTTCCTCAGCCGGCTTTGTATTTTCAGCCTTTGCGGGAGCCTCTTTTTCCGCAGCAGGTGCTGCTGCCGCCTTCTTCTGTCCTAAGCTGTTACGTACCAGCGCTGCCGCATCCTCTTCCAGAGAGCTCTGTGCTGCTTTCGCCTCAATTCCTTTTTCCTGTAAAAAATTCAATATATCCTTACTCTGTAATTCTAATTCTTTTGCGAGTTCATGTACTTTGATTTTCGCCATGCTTTCCTCCATTCTGCCTAACCGGGCAAATTCGCTTCCAATTGCTTGATGAGTGCATCTGCCAGTCCCGCATCACACACACCTACCGAAGATCTTAAGTTCCGGCCGATCGCCCAGCCGAGCTCTTCTTTTGTGCCATATTCGTATACCGGGACTTCATAATAGGAACATTTGTCCTGAAACAACTTTTTCGTATTGGCGGATGCATCTTCTGCAACGATCACCAACATGGCAGAACCTTTTTTCACAGCGTCCTCCGTCTGGAATTCACCGCTTACCAGGTTACGCCCCCTCATCGCAAGTCCCAAAAGGGAATAAATCTTATTCTGTTTCAAGCTGATCAAACTCCTTTTCCAGCATATCATAACTTTCCGGAGAAATACTCATCTTGAAAGAACGCTCTAAGCCTTTATTCTTTCGGGCCTTCTGCAGACATTCCTTCTGTCTGCATATATATGCGCCGCGTCCGTTCTTTTTGCCCGTTGTATCTAAACAGATCTCTCCTTCCGGAGTCTTCAGAACACGCAGCATTTCTTTTTTGCCTTTCATTTCTCCGCAGCCTACGCACTGCCTCAGTGGAATCTTTTTTGCCATTGATTATTCCTGCTCTCCATCAAAATCGTCTTCGGTTTCATCCTCGTAATCGTCCACATAATCCTCATAACGGAAGCCGGGAGCATCCTTGGCCTGTGTCTCGGATTTGATGTCGATCTTGTAACCGGTCAGTCTTGCTGCCAGTCTTGCATTCTGACCTTCCTTACCGATCGCCAGAGACAGCTGATAATCGGGGACAACTACCTTTGCGGTCTTCTCATCGGGATCCGCAAATACTGCTACGATTTTGGCGGGAGAAAGTGCATTCTGGATCAGGTTACCGGGGTTCTCATCCCAGTTCACGATATCGATCTTCTCACCACGCAGCTCTTCTACGATAGCATTGACACGTGCACCGTTCATACCTACGCAGGCGCCGACTGCATCTACATTGGGGTTGTTGCTCCACACAGCGATCTTGGTACGGCTGCCGGCCTCTCTGGCAATGCTCTTGATCTCTACGGTGCCGTCCTTGATCTCGGTAACTTCAGACTCAAACAGTCTCTTTACCAGTTCCGGATGGGTACGGCTGACATTGATACGGGGTCCCTTCGGGGTGTTCTTCACTTCTACAATGTAGACCTTGATACGCTCGGTGGGTTTGAATACCTCACCCTTTACCTGCTCGTTCTCGGTCAGCATGGCATCTGCCTTACCCAGGTTGATGCTGATGTTTTTGCCGACATAGCGCTGTACCACGCCGGTGACAACATCCTTTTCCTTCTCGTAGTACTGATTGTAGATCACGCTTCTCTCTTCCTCGCGGATCTTCTGTAAGATCACGTTCTTGGCATTCTGGGTAGCGATACGTCCGAACTCTTTGGACTTGATCTCTACATGGATCATGTCACCGACCTGTGCCTTTTGGGAGATTTCCTGTGCATCCTCCAGAGCGATCTGTAAGCAGTCATCCTCTACATCGTCCTTGGTGGGTACGACTTCCTTCTCTGCATATACCAGGAAATCGCAGGTCTCTCTATTGATCTCCACATGGATATTGTCAGCCTTTCCAAAATGGTTCTTGCAGGCTGTCATCAGGGAGTTCTCGATGGCTTCAAACAAGGTTTCCTTGCTGATCTCCTTCTCCTTCTCCAGAACATCCAGTGCCTCCATTAATTCCTTATTCATCATTTCCTCCATTCCGGCTTTCGCCTTTTCTTAGTGTATGGTTTCTTCTTATTCTACAAGCTATAACTATCCTTCGCTCTTTGGCTCTGAATAGTATCAAAAGTCTAACGCCAGGCGGATCAGTGCGACGTCTGCTCTGGCAAAAGTCCTCGGGGTTCCTTCTTCTGTAATCGTAACAGTATCTGCATCAAAGCTATCCAGAATGCCTGAAAATTCCTTGCATTTGTCGATGGGTTTAAACAGTTTGATCTCCACCTCTTCGCCGATGCTCTTCTGTAAATGCTTATCCTTTTTCAGAGTTCTGCCCAGGCCCGGGCTGCTGACCTCCAAAATATACGCATCCGGAATGAAATCCGCCTTGTCGAGTGCTTCGGATAATGCTCTGCTGACATTTTCACAATCCAGAATGTTCACACCCTCCGGCTTGTCGATATAGGCTCTCAGATAGTAGTCACTGCCTTCCTTTACATACTCCACATCGTAGATCTCCACCTGATTTACTTCTGCGATGGGCGTAAGCAGTTCTTCGGTTCTGCTTTCGTAGTCCTCTCGTTTGGACATGTATGCCCTCCTTTACTGATATGAACTGTCGTCACAACAACAAGAAAGAGTGGCACGCGTCCACTCTTACTCTAGTAATCATCTTTAAACTATACAAAGTATAGACCCTGTGTGGGAAAAAGTCAAGAAAATATTACCCGTATCGTGGTTCCTTTGCCGGGTTCGCTTTCGAGCTGCAGCTTTGCGTGGCTCTTGGCGATGATGTGTTTTACGATGGCAAGCCCTAAACCGGTGCCTCCGGTGGACTTGGATCGGCTCTTGTCCACGCGGTAAAAACGCTCAAAAATCCTCTCCTGGTGTTCCTTGGAGATGCCGATTCCGGTGTCTTTTACCACGAGATTGATATGTCCTTCTCTGGAGTAGGTCTGTACATTCACGCTTCCTCCGGGATTATTATACCGGATGGCATTATCACACAGATTGTACAGCAGTTCTTCCATCATCTGTCTGTTCGCCGTCACATAGGCATCTGTTCCGTCAAGCTGAATAGTCACATTGTGTTTCTCGGCACTCATGGAGAGCATTTCCACACAATTCTTCGCCATCTCATGGAGATTCAGAAGTTCAGTATCCGCTTCCTGTTCCGTGCCGTCCAACTCCGACAAGCGGATAATATCATTGATTAAAGTAAGCAGACGGTTTGCACTGTTATGAATTCCATGGGCGAAACGCACCGTATCCTGCTCCGATGCCATTCCGGTCTCGATCAGTTCCGCATAACCGGAGATTGATGTAAGCGGTGTCTTTAATTCATGGGACACATTGGCACTGAATTCCTGCCGCATTTTGGCATTTTTCATAATATCCTCATGCTGCTTGCGGATCATGGACATGAACGGGGTTAGCTCCTCATAGGTCTGCATCTCCGTACATTCCCCGATATTCTGTGCCAGTTTCTCGATGGGAGCCACTAACTTCGTAGTCAGCACTCTGGCTGCCACCATACACAGCACCAGCAGCACCACGAAGATCCCCACCATCATCGGCAGCGCCTGGCTGAAGATGCTGTAAATGCTTCTGGCATCCTTGGACAGTCGTAAAATACTGCCATCCTCCAGGCGAATCGCATAATAAAAGGTGGATCGGGACAGAGTCTCGGAATTACGGACTGCTTCGCCTTCTCCGTCCTGCATGGCCTCCCGGATCTCCGGGCGGGAAGAATGGTTCCCCATCGCCACAGAATCTGCCTCATTGTCATATAACACCTGTCCGTCACCGTTAATCAGGGTCAGTCGAAGATCCGATTCTACGGGTGCTCCGTTTGCTTCGATCTCTTCTACCGAAGAGCAGCTTTTCAACAGGGAGCCATAGCTTTTCAGATCCTCCAGCACCTGTCTTCTAAACAGATCATAATACACTACTGTGATCAGCACCATGGTAAGCAGGATCGTCACCGTGGCAATGAGGATCATCATTTTGTTAATCTTTTTCTTCATCTTCTGTTACGCTTTCTCACCGTTCATAATGTATCCCACATTACGTACCGTCTTGATCAGGCTGCCCTCTTCCTTCAGCTTCTGACGCAGAGTCTTGATATGCATATCCAGCGTTCTGGACTCTCCCTCGAAATCGATCCCCCAGACACGGTCTAAGATCAGTTCTCTGGTAGTCACAATGCCGGCATTGGTCATCAGAAGCTTTAACAGTTCATATTCCTTGTAAGTCAGCTCCACCGGCTCTCTGCCCACCATTACGGAATGCTTTTCTCTGTCCAGCACAATATTGCCAAGCTTCAGCACCTTATCCTTTTCCTGGGTCTTCTGGCTTCTGCGAAGCATTGCCTTTACTCTGGAGATCAGCTCCATAACGCCGAAGGGCTTCGTGATATAATCGTCTGCTCCCAGATCCAGTCCTTTTACCTTATCGATCTCTGAGGTCTTGGCCGTCACCATGATCACCGGCACCAGCACGGTATTCTGTCTGGTACGCAGTTTTTTCACAATACTCAGGCCATCCTCGTCCGGTAGCATGATATCTAACAGGATCAGATCCGGTGCTGTCTCGTTCAATGCCGCATAGAAATCTGTGGCGGAATCAAAACCTTTTACCTCATATCCTACATTTGCCAGGGCAAAGGTCTCAATCTCCTGAATATTTTTATCATCCTCTACTACATAGATCAATGCCATCTCACAGCACTCCTCTCTGACTGTGCTTTCTCTTCTTAAATATACCTCTGGAAATCCTTACTCCGCAAGTAATTTTGCATTCTTTTCCATAACACGTTCCTGCTTTGTGGGAGGTAACTGGTATTTTTCACGGCAAGCCATCACCTTCCCCTGGAAATCCAGATTATCCTCCTGGCGCAGTTCGTCCAGATAAGCATGCGTATCGAATTCATCTTCATTCACCTGTACCAGGCAGACCGCAATGTTGGAGCAGTGATCACTCACACGTTCAAAGTTCGTGATCACATCGGACAAAATGAATCCCAGTTCAATGGTACATTTTCCCTTGCGGAGTCTGCGCACATGACGCTGTTTCACATCCAGGCTCAATCCGTCAATAACTTCTTCCATGGGTTCTACCTGTCTTGCCAGGTTCAGGTCTCCCTTTATAAAGCTGTTCATGGTAATATCCAGAATGTCATGTACCGCTCTTTCAAATACCTTCAGTTCTTCCTGTGCTTTATCGGAAAAATCCAGCTTTTTGTCATACATTTCCTGTGCAGCCTCTTTCACATTGCGGGCATGGTCGGAAATCCTCTCAAAATCACCGATGCAATGTAAAATAGTGTTCAGTGTCTCGCTGTCTTTACCGGACAGCTGTCTGGAGCTGAGCTTCACCAGATAAGTACCAAGTTCGTCCTCAAAGCGGTCCACATCTGTCTCCATCTGTGCTACCTGCTCTGCTTTTGCCTCATCATACCCCTGCAGTAATTCCATGGCAAGATCCATTGCCTTGCGGGATTTGTCCGCCATAACAGACGCCACCTGTCTGCTCTGCTCTACCGCATAGGCAGGCGTATCCAGGAATCGGGAATCCAGAAGGCTCAGTGTCTTGTCTGTCTCAGACATTTCCTTCACATCTTCATGCGTAGGCAGTGTCAGACAGGCAAGCTTTACCAGTCCATTGGAAAATGGCAGCAATACCAGTGTGGCAGCAACATTAAAGCAGCTGTGGACCACTGCAATGCCGAAGGGGGTTGCCACTTCTCCCAAAAAAGCAAAGGGATGAATAGCATTCGCAGTATAAAAGATTCCAAGGAATAATATCGTTCCGATAATATTGAAATACAAGTGGATCAGTGCCGCACGCTTTGCGTTGCGGGAAGCACCGATACCGGAGATCATGGCGGTAACACAGGTACCGATATTCTGTCCCATGATAATGGGAACTGCTGCGCCGAAGCTTACCGCTCCGGTCATGCACAGTGCCTGCAAAATACCTACGGATGCGGAAGAAGACTGGATCACCGCTGTGAGGATGAGTCCTGCCAGCACACCGAATACGGGATTTTGGAACTTGATCAGCAGATTGGTAAACTCCGGTACCTCTGCAAGAGGTGAAACTGCTGCGCTCATGGAATCCATGCCAAACATCAGAATTGCAAAGCCCACCAGGATGGTTGCCGCATTTTTTAATTTATCTTTATGGGAAAACAGCAAAATACCCACACCCACGATTGCCAGAATCGGCGAAAAAGAACTGGGTTTGAGCATACGGATCCAGAAAGCATCACTCTCAATGCCTGTAAGGCTTAAGATCCAGGAGGTCACCGTGGTACCGATATTGGCGCCCATGATGATGCCCACTGCCTGTTTCAGGCTCATAATGCCGGAATTGACAAAACCGACTACCATAACAGTGGTAGCGGAGGAGGACTGGATCACACCGGTGACCACCGCACCCATCAATACTGCCTTGATCGGGTTGCTGGTCAGTTTCTCCAGGATACGCTCCAGACGTCCGCCGGATGCCTGGGACAATCCATCACCCAACAGATTCATTCCGTATAAAAACAGTGCAAGTCCTCCTACCATCTTCAGTAAATCAAAAAAGTCCATACTCTAATCCTCTCATTTTACATAACATACTTTACATTTTCGGTTTCTATCTACACTTTATCTTGCTTATGTAAAATGTGTTACCAGCGAATGTAAAATTTATGTAAAGTTGCAACGATGCAGATTTTCTCCTCGATTTTGCGAATTGGGCTCTGCATCGTTGCCGGGATTTTGCGAATTGCGGCTCTGCATCGTTGCTGGGATTCTAATATAATTTTACCCCTTCCATGTCTCCGGTCATACGGAAGATCGCCCACTGCGCAATATTTACTGCATGGTCGCCTACCTTTTCAAGGTACTTTGCCATCATCAGATAATCCACCACGCGGTCGGCATCCAAATTCTGTTCCCGGATAGCCTGCATCATCTCTTTCTTCATATCGTTAAAGAGGTCGTCCACCACATCGTCATGCTCCACAACTTTTTGGGCATTCGCTTCGTCTCCCTCCACGAAAGCCTCTACGGAATTATGGATCATATCCTTTGCCTCTTCCATCATTTCCAGAAGCAGCTTTTCCTGTTTTCCTTCGGAATTCATATTCCCCATCCGCAGATACAACTCCACCATATCTGCCACATGATCACCAATCCGCTCAATGTCTGTTACAACCTTCAGTGCTGCACTCACCAGCCGCATATCTCTCGCCACCGGCTGTTGTCTGGTCAGCAGACTTAAGCACATAGCTTCAATGCTTCTCTGCATATCTACCATCTTGTGATCCGTATCCAGCAGAGCCTTTAAAATATCCGCTTTGTTCTCCCGGATTCCATATAACATATGGTCATAACTGATCTCCGCATGTTCTCCCATCTCCGATACTTTATTTTTCAAAGTCTCAAGATCCTGCTCAAATAATACTCTGGGTGACATCTCCCATTCCTCCTATCTTTTCATTCAAAATCAACCAAACCGTCCGGTGATATAGTCTTCTGTCCGTTTATCTTTAGGTCTTGCAAAGATCTCTGAGGTTGCATTCTTCTCGACCACTTCTCCTACCAGGAAAAATGCGGTGTCATCCGACACACGGGCTGCCTGCTGCATATTGTGGGTTACGATGACCACGGTGTACTTTTTCTTCAGGGTCTCCATCAGTTCCTCGATCTTTAACGTAGAGATCGGGTCCAGGGCGGAAGTGGGTTCATCCATCAGAAGCACCTCCGGGGATACTGCAAGTGCTCTGGCAATACACAGTCTCTGCTGCTGTCCGCCGGACAGACCCAGTGCGGATTTGTGCAGACGGTCCTTTACTTCTTCGAAGATAGCAGCACCCTGCAGGGAACGTTCCACGATCTCATCCAGTTCCTTTTTATTCTTGATGCCATGTAGTCTTGGGCCATAGGCGATATTGTCATAGATAGACATAGGGAAAGGATTAGGCTGTTGGAATACCATACCCACCTTTTTACGAAGCAATGTGGTATCTACCCGCTTATCGTAAATGTCCTCTCCGTCCAGGATCACTTTTCCTTCGACTCTGCAGCCGTCCACCAGATCATTCATCCGGTTCAGGCAGCGCAGGAAAGTGGATTTGCCGCAGCCGCTGGGACCGATAAATGCGGTAATGGCATGGTCTGCAATCTCCATATTTACATTTTTCAGTGCGTGGTTCTCTCCGTAATGGAGATTTAAGCTTTCCACGGTTATTTTACTGTTATCCATAAGGTTACTCCTTCTTGTGATTTTTCTTACTCTCGTCTCAATTTATTTGCTGCCTGCTTGGTCAGCAGGTTCAGGATCAACACGATAATGATCAGAACGCAGCCGATACCGAAGGCATTGTCATACTGTCCCTTCTGCATCTGCAAATACAGTTCGATCGTCAGGGTACCGCCGGACTCCATTGCCTTGTGGGCCAGCTTCGCCAGATTGTCCCCGAAAGCTCCGGTGAACTTTGGCAGCTTATAGTCGCTTCCTGCGGTAAATAAGAGTGCTGCGGATTCTCCTACAATTCGTCCCAGCGCCAGGATGATGCCAGTGACGATACCCGGCATGGAGGACGGCAGAAGAATGGTACGGATCATATGCCATTTCGTAGATCCCATTCCCAAAGCCCCGGTACGATAGCTGTCCGGCACGGTACGCAATGCTTCCTGCGTATTTCTGGTGATCAGGGGCAACACCATCAGTACCAGGGTAAAAGAACCGGTGAGCAGCGAGTAACCGAATCCCAAAGTCTCTCCGAAGAAGATCATACCGAACAGACCGAAAATGATAGAAGGAATACCGGACAGGGTCTCGGTGGTAAATTCAATGAGGGAGACCAGCCTGCCTGGCTTGGCATATTCATTCAGGTAAATAGCACTTCCCACGCCAATAGGTGTCGCGATCAACAGAGTGATCACGATAATGTACAGGGTATTTAACAGGTTGCCTGCAATACCCGTGGTCTGTTTTCTGGCACTGGTCACAGTCGTTAAAAATGCCCAGTTCACGGTGTGAATGCCTTTCACAAAGACATACAGGATAATTCCCAGCAAAAGTGCCACCGCCAGTGTGGCGGAGATGTAAATCGCTGCCAGTAACAGCATGTCTGTGGGGCGTTTTCTTTTTACATATAAGGTGTCTTTATTCATTGTCGTCCGCCCCCTTTTTCAGTATTTTATTCAGTACTACATTAATGATCATAATGAATACAAACAGCACCAGTCCGATGGTAAACAACACCTGTCTGTGCAGTCCGGAAGAATATCCCATCTCGCTGACAATGGCTGTGGTCAGGAATCGCACGGAGTTAAAGGGCAGGGGCACATTCACACTGCTGCCGGATACCAGTGTGATAGCCATAGCCTCACCGATAGCTCGTCCCACACCCAGAACGATGGCGGTCACAATACCGGATTTGGCTGCCGGAAGGATGGACCGGAAAATGGTCTGCACATGAGAAGCTCCCAGTGCCAGAGAGGACGATTTTATTCCAGCGGGAACGGCGCGTATGGAAGTCTCGCTGATATTGATCACCGTGGGCAGTATCATGATCGCCAGTACGATCACGGCAGACAACAGGTTCGCGCCTCCGGTGAACTGGTGTGTCGTGGATCCTTGGAAGATCAGTCTTTCTAATTTATACATGAGAGGATTTAATAAATAGATTCCTAACAGTCCGTAGATGACGGAAGGAATGCCGGCCAGCAGTTCTACCGCAGGCTTTACAATGGCAGCTAAGGTCTTAGGTGCCACCTCTGCCAGAAATACCGCTGTCAGTACACCGATGGGCACACCCAGTAAAATCGCCAGAGTCGTACCGATGATGGATGTCAGAATGACCCACAGAATACCGAATTCCGGATCTGCAGCCGTCGGCATCCATTCCGTGCCGAACAGGATCTCTCCCAGACCCACTTTTAAGATGGCGGGGGTACCGCTGATGATCATATATAAGGTAATGGAAACTACCGCCAGTACGGCGAAGAAGGCACAAATCGTAAATACTATTTGTGCCACAGTTTCCACAACCGCTTTATTTTTTCTGTTTCCCATTACGGAAGCGTGTGTTCCACTATTCATCGCTTTTTTCCTTTTCTGTGTCAGGCTATTACTTTACAGTGATCAGACCAACTTCGGAAGCAACCTGCTGTCCTTCATCACCCAGTACAAAGTCGAACCATGCCTGTACCAGATCGTTCTGCTCGGAGATCTCACCCTTGGTAGCCATTACGAAAGGTCTGCTTAAGAAGTAGTTACCGGCCTTGATGTTCTCTGCGGTAGCTTCTACACCTTCCAGGGAAAGTGCCTTAACACTATCATCCAGTGCATCCAGGGAAGCATATCCGATAGCTCCGGGAGTAGATGCTACTTTAGCGATTACTGCACCGGTGCTGTCCAGTTCGTTCGCATATTTGCAGGCATCCTGCAGATCAACCAGCTCTTCAAAAGCTCCTCTGGTACCGGAACCTGCCTCACGGCCGATCACGATGATAGGCTCATCTGCGCCACCGACTTCTTTCCAGTTGGTAATTGTGCCATTGTAGATGTTAGTCAGCTGCTCTTTGGTCAGATCTGCTACTTCGTTAGCGGGGTCTACACATACGGCAATACCGTCGATTGCTACTATGTTCTCTACAACGCCTGCTGCCTTTTCCTCATCCTTTAAGCTTCTGGAAGAGTTACCGATATCTGCGGTTCCGTTGGTAACAGCTTCGATGCCTGCGCCGGATCCTACGAACTCAGCAGTTACGGTTACATCAGGATATTCTTCCATGAAAGCTTCGCTCAATGCATTGGCTAACTTCTCCATAGAAGTACTTCCTACCATGGAAATGCTGCCGGACAGATCTGCGGTAGTCTCAACAGGTGCTGCTTCACTGCTTGCTGCCACAGTGCTTTCTGCTACGGTGCTCGCCTCTGCGGATGATGCTGTGTTTGCAGTAGCATCACTGTTACCACATGCAACCAATGTGGTTACTGCTAATATTCCTGCTCCGATCAGAGCTAATAATTTGCTGTGTCTTACTCTCATAATAATGTCCTCCATGTGTTTGTTTTTCTTTCTCTTGATTACGCAATCATACTAACATGGAGGAAATTCACATAATATCACAGTCCGGTAATTTATTTGTAAGAATTAGGTAAAATCACATGCTCTCTAAGATTCCGTCGGCAATGGCCCGGGCGATCTCGTCAAACCGGCTGTCAAAGAGTTCGTTGTCCGCATCCGTATTGATAAATCCCACTTCTACCAGCACCGCCGGCATATTTGTGCTGTTTAACACCACCAGATTCGGTCTTTCATTCACTCCCAGATTCACGAATCCCACCTGCACCAATCAGGCATTGATGTTGTACGCCATTCTGGCTGCCGCTCCATAGCGGTTGTAGACTAAGCTCTCCACTCCGCTGTACTGGTTCGGATAAGGACTGGAATTGCGATGGATCGAGACAAAATAATCTCCTCCCACCTCATTTCCCTCCTGCGCCTTCTGATAAGGAGACTCGTAGATATCTGTGGTCCGGGTGTAATACACATCCACTCCGTTTTCTTCTAAGATGCTTCCCACCGCCAGTGTCAGAGCTAGCGCATCCTCACTTTCTTTTCTTCCATTATAAGTGGCTCCGGGGTTCGCACCACCATGCCCCGCATCCAATACGATCAATGACATAAAAAACTCCCACATATCCTTTTGTTTCATGATATGCGGGAGTTTCCCCATTTAGATATTTTTGCTTACTTTAAAATTGCTGCCGTCACTTCCTGCGGAATTACAAATTCCGGCGCTCCCATAGAACCGGGAGCCACTTCGTATTCATCAAAGGCAATGACCAGTTCGTCCTTTTCATTAAAATAGAAGTTCGTCTGCTCCGTGATCCCCTGAAAATTGAATTCCGGCATATCGTCATTATCCAGGAAATAGATCACGCCTTCGTCCGCCGCCATCTGCTCTCGCATCTGGGTCTTAATGTTCTCGCTGATCGCGGAAATATAGTCGCTCCCTTCTGCAAACAGATCTTCCAGTGTCACCACATTTCCCGTCTGTTTATCAATCGTATAAAACTGATTATGCTCGTAGCCGCTGGCTTCCGTCTCCAAAACGCTTAATTTTACGGTATAATACCTCGCATTGTCCGTAACAACCTCCTGTGTTACATGCAGACCATGATATCCTTCCTCGGATAAGGTATCCTCGAACTGACGGATCAGTTCCTCTACCGTAGCCTCCATATTCTGGTTGACCGCTTCCACACCGTCTTCCGACAGATTTGCTACCGCAGTCTCCTGTCCGGCACTGGCTCCTTCCACACTTCCGGCAGCTGTGCCCTCAGGAACGGCTGCCGCTTCTCCAACGGGAGCACCTTCTCCCGCATCTTCTCCATAAGTGATCTGTGCAAGTTCTACTTCGGCATCATGGTTCTCATCGTTGTAATTGTACTGCCGCACTGTTACCAGCCTAAAAAAGCCACCCAGCAACGGAATATTTCCCATGGCATGGGCTATCTGTATATTGGTATTTGGCAGTGCAATCATCACGACAGCTGCCGCAGCCACCGCCGTCCATGCAGAACGCCTTCTGGCGTGCTCTGCTCTTTTTTTCTCCATCCGGGCTCTGTCGATACCTGCCTGCAGCCGTTCCCGTCCCGTTTCGGGTATTATCATATTCTCATACTCCTCTTTTAATTGCCTCAACTGTTCCTGTTCAGTCATATCTATTCTCCATCTGTCCGGTCTGTTCGGACCGGTCATGTTATCTCTTTCCATATCTCTTTTCCTGTATCTGTCTTATGTCCTGCATATATATGATGTCGGGGTCAAAAGCCCCTGACTTTGACTACGGATTACTCAGCCCATGCTACCCTCGAGGTTCAGCCGCAGCTTTTTCATCACCCGGTATAGCCTGCTCTTTACCGTACTCAGGTTCTCATCCATGATCTTCGCGATCTCCTCCAGCTGCCTGTCCTCAAAAAATCGTAGGACTACGATGGCACGATCCTTTGGGTCAAGATTTTCTATTGCGCGTTTTAAATCAATATTTTCATAGATATCTTCACTTGCCGCCTGGATCTCCTCCACATCCGCGCTCTCCTTCCGGCTGCGCAGGAAGCTGCACGCCTCGTTGATCACGATCCGGTACACCCAGGTCTCCACGTATTGCGGCTCCTTCAGGCTGTCACTTTTTAAAATGGCTTTATAGGCTGCTTCCTGTACAATATCCAGCGCGTCCGCTTCATTATGTACATAACTATAAGCAAGACGGTAATACTTCTCATACCCTTCCGTCAGGGCACGCTCCACCGCCTGTTCTTTTTTTCTGTCCGACATATATCCTTTCCTCACTTTTGAAAACTGCATGCAATTATTTTTCGGTATTTATTGTAACACATATTCTTTTGATATATTCTACTATTTTGACGCTGTATTCCAGCAAAAAGTTTCACCGGCAAAAAATATTCCAGACTGAGTTTTTTTCTTTTTTTCTTTTAGTTTTCTATCATTTTTGACGCAAATAAGCGGCATACGTCTCTTCATCAAGACATACACCGCTTGTCATGTTTATACTGTTACACCCTTTGCCAGTACGCTCCCACATTCCCACTTTTATTCAATTACTATGTCAGATACTTATTCTTCCTCAGAACCACTCTTTTTTCTTACATAGAATACGGCTCCAAAAACAATCCGTATAATACAGATACCTATAATAATGATTATCGTATTATTCCATGCATATTTTGAAGTGCTGTCATCTGTCTTAGGTGCAGGAATGGTTTCATCAGATTTGTTGTCTGCCTGACCGTTATCACTCATAATCTTGGCATCAACAACAATCGTGTAATCTGATGCATGGGTAAATACAAGTTCCACATTTCCATCCGGATCAATCTGTTCGGCGCTGATAAATTCCAGTTCCCCGGTCACGTTATTGATCACATCCACAGGAAGTATGGCTTTTCCGCTGGGCTGATGTTCAGCAGGAAGCCCATGAACAAGTGCAGCAGAAGAAA
>OKWJ01000917.1_pt1 | contig 27115 bp, 31 predicted proteins | sample 1607121 | NCBI WGS metagenome assembly OKWJ01 (sample SAMN04414080, study PRJEB24778) | human gut metagenome | material: faecal | host: Homo sapiens | reverse complement strand
TAGGGCGGATTAGGGACTTTCACCCATTAGCGACGTGCGCCGCAAGGCGCACATCCAAGCAAAGGAGAAGAGCCCTCAATGACTCTTCTCCTTTAGGTTTTCTTTCGGAACACACCTTAGCTAAGTCATGGTAAACCTAAAACCTTTGTAGACCTCCACACAAACTGCTTCTTAGCACAACTTGCGCTTCATCAGTCAAAACGTGCTCTCTTGCACAAGAAATACCATACACCTCAACGATTCCCTTATAGTAGGAGTTCTACCGCATAGGGTATATTAATCCTGTAACATATGCTACTGTCTTATAATATACCCTATCAGCCCAAAAGTCAATCAAAATCCAACACATGTTGTTTTCAACATCTTCTTTTTCCTCAAAGAACTTTACCCTAGCAATAATAAAACTATCGATTCTATATTGCTATTTCAATTCAGTCTCCTTAAATTTTTCCAATCTATAATGATGCTCATCATCCAATTCCTTAACGCCATCCTTATAATCATATCCAAATTTCCTATAAAATTCCGTTGCTGTAATGGATGCCGGTATCTCAATTCGGTTTGCTCTTACATAAAACTCATCCTGTTCCAATGTATTTATAATTTTTCTTCCAATACCTTTTCCATGAAATTCCGGAAGAACAAACACACACAGAAGTATGCTTTCTATTTCACTACCCCAAAAACTCGAGATAGAACCTGTTCCAACAATTTTTTCTTCAAATTCAAAAACGTACATATGCGCATAACTTGCCACATTTAGGACCTTTTCTTCATCATAAACCTTTGTAAGCTTCTCCATCGTCGACAAGTCATAATCTTTACTGTTAATCTCTAAGAAATTCCTGACAATAAGATTTCTGACTTCTTTAGCATCCTCTTTTTTAAATCTTCTAGCCTTAACACAGTTCTTAACATAATCAACCGATGTCGAATTCTGATTCATGTGTGTCCTCTCCTCGTTTTTTTGTCAATATAACATCATTGATAACTCATGTCAACCAAATTTCAGCACCGGTTATCGGTACACCATTTGCAATTTCCGTGCCAAGTATTCGTTGGCACTTTCTTTGAATTCCAGTAATTCCGTAGAAAAACTTTGCGATGAGTGGGTTTTGAGTACGTCGGTATGTAGCACTGGTAGTTTCAGTGCCCATACCGCTACGTACTCAACGAACGAAAGTGCCCCACGAGACGCAAAGCTTTTCTACGGAATTACGGAAAGCAAAAAAAATGTCAACAACCACTCACCCCCTAGCATTTTCCCACTATTTGAATTAAAATAGACCCAACAAAACCATCACAAAAACACTCAGGAGGATACCGCTATGAAAAAACGCTTACAGTTTTATCTGAACTACTACGAAACATTAACAACAAAAAAATCCCTGACCACCACAGAGGCAGCCAGGGAACAAGAGCAATTGCTCATTCAAATTCAATTTTTTCAGCACGAACGTCTGATTCACTTAATCGTAACGGCACTTTTTGCACTGCTCACGATATTGAGCTTATTTGCCAGCCTGCTTCTTCCAAAACAGCCGGTACTTCTTGCACTGGATATCTTATTTCTTGTGCTTTTAATACCATACATCTTCCACTACTACCGCTTAGAAAACGGTGTACAGAAACTATACGAATATTATGACAAACTTAGTTGCCGGTGAAACCGCCGTATGCTTTTCCGTTGTGCATAACAGCACCCTTTCGCTTGGCGAGCTCAGAAACCGTCAAAATGTCGTAATCATTTTTCACAAGCCACGGAAGAACCTTCTTCAGTGCCTCCACAGTAGTCGGGTGAATATCATGCATCAGAATAATGTCTCCGTCTTTGACATTTTTCTTGATTTCCTTCATGATAGCTTTTGTATTTTTTGATTTCCAATCCAAAGTGTCGGTATTCCACAACGCCATCGGATGTTTTAATTTTTTACGCATTTTCGTACTAATCGCACCATATGGCGGACGCAGCAGCGTAATGTCGTAGCCAACCAATTTTTTTACTAAGTCAGCAGTCTTGTCATACTGCATATTTACTTTTTCCATACTAAGTTTTGCTAAATTAGCATGATCCCACGTATGGTTTCCAATTTCACATCCCTGTGCCACTTCCTGTTTCAAAACTTCTGCACCTTCCTTTACACGGGTTCCTACCACAAAAAAGGTCGCGTGTGCCTGATACTGTTTTAACAAAGCAAGCACTTTTGGTGTATTCACTGTGCTTGGGCCATCATCAAATGATAAAGCAACCGCTTTCGAGCGAATCTTTGGCGCAGGTGTCGGAATAGTCTGCGGCGCAAGCGTTGGAACCGCTGCAATCTCTTTGGCAATTCCATCCGGTGCATAAGTTGCCTGTCCCTTTTCCGGAGCCTTTGTCTGCTGTGGCGCGGCACTTGCACTATCCGCTGTCGCCGTCACCGCTGCCGTTGCCTGTGCAGTCTGTGTTACCGCAACGCCGCTTCCACTTGCTACGGCTTGTCCCTTTGGCTGTTCACCATCACCAAGCTTTGCCTGAACCAGACAGACAGCCACTACTGCAATCACCACAATTACTGCAATGAGACAGACAATCCATCGTCCTGACACTGCCTGTCCCATACTGCTTCGATATTTACTTCTGCTTGAATATGAACTGTTTCCAATATAGTTATCAGAGTCTTTAAAAAAACGGCTGCGCGCCCTTCTTCTTCGCCTCTTGCGATTATTATAGCCTTTCATGTAATCCATCTTAGCACCTCACTTTGGGAGCAAGTCTCACTCCCACTATGTAGCCTTAGTATAGCACTAATCTTCCGGCTTTTCAATGACGATTTTCCCGTCAATAAGTTCCAGTTTTACCTTATTTCCATCCATTCCCATCTGCTCTAACAGCTCACTTGGAATCTGCACACGTCCGGCACGGTCAAGAACAGCGAACTCTTCCTGCGTCTCTTCTTCCTTCCAGTCAATGTCCAAATGCTCCATGCGCTCGCGGTAATCATTTTTCATAATACGCTCGCTGCTCGTTTTTCCATCGCGGATGGACACAACACGGTTTACCTTTTTGGCTAATTCTTTATCATGCGTTACAATGACAATCGTAAGGCCAAGCTGCTCATTTAACTTACGGAACATTTCCAAAATATCATCCGCAGTTTTTCGGTCTACTGCACCGGTCGGCTCATCCGCCAATAACAGTTTCGGATTGTTGGCAAGGGCAATCGCAATCGCAACCCTTTGCTGCTCACCACCGGAGAGCTGGCTTAATTTACTGTCCTTTCGATGACCAAGCCCCACCAGCTCTAAAAGTTCCAGCGCGCGTTTCTTTTTTTCTTCCTCCGAAACAGCTTTTTCCTTGCCCTCCACAAAAAGCATCGGTGTCATTACATTTTCCCATGCTGTCAGGTAAGGAAGAAGATTTCTCGCATTGTTCTGCCATACAAAACCAACGGTACTTCTCTTATATTCAACCAATTCATTTTCCGTCATTTGAAATAAATTTTTGCCATCCACATACAGTTTACCCGCCGATGGCCGGTCTAATCCACCAATCATATTCAAAAACGTAGATTTACCGCTTCCGCTGTTTCCGATGATTGCCATAAGTTCTCCACGTTTCACCGTCAAATCCAGCCCCTGAAGTGCCAGCACTTCAATGTCTTTGGTTTTATAAATTTTAACCAGACTGTCGCACTCAATCATCACATCGTCCGGCACATCCATTGTCTGTTCCGGATTTTCCATTGCAGATTCCGGATTTTTCATTTGTTTTACTTTGCTTATTTTTTCTTTTAAATTAATCTTCATCGGCAATCTCTCCATCCTCAATATGATAGATGCAGTCAGCAATCTCCATCAATCCGGTATCATGCGTCGTCATTACTATAGTTACTCCCTGTTTTTCAATCAGTTCCTTGAAAATCTTCATCACCTGAAGCCCGGTGTTACTGTCAAGCTCTGCCGTCGGCTCATCGGCAAAAATAATCTTTGGCTCATGCGCAATTGCACGTGCAATCGCAACTCGCTGCTGCTCACCACCGGAAAGTTCCTGCGGCATATGATGCATACGGCTTCCGAGACCAACCAATTTCAGACATTCTTCCGTCCGCTTTCTTCTGTCACCTTTGTATCCTGCCAGCCTGAGAACAAACTCAACATTTTCGTAGGCAGTCATCATCGGAATCAGTGCCACCGACTGAAAAACAAATCCAATCTGCGTCTTCCGCATCTGTTCTCTGTCATGTTCCGATAAATTTTGAATCGGTTTTCCCTCAAACAAAATTTCACCGCTTTTCGGGTAATCCAATGCACTCAAAAGATTCATCAGCGTCGTTTTACCGGAACCGGAACGTCCTCTTAGCATCGTAAGTTTCCCGGTCGGAATCTGAATGTTAATGTTTTTCAAAACCACTAACTCCTTGCCACCGGCAATCGGAAAGCTTTGAATCACATCTTTTGTTTCTATCATATTTTCCATTCCGGCACCTCCCTAGTCTTCGCCAAGCTTCAACGCCTGGGAAATATTAATCTTACTAATCAGTTTGCCAAGAACTACCATGCAGATTACGATTACAATGCCAATAACGCTAAAGAGACGAACCATGTCAAGCGCCTTAAACACAACTGTAAGCGGCACGGTCTGGTCGGTCGAGGCATAGAAAATCTGTACCAATGGCACGAACAGAACAGATGACAAAACGCCAAGTCCGGCACCAATCAAAATTGAAATTCCGGAACTGAAAATCTGTTCATTAATCAGCATCTGAATAATTTCTTTCTTTGTCATACCCATCGCACGGAACACGCCAAAAAGCAATTCCCTCTGCCTGATTGACAAAATCCAGTAAATCAAAAATCCGGTACTGCACAAAATCAGGATAATGATAAAACTCATCGTCAAAATACCATTTGTTCCCTGGAACAACGCATCGTTTTTCACATCTACCAGTTTGGATGCCACATCCTCAAACACCGTATATTCGATGCCATTTTTCTTCGCATAGTCGTAAATAAATTTCGAAGAACCGTTGGTCTGAATCCATACCTGATATGGCTTCACGCCAAGCGTCTGCTGAACCGGTGCCAGATTGGCAACAATCAGATAATGATCCGTTGTCACAAGCGTATCCTGCTGATTTAGTTCATGCGTCTGCTTCACATAACTTGGAAAATAATCAAAGAACCCATACACAACTCCTGTCATTTCTTTTTTATCTTTTGTTGTATAGGTTACTTTATCCCCCAGCTTGACGCCCATTTTTTTCTGAAAATTCATGCTCAGAAGAATGGCATCCGGATTACCCGCCATTGCATTCAAATAATTGTTCAAATGCGTCGGCAAAAGTGTCGAATCAAAATCACTTACCGTCAATCCAAAATTTTTCGTGTCAATTGCCATCAACGAAGTTTCTGTTTCATTGTCACTCATTTTTTTGCCAAGTGATGTAGAAATCTCATCCTCACAGTAAACTTTCGTTGCATGTTTTACACCTTTCATGCTCTCATAGGTCGAAAAATCCGGCTCCGTATAGGATACTTCCTTATCCGGATTATCCGCAAGGAACGCTTCGTTGCTCTCCCATTGCTCTTTAAGAACAAGTGTTGCTCCCGTTTCATACCGAATATTACTCTCCGAATTGGAAAGAATCGTCCGCGCCACCGTTGCGTTAAAAATACCAAGTGCAACCGTCAGCATCAAAAAGACCATCATAAAGCTCTGTTTTCCCTTCGTTCTCAAAATCTGTAAAAACGAAGCGAAAAATGCCGGTTTCCAGCGTTTTTTTCCAATCAGATAAACAAGTTTAATCAAAAGCGGCTGGATGCGCAGCGCTACCAGACTGGCACTGATGATAAACAGCGAAGAACAAATAAACAAAAACGGGTCTAACGATTCTCCTTCTAACATCTGCGTCATAAGACTTTCCTTCTGCTCTGTAAAATTATACAAGCCATACAGAGAAATCACGAGCAGTATCACATCCATATATACTCTCTGGAAAATGTTTTTATGCTTTTTGTTTTTGTTTCTTTTTACATTAACAATCGTAACATTGGCGTCGCGGAAGACTGGTAACACCATGAAAGCAATGGATATAAGCATCGCACCAAGCATATACAAAAATACCGAAGTGCCAAGCGTGATATGTAATGCTTTTCTTTGAATAAATTCCAAAAATCCATTCGTTGAGCCAAGTGCTTTACATAGGAAATAGCCAAGCGGCAGTCCCACAACAGCACTCATTGCTGACAAAATAACGGACTGCAAAAAATAAATCAGTATAATCTGTTTCTTACTCGAACCACGGCTTTTTAGCAGGGCAATTTCATTTTGTTCCAAATCTAACATCTGTCTGGAAATCATAAAAATGAAAGCCAGCAAAAGCGCCAGTACCGGGAACTGTAAAATAAGAAGTGTTGTGCGCACTTTCTTTGCAGATGTCTGGTATTCACGGAGAACCTCCAAGTAAGCCGGCTCATCAATTTTACAATTATATGCATCCGATGTTTCCTGCATCATATCTTCCGTTTCGCTTACGAACGAATCAATCTGCTCAGCAGCCAGTTCTTTGTAATCGAAAACCAACGACCATGTGGTGGTCATTACAAAAGACTGTTTCTTTAAGTTTATAAAATCACTTTCAAATACTTTTGGTGAAATAAACAAATCCATATAATAATCGGACGGAGACTGTACCCAGTAGGTATCATCTGCCTCTTTATTTGTAAACACACCAACAATTTTTACTCGGATGGCATTGCCCTTAGCATCCATAAAACGGTTGAGCTCAATGATGTCGCCCACCATGATATCTAATTTGCTCATACATTTTTGGGAAACAATTGCCTCCAATGCGCCATCTGCACCCACTTTATCCTGATACATTTTTCCGGACAACATCGTGCTGTGTTTCTCCAGTTCCGACAAACTGCTGATTTTAATTGTCTTTGTCATGTCATCTTTATTGCGGGTTCCTACATAGTGTCCTCTGGTTTTGGACGACTCGTTATATGTCACAAAATAGTTTTGCTCCACATCAAGACGGTCTGCTGCACCGGCAGCCTCATCCTTCATGCTCTGATATTCCTTTTCCTGTCCATCCTGCCCTTTCATATTGGCCTCAAAAGAAATCACACCCGGGTTTTGATTCTCCTCTTGAATATACTCATCCAGTTTTGAGGACAATGTTTTCTGCAGTGCCGCTCCCTGATACATTGGATTGCTGCAGGCAATGGCAATCAACAAAATATTACCGATTAAAAGACTTACAACCATCCATTTTTTATGGAGAAGTTTCTGCTTGATAAAATGAATCATAACGACTTACCTCTCCTTTCTACTTTGATACAATCGCCAGCGTCTGGCCTTCTTCCAGACCTTGGTTTACCAAATACGTTTTTTCCTGTTTATAGTTACTAACAATATAGCGTTTATGTAATTTGCCGTTTTCTACAAGATAAACAAAATTCTTGATTTCCTCATTCTCCGTTTCCTCATATACGGCATCCGCATCGACAAGTAAGGCATCCTCAATTTTCAAACTCACTCCTGTGATGTAAATGTTATATTTTGAAAATTGGTAGGATTCTCTATCTTTCTTAGAAAGACGAATTAACTGAGCACCGCCGCTTTCATTTTGCTGCTCACCGCCATTGTCATTTCCATCCTGCAAGTCCTGCTGCAAATTATCGGTCGAAATCACTTTGCCTTTTAAGTGATACTTAATACTATCAAGTGTTGCTCCCAAACCAACATCTACCGTCATGTTATACCGCAGACCGGAAGCATCTTCTGCACTTAACAGAAAATCTTTTTTATCACGAATCAGCATAATATTTTCACCGGACGCCTCATCACCGATAGAATCCGTTATCTCTGCAACTGTTCCGCTGTATGGAGACGTAAGTGTGGCAGATTTCCGTTTTTGTACCAAATCGTTATAATCTTTCTCTTTTTTCTGAATGGATTTCCCCTGCTTCTGCAAATCTTTGTACTCGCTTTTTAACTTGTTTAACTGCAGCACTGCCAGTTTTTTTTCGGTTGCATCCGTGAGCGTTTTTATTGTTCTTTCCTGCTGCAGTACTTCGTTTCTCTTGCTCTTTAGGTTCACGTCATACTCAGACCTTGCCTGTTCCGTTTCCAGCTTTTTCTTTTTTAACTTTGTATCTGAAATCTTTACGTGATAGGTGGCAAGTTTTTGTCCCTTCACTACCTTCTGTCCGTTCTTTACCAAAATCTTATCCAGATAGGCATTGGAATCTTTAATCATTACTGCTTTATCATTCTGATAAACCAGGCTGGCTGTCGCCGAAATTTTCTCTTCGTAGGTGCCTTTTTTCACCTTCGTCGTTTTATAATGCTCTTCTTCCTTTTTGTTTTTATCTCCTTGATACAGCATTACTTTAGACTTCTGCTGCTCACTGCTTCCACAGGCGGTAATCACCATACACAAACCAAGGAGAATTGCCAGATTTTTAATCCTGCACATAAACAACATCTCCTTCCTTTAATCCTGACGTAATCTGTGTATACGCATCCGTCTTTGTCCCCAGCGTCACTTTCACTTTCTTTTTCGCATCTCCATCCATACGGTATACATAATGCTCGCTTTTTGCTTTAAAAACTGCATTGCTCGGTACAACCAAAGCGTCCTCTGTGGCATTGTTGTAAAACTCCAGCGTCACCGAATCACCAACCGAAACATTCGCATCTTTTTCATAACCAAAATAGGTACTTGTCGGGAGATTTCCCATCTCCACATCCATCTGTGAAACGTCCTGCTCCTGTGCCGTAACTTTATATTTTTTCCCGTTAATCACTGCCTGATATCCGCTCGCGCGGTCTAACACCGAAGAACCAATGTATTCGGTGCGAATCTGTGTTTTATCCATATCAGCAATTGTAATCACCGAAACACCGCCTGTCACAAAATCTCCGGGTGCCAGATTTTTGGCAATTACTTCTCCATTTACCGGGGAATACAGCCGGTTCAATTTGCTTGTTTTTTTCGCATTTGCAATATCACTTTTTAATTCACCGATGTACTGTTTCTGCGTCTGTTTCTGCAATTTCAACCGTAATCTTTCCGTTTTGATTTCTTCCTGTTTCTGCACAATCTGCTTGCCGAGATTTTTCTTGTCTTTCGCATTTTGCGCCTGTTTTTTCTGCTTTTGCACCGATTTTAATTCGATGTTTAACTGCTCGATTTTACTCTGAGAAGAGGTATTTGTCTCCGCATTTTCTGCAATCTGAGATTTTAACTCTTTCTGCAAATCTTTCACCGTCGACTCCGAACCGGTAAGTGTAGCCAAAAGCTGGCCCTTCTTTACCTTGTCGCCAACTTCTACTTTCACGGCACCAGCCTGCCCCGAATTTGCAAAATAAGCGCCTACCATATCCGGCACTACCTCGCCGGAATAGGAATTCACACTGCTTAAATTCATTTTCTTTACTTTTGCCGTATCCACATCAACGCCGACCGGGTCTTTGAGTTTTGGCACGTTCGCTGTCGATTCCTGTCTGCCACAGCCAGAAAGTCCCATCAGCGATAAAATCAAAAGCCCCATCACCAATACACGATACTTTTGCACTTTACAATTCATGGTTTCCTCCCTTTTTGCAAAACAATCCATTAGTTTGTCAATATCTGCTCGTTTTCTTTTAATCCGCCGGTAATTTCGATTTCATTTTGAATCTGTTCTCCGGTTGTGACTTCTCTCGTTTCCTTTACTCCCTCTTTTCCCTCTATGTAAACAACTTTTTTGCTTCCCATATCAAAAACAAGTGCTGACGGAACATAAAGAACATTTTTCTTTTCTTTCAAAACCAAATCTACCGTTCCTGTCACTGCATTTTTCAAAGCCAATTCCTGCTTCGGGACAAAATAAATCTGTTTCCCTTTTCCTTTTTTCACCGTGGTCTTGTACTGCTGCCCCATAACCATGACAGTTGCCTCACTCCCTTGTGAAAAACGGGACGTATATTCTGTTTTACAGGAAAAACGGTTCTTCTTCGCCGCCCTTATCGTGACAAGTAGATTTTCCTGATTTGCATAACCGCCCTCAAGCGATTTTTCTACAAATGTCACCGTTCCGCTAATCGGCGCCTTCAAAGATGCTTCCCGTATCGTTTCTTCTAAACTTTGAATATCTAATTTTGCTAATTCTAAACTTGACCGGCAGTTCTTAATCTGCGCATCGTACTGTGTCTTTACATTTTCTTTTTCTTCTTTACTGCCACCTGTACGATTTAACTGTTCTAACTCTCTCTGCCGCATCTGTTTTGCCTGGCTAATCTGAAGGGTAAGCGTACTGACCTGACGTTTACCGGTCTTTAGCGACTCTTCTTCATCCTCCAGATATTCCTGTAAAAGGACATCACCTTTTTTTACGTGCTGCCCTTTGGAAACACATATTTTTTTGATGCGGATACCGTCATCCGTACCATACACATCGGATTTTTTCGTACCTTCATACCGAACGGCAATGGATTCGCTTTGAACCATATCTCCCCTCGTAACGGTATATTTTCCTACATTTTCATCACTGTACTCTTTTACTAACGGTGCGGCATCAAACTCTTCTTCCGTCGGCAGAATACCACATCCACACATCATACAAGCTGCTATCCCTATACATAACAAACGGCTGCCCCTTCTCATATCCTTCATCCTTTCTTATTTTCGTCCCCCGGCTCCCAGGCATCATCCCATGCCTTGCAGTAACATTCTGTCTCCGTCGGCAATTGCTTTTTCGCAAGCCGTCCGGCACAGAACCGTTTCACCATGCGGTAAATAACGGCAAACACCGGGACTGCACAAATCATACCTAAAATTCCAAACAAAGAGCCAAAGAATAAAATGGAAAATAAAATCCAAAAACTCTTTAAGCCAATGGAATCACCAAGAATTTTCGGTCCTAATACATTTCCATCAAACTGCATTAAAATGATAATTAAAATCAAGAACAAAACACCTTTGCTCGGACTTGCAATAAAAACCAGCACCGCACTCGGAATAATACCGATGTACTGTCCAAAAAACGGAATGATGTTTGTCACACCAATTAACACGCTTATCAAAATGGTGTACGGAATTCCCGCAATGTTCATAATGATAAATGTCAATACACCAACAATCAGGGAATCAATAATTTTTCCGCTGATAAATTTGGCAAAAACACCATGCGTTTCGCTTAACACAGACAACACGCTTCCCGCTCTTTTTGCCGGAAGAACCGCAAAAATCAGTTTTTTCGCCTGAGCACAGAAGTTTTCTTTTCCTGCCATCAGATAAATGGAAATGATAAGCCCGATAAAAAAGTCAACCAAAACACTGGTTGCATTCAAAACACCGTCGGTAATTGCCCCCAAAAACTTATCACTATTTGGAAGCAAATCATTTTGCAGCCAATCTAACAATTTATCAAATATATCTTTAGAGGCTTTCGTAAAATAATCCGCAAATTCCGGATTCGATTTAAAAATATGAGTACCCCAGTTCTTAACATTATTATAATACTCCGGCATACTCTTTGCCAGCCCGGTGATACTGTCAATAATCTCCGGTATTACTAACATCATAATTCCAAACACAATAAATATCGCCAGAAGAAGCACAAAAAACACGGAACATCCCCTCGCAACATTTGATGCTTTTTTCTTTTTCCCCTTAAAAATTTTACTCCACAACGGAATAAATATATAACGGTCCGATTTATTCACAAGCGGACTGAGAAGATACGCAATCACAACGCCTATGTACACCGGCATTAATGCCGAATTAATGGCACCAAATATTTTCCCAAGTCCCGTCAAATTACTCGTTATGGCATAAACGATCAACGCTGCCACAATCACAAAAAAGCCCGTGAGTCCGGCGTACCAATACTTTTCCAATTCCTTTCCCGGTCGTTTCAAACAAGTTCACCACTTTCTATAAACTCTTATTCACTATATGCCAAACCGGCAAAGGGTATCAGCCAAACGACACCCCTTTGCCCCTTTGGAAAACATTGTATCACAACCGCTTTTTCAAGTAAATGTACAAAACGATAAAAACGTGGATATTTTACATCATTTCATTTTTGATTTAAAAACAAGGCTTGCCAGATATCCCATAATTAATGCACCGGAAATACCGACTGCCGCACTTTCTAATCCCCCATAAAAAGTACCGATAAATCCCTGCTTGTCAGCTGCCTCTTTAACACCCTTAAACAATAGATGCCCAAATCCAATCAGCGGCACGGATGCGCCGGATTTTGCCCAGTCGGCAAAAGGCTCATATAGTCCGAAGAAACTTAAAATAGCACCTGCGCAGACAAGTCCTACCATAATTCGTCCCGGGAGCAGTTTCGTATTATCCATAATAACCTGCACAATCGCACAAATTGCACCGCCAATCAAAAACGCTGTTACATAGTCCATTCTCCCACCCCCTTTCCGGAGCCGGAAATTTCCTCCAGCATAACTGCATGGGCAATGCCCGGTATCGAATTTCCCTCGTTAAAACTTACTGTAGATAACAGCGCACCGGTCGGAACAAACAGCACCCTTTTCCACTCTTTCTTTTTCATTTTCTGAAGAATATATCCACAAAGCGTTATCGCACTGCATCCGCACCCACTGCCGCCGGCATTGGTTCCCTGCTCTTTATTGTAATAAATTTCGGTACCGCAGTCGAAGTGCTGTTTTTCAATGTCGTAGCCATAGCCCCGCAGCATATCAATCAAAATTCTCTGTCCAATGGTTCCCAAATCGCCGGTCACAATGCAGTCATAATAATCCGGTCCGATTCCCATATCTTTAAAGTTATGAAGAATGGCATCGCAGGCAGCCGGTGCCATACAGGCTCCCATATTCATGCTGTCTTTAATTCCATAATCGGTTATCGTTCCTGTTGTAATCCCCGTCACTTCCACATAACCGGTCTCTTTGCGTTTCCATTTTGCCCGTGAAGATGCTAAAACCACTGCGCCACTGCCCGTCACCGTCCACGTTGCAGAATACGGACGCTGGCTGCCATAGGCAAGCGGATAACGGAACTGTTTCTCCGCACTGGCAAAATGACTTGAGGTTAATGCGACCACATAATCGGCAAACTCTCCATCAATGAGCATTGCTCCAATCGCCAGAGACTCTCCCATCGTTGAACACGCACCATATACACCAAACATCGGGATATTGAAATTCATGATACCAAAAGAAGTGGCAATTAACTGTCCAAGCAAATCTCCTGCCACTAAATAACGGATTTCCTGCGGCTCTAGCCCCGCTTTTCTCAGTGCAATCCGGGTCGCCAGCTGCTGCATTTTGCTCTCCGCTTCCTCCCACGTTTTTCCGCCAAACAAAGGGTCTTCCTCAACCATGTCAAAACACTTGCCAAAAGCACCGTTTCCTTCTTTTTCCCCGGCAACACTGCCCGCACCAATGATAATCGGCGGTCTGGAAAATAAAACGCTCCTTTTGCCTACCATTTTTTTCTCATTCATAACCATGTATCCTTTCCGCTTAACTTAGGATTTAGTATGGTTTATGAATTTATTCTTTATACATTTGAGATTAAAATTCTGTGTGACCTTCTAAAAGATAATCATAAGAAGTTTCGAGTACACGAGTCAATTGCATTAACGTATCAACCGAAAAACCAAACCCCTGCTTTTCAATTTGAAAAATAAATTTAGGTGAAATTCCTGACATATCCGCCAAATCACCTCTACTAAGCCCCTTTTTCTTCCTCACCTGTTGGATTCTCAATCCAATTTCTTCATTCATTCTTTTTCCTCCTTCTCCTCTTTACCTAAGCAAAGATACGCTATTATATCATTCTTCAAAAAAACTCATATTCTTTTTTCATAACGTTCCCCTTTTATGGCATGAAAGCATTATTATTTTCCAATTTTATGAAATCGATGCGTTTATTCTGAAAAGGTCTTACGCTTGTGCATATTTGCCCATTTTAAATTCTTCTGACTTTATACTGTTTTTGAAGTGGAACGGTGGGGAAGGCGCAGCGCTAAAGGAATCTATGCAGAAAGGAGATACTCATTTATGAAAAAATTTAACAAATCTTTTTTGTACAAAATCAGCTCTTTATGTATCGCTCTTGGCGGTCTTATCTATGCACAGGGAATGTGCATGATGTTTTTTGGAGAGCCTGACTTCAAAGAAGTAAAAGAAGATTAAGAAAAAAAGGCTGCACGTCACTTTCGATTTGCAGCCTTTTACAATTTATAATTTTTCCGTCTTTTCCATCTTCATGATTTCATATAACGAAGATAACATAATATACACCTTTTCCAGTTGATTTGGTTCAAATTTTTCTATCAGCTCTATAATTTCATTTTCATAAGGAAACTCCGTGTGCCCTCTGAGTAAATAATCACAGGATGACCCCAGTGCTTTGGTCAGCTTTAACAATATATCTACTGAGAAACCTGTGTGCTGCCGTTCAATCTGGAAAATATATTTTTCCGATACTCCTGACATCACGGACAATGTATCTCTCGTGTACCCTTTGTCCAGTCTCACTTGCCATATTCTCTCTCCAACCTCTTTATCCATTGTAAATTCCTCCCTTTTCTTTATTTAGAGATGAAACATTTTATCATTTATAAAGAAATGAATGTTTTTATTTTCATAACGTATTTATTTTCTTGCACAAAAGCAATTTTCTTATCCTTTTTCTACTATATGACGCTTTTATTCCGTGCAGTATTTACACTTACGCATATTTTTCCTCTTCCAATTTTTTCTTTTCTATACTGGCTTGCAAAAGGAGGGAACAGCATGAGTGTCTATGATAAATCGCTGGAACAAATTCAGAGTTCCTATCAGTTTACAGACTTGGAAATGGCAAAAATGGACTACACATTAAAAGTGTTCGCCTATGAGTTATCAAAGCTCGTTTTCTTTTTCGTATTTTTCGCTGTCATCGGAAAATTTTCAGAATTTGCAGTTTGCTTGGTTGCTTTATTGCCGTTTCGCTGGATTTCCGGCGGTATTCATCTGAAACATTATTGGAGTTGTTTTATTTTCAGTTTTTGCTTTTTTGCTGTTATTTTGTTCATGGGTGAAATGTTTACACTTCCCCTATATGCACAAATCAGTTTGTTTGTTTTAAGCAATTTACTTCTCTTTTTTATCGGACCTGTTCCCTCTGCCAAAAGAAAGGTAATGACAAAAAAACAGTATACAAATAAGCGTTTTTTGTCTTCTTTAATTCTTTTGGTTTACACCATTCTTTATTTTGCCTTGCAAAATGTGCCCCATCGCTCTGTCGTTTTTTGGAGCATCATTTTACAAATTATACAATTAATTTGTGCCAAGTTGACACGGAAAGGAGAGATATATGAAAAAGATTAACAAATCATTCTTGTACAAGTTTAGTTCCTTGTGCATCGCTCTGGGCGGTATAATTTTTTACCATGGTCCATGCTTAATGTTCTTTGGTGAACCTGAATTTAAAGAAAAATAAAAAAAAAGCTACAAATCATCTATTTGCGATTTGTAGCTTTTTTTCTAAATCACAACCCACAGTTCGAAACAATCACCCCCATCCCTTTGTCCATTCTGAACAATTAAATCACCCTTATTTTTATGAACCAGCATCTTGACATCATAGAGTCCGATTCCACGCCCTTCACCTTTTGTACTATATCCATACTCAAATAATTGCTCTAGTTCATCTTGGCTTTTCTTATAATAAGCATTAGCAATATAGATTGATACCTTTCCCGCATTTCCTTTTTGTTCTTGTATTTCAATCCACATCTTCTTTTGTCCATCAAATTCTTCCTCCGCTTCAATTGCATTATCAAGCAAAGTACCTAAAATCTGTACCCAGATAACATCAGAAACACCTCTATGCAGCATACTACACGAAAAAATCGTATGAACTTCAATTCCCTCTTCAATCGCTTCATTAATTTTCTCATATATTAATGCCACCACCGCTGGCTCTTCCAAAACAATTGCATCCGTTGGCAGTTCGTAATCCCATATTCTTCCTAGAAATTCCTTCTGCTTCGCAACTAATTCGTCGTAATTGTCATATAAGCGATACATCCCAAACGCTGTATCAAACTGATTCTTAACTTTATGCTGTCTCCTCCGAATTTGCGAAATAATCTCGGTAAAGCTTTCCAAATACTTTTTACGCAATTGATTTTCAATTTTATTTTTCTGTATTTTTGATATCAAAAACCACATAACCAAAATACAAACTGTAATGTAAAAATATTCCGCTACGACCAATTCTTTAAACGCTCGAAGCACAACAACTGGGGCAAAAATCATTAAACTCAAAAACGCAACAAAGAAATATGAGACATCCCAGCGCTCAAAAAGCCCCATAAGTCTATAAATTTTTAGTTTTGACAAGAGTGCGCTTACAACCACTAACAGCGTAGATGATATTGCCTCTAACCAGCCATCTGCCAAATCAAGAGGCACAAAATAATAAACTCCCTGAGACAGTAACAATTCAACAACACCAAGTATTATTAAGCCCATTACACACATAGCCAGTGTCTTTACAATTCCATCATGATAACACCAATAAATGTATGCATATAATAAAACATATCCAATCACAGAACATATCTGAGGCAGCCCAAAATGCATAAAAGCTGCATAATATAACATATTTCCTAAGAAGTATACCCCTGCCTTTTTAGGTTCTATGTGATACTGTTCATCTCCCAGAGCTTTCACCATCAAAACAATCCCGACCCATTCCATCAATGTTATATAGATCCAAAGCCAGCTCATCATCTCATCCTTTGCAATTCTTCAATTTCATCTAAAAATTGTTTCTTCATTCTTGTTCCAATTTCTATGAGTTCGTCCCGTCCGCGCAGTTTCACATAGCGGTTCACGGGATCCACATACTCCAAATAGGCGTAGTTCACCGCAATTCCTTTGGTTGGAATCAAAAATTTCTGTGTTCTAATTTGTTTTAAAAAGTGATTTAGGGATAGATTTGGAATTTCTAACTCATCATCCGTCTTAATAATATATAACTTCTTATGTCTGCTGGAAAGCATAACAATATCCTTTTCATGCACAGCGTAAGAAACTTTATCTTTTCTAACAAAACAGACGGCATCCTCCAAAACTGTACTGTGCATTTTACGGAATGCCTGCATGACGACCTTACGGACACGACTTTCTTGAATTGGTTTTTCTATATAATCATAACAATGTATCTTTCGTAAAAGTTCTGCCTCAAGCCCAATCAGACTTGTTACAAAAATAATATCCACACCAAAATATTCTTCCTGCTGCCTTACATACTCTGCAAACTTTATCCCTGAAAAATCATTTGCAACTTGTGGTTTTAATATAATATCTACAAAGAACAAATCAATATGATTTTCCATCATACATGCAAGAGCAGGTCCCACCTCAGAAAATGCATACGCTATAATTGCATCATCACATGATTCCACAATACGCTTCAATGCAGTTCTTGTGGTTTCCATATCCTCCAAAATAAGTACCTTTTTTCGCATCACATATTCTCCTACAACATTTCTTCAACATAAGAAATAAGTCGGGCAAGAATAAGTTTTTTCTCCACACGACTTGCCGTAAGCCAAAGCTGCCGCAAATGATTGTCAAAATCCGGCTTATTACCTGTTAAAAGATAAGTGATATCAATCTCATATTTATCATACAACATCTGTGCTTTATCAGAAGTTAATAAGGAGCAGCCCGTCTCAATTTTACGATATGTATTCACATCCCAGTGCATTTCTTCTGCAAATTCTTTTTGAGTCATATGCATCGATAAACGGAATCCTTTCAACCTTTCACCAACAGCTTTCTTAGAAAAGCTCTCCTTCAAAAGAAAACACCACCTTTAACCTTTTTTTTCCTATATTTTATCAATGTGTTTTCCCTTTGTAACTGCACTTTATATTCCGTTTTATCGTATTTATTTTACTATCCGAGAGCCACATCAAGAACCATCATCAGTGTAAAACCAACCGCCACACCGATGGTTGCTATATTGGTATGCTCCCCCATTTGTGATTCCGGAATCAATTCTTCCACTACAACGTAAATCATAGCACCTGCCGCAAATGACAGAAAATAAGGAAGAAATGGAACAATGATACCGGTTAGTAAAATTGTGAGCATCGCTCCCACCGGTTCAACAAGCCCGGACAACACGCCATACAAAAAAGCCCTCTTTTTCGACACACCAAGACTGCAAAGAGGCATAGAAATAATTGCTCCTTCCGGAAAGTTTTGAATTGCGATTCCAAGCGCCAGGGCAAAAGCACCCGAAAGTGTAATTCCTGCATTACCAATCAGCACTCCCGCAAATGTAACACCGACTGCCATTCCTTCCGGAATATTATGCAGTGTCACCGCCAGCACAAGCATGGCTGACTTCCCAAGTTTGGTTTTCGGTCCCTCCGGCTTATCACTATCCAAATGAAGATGTGGAATCACACTGTCTAACAATAACAAGAATATCATGCCAAGCAAAAAACCGACACACGCAGGAATCCACGCAATGCCGCCCGCCTGCTCCGTCATCTCAATTGAAGGTATAAGAAGCGACCACACCGAAGCTGCAATCATAACACCGGCGGCAAATCCCAAAAGCATTTTCTCCAACTTTTGATTCATACTTCCCTTCATGAAAAATACCATGCCTGCTCCCAATGTTGTTCCCAGAAAAGGAATCATTAATCCAGAAAAAATCATCAATTACCTCCTTGTTTTCCGACAACAAACCATCCTTTGGTTATCTTATTGATATGCCAAAAAAGCTCGTCTTGTTATCCATGTGTGTTCGTTATCGCCCACAGTATATCACAACGAGGGGGGGCTGTAAAATGCTTCCTTGGAAATATTTCTTTATTATTGACCCCATCCCCATTCTCCGATATACTTAAATAAACATAGGAGGGATTCACATGAAGACTACATCAAGAACCATTTCACAAATTGTCCGGGCGCATACGCTTACCTATTTCAACTTGCTGAATGTAATTTTAGCAGGTTTTATCATTCTCTCCGGACAATATAAAAATATGCTTTTTATGGGAATTGTCATTTCCAATTCTTTGATTGGAATTATTCAGGAATGTAAGGTAAAATCCCTCATCGATAAACTTTCCGTAATCACGGCAACAAAAGCAAGAAAACTTGCAGCCGATGGCACAATCACAGAAATTCCGATTGAATCCCTGGCAGTTTCCGACACCATACACATTATGACAGGCGACCAGATTGTCGCAGATGGTGAAGTTCTTACCTCGGATGGATTAGAAGTCAATGAATCGCACCTGACCGGCGAGTCCATTCCGGTATTTAAAAAGCCGGGTGACTTTCTCTATTCCGGCAGTTTCATTGTAGCGGGTTCCGGCACGGCAAAAGTTTTGAAATCCGTTGAAGACAGTTATGCAGCCAAATTAACGAAAAAGGCACAGACGAAACGTCGGGCAACGTCTGAAATGCAGGATGCCATTAAGCGAATTATACGCTATGTTAGTTTTGCCATTGTACCAATTGGTGCTGCCCTTTTCTGTATTCAGTATTTCCGTGCGGACGACACCTTATCAAATGCTCTGGTAAGTACGGTTGCCGGTGTTCTTGGCATGATTCCGGAAGGACTGGTGCTCTTAACCAGTGTTTCCTTTATTCTAGGCGTAGGACGCCTTGCGAGAAAAAAAGCACTGGTGCAGGAAATGGAAGCAATTGAGGCGTTAGCCCGCGTAAATGTATTATGTTTAGATAAAACCGGAACGATTACCACCGGCGAACTGACCGTTGATGAAGTAATTCCTTTCGGTGTGGACAAAGAAATGATTCACGATATCATGGGGACACTTGTCTATGCATTTACTGAAACAAATGCCACAAGCACGGCACTACAGGCTTTTTTCAAAGAAACTGATACATATTCGGTAACTGACAGTGTTCCATTTAGTTCCCGACGCAAATTTATGGGAATCCAAACGAAAGACAAATGTTTTCTTCTTGGTGCTCCGGATTATCTTACAAAAGATGACGAAATATTAAAAAAAGCAGCCACTTACTCCAATGAAGGACTTCGTGTACTGCTGCTTGGTTCGTGCCAAAAATTATACAAGGATGCAAAAGAAATCGAGGAATTCACCCCGCTTTCTCTTATTGTGCTCTCTGACTGTGTAAAAGAGGATGCACTCGATACATTCGCCTTTTTTGCAAAACAAGGTGTAGCAGTCAAAGTCATTTCCGGCGATGATCCGGTTACCGTTTCATACATTGCAGGACTTGCCGGAATACCGGGGGCAGATGCATATATCGATGCCGGAACACTTCCGGATGATATCAATGAGCTTTGTAAAATAGCGCCAAAATACAGCGTATTCGGGCGCGTTACACCAGAAAAGAAGCAGGCACTCGTTCACGCCTTCCAAAACGCCGGACATGTTGTCGGTATGGTGGGCGACGGCATTAACGATGTTCTCGCACTCAAAGATGCTGACTGTGGAATTGCCATGGCAAACGGAGCGGACGCTGCAAAACAATGTGCACACATTGTACTGATGGATTCCAATTTTGCCTCTATGGAAAATATCGTAAAAGAAGGACGTACTACCATTGCCAACATTGAGCGTGTCAGTGCGCTCTATCTGACAAAGACAATTTACTCCGTCCTTCTGTGTACCATATTTATTATTATTGGAAAATCCTATCCGTTCATTCCGATTCAGCTCAGCTTAATTGGTGCTACGGCAATCGGAATTCCAAGTTTCTTTCTTGCCCTCGAAAAACATGAAGAGCCGACAACAACCGGATTCTTACGCCATGTCCTGCGTATTTCGCTTCCGGCCGCACTCATTCTGTGTGTCGGAATTTGCGCCATCCAGTTTTTGTCCCTTCGTTTTGGTTTTACAACAGCATTTCATCAGACACTGAATCTGTTAGCCGGCGGTGTTGTCTCCCTCAGCGTCGTAGCGCGCGTCTGTCATCCATGGACGAAGCGCAGAACGCTCTTATTCACCCTAATGACAATTATTTTTGTCTGTGCGATTCTTGTCGCACCACACTTTTTCGGTGTCTTATCCCTGCGGGAATTTATTCATGTAATATCATTCATATAAGAACAGGATCTTCCTCTAACAAACAGATCGCCTGTGCCGATATGCCCTGACCGCTTCCGGTAAAACCAAGCCCTTCTTCCGTTGTTGCCTTAATGTTAATCCGAGAAACATCTACACACAAAGCTTTCGCTACATTTTCACGCATTGATTCAATATACGGCCGCATCTTCGGCTTCTGCGCAATAATGGTAGCATCCACATTTCCAACAACATATCCTGCTTCTTTCACTTTGCCACGGACACACTCCAACAGCCACAGACTGTCTGCACCACGATATTTCTCATCATTGTCCGGAAAATGTTTGCCAATGTCACCAAGAGCAGCCGCACCGAGCAGAGCATCCATAATCGCATGCAGTAAAACATCTGCATCCGAATGTCCTAAAAGTCCCAATTCATAATCAATCGTCACACCGCCAAGAATCAATTCTCTGTTTTCTACCAAACGATGCACATCATATCCCATTCCAATTCTCATCGTGTCTTACCTCACTTTCTTCTCATGCTATGTCAACATATACAAAAGACCTCCGAAGTTACCTTCGGAGGTCTGTAGTAGCGGGAAAGGGATTCGAACCCCCGACACCACGGGTATGAACCGTGTGCTCTCGCCAACTGAGCTATCCCGCCATCTAAACTGCCAAGACGAAATTGTCTTGACATATATAAAAACTTTTCAAAATTGAAAAGTTCAATGGGACCTACAGGGCTCGAACCTGTGACCCTCTGCTTGTAAGGCAGATGCTCTCCCAGCTGAGCTAAGATCCCATGCGTCACTCACAGCGACCTCTTTATTATACCAAAAACATCCACTTTGTCAACACTTTTTTCAAAAAAAATATTGTTTTTCTTGACGCTCCCTACACGTATCATGTACAATATGATTTGGACTTATCCAACAATTGTTTATTATTAGGAGAAATATTATGTTTGTAAAATATCTGATTTTGTTTTTCATTTCCATGGTACCTATTGTTGAACTGCGTGGTGCCATCCCTTATTCCGTTGTTTTCGGACTGCCGCTTATACCATCTTACATCATCTGTGTAATTGGTAATATGCTGCCGGTTCCTTTTATCTACCTTTTCGCAAGAAAAATTTTGATTTGGGGTTCCGATAAAAAGGGAATTGGCAAGTTCTTCCGATTCTGCTTGGAAAAAGGCGAAAAGGGCGGACAGAAATTAAAAGAAAAAGCAGGACGAGGTACATTCGTCGCACTGCTTCTCTTTGTTGGTATTCCGCTGCCCGGCACCGGTGCATGGACCGGTACACTCGCCGCCAGTCTTCTCGATATGGATTTTAAATCCTCAATTTTAGCATGCATGGGTGGCGTACTGCTTGCCGGAGTTATTATGGCTGTTGCCAGCACCGGCGTATTCAACGCAATTTTAGCACTTTTTTAGTAGAGCATTTCACACATACGAAAATCTATTTTCCCATCTTCACGAATTTCCATCACCGTGTAGGTGGGAATTTTATTATCCTGTCTCGGTTTTGAAATGCTCCCCGGATTCAAAAGAATCAAATCATCGGTTTTCTCTAAATACGGCACATGCGTATGTCCAAACATAACAATATCGGCATGATTTTGCAGCCCAAAGTAGCGCAGAGCGTCCGGTGCCCCGCCATACGAAAGATAGCGGTGTCCATGACACATCGCAATACGCTTGCCGCCAAATTCAATCACCATACTCTCCTTGAGCGAAGAAGAAAAGTCGCAGTTTCCTCTCGCCATATAAACCGGATAAGGCGTCAGCGAGCGGATATAAGCCTCATCATTTCCTACATCCCCAAGATGAAAAATCGCCTGAAAATCCGGATACCTGTCCATCGCTTTTACAAGATTTTCGGTTCTTCCATGTGAATCACTAAAAATCAGTGCCTTCATTATGCCTCGCCTCTCTTTTTCAAAATCTCAACCATTTTACGGATTGCAATGCCGCGGTGGCTGATTGCATTTTTCTCTTCCGGTTCCATTTCTCCGGTCGTCATGCCTCGCTCCGGCAGATAAAAAATCGGGTCGTAGCCAAATCCATTCTCTCCTTTTGGCTCTTTAGCAAGTTTTCCTTCAATAATTCCCGTTGCCGTATCAACTGTTCCGTCCGGGTAGGCACAGGCAATCACACAGACAAACCTGGCGTCTCTCTTTTCATCCGGCACACCCTCACAGCGTTTGAGAATCTCCGCATTTTTAATTGAATACGGGGTATCTTCTCCCAAATATCTCGCCGAATAAATTCCCGGCTCTTTGTTCAAATAATCTACCTCAAAACCGGAATCGTCCGCAAGAACCATCTCGCCGGTCTCTTCCATAACTGCTTTCGCTTTAATCACAGCATTTTCTTCAAATGTCTTTCCGTCCTCTACAATATCAATATCCACACCAATATCTTTCATAGATAAAATCTCATAGTCATCGCCTAACATCTGGCGGAATTCGTTGACTTTTCCCTGATTTCCGGTTGCAAAAACCAATCGTTTTTTACTCATTTTCTTTTTTATCCTTTCTTCTCGCCGGCGGTTTTACGCCCATGTACTGATACAAATACGTTTTCATCATACCATTGTAAATTTTACGGTTTTTCGTTGCTTTTTTTCGGTTTCCGCCGGCTGCCACAGCCTTTTGCGCATCTTCATATCCACTTAACAAAAAGAACGACCACGTATCATTTTCCGACATCACATGTCCAACCGTTTTGTATAAATCAAACATTTCTTCTTTGGTCGAGAGACGCTCGCCATAAGGCGGATTGCTGATTACAAAACCATACTTTTTCGGTGTATTAAAATCAGCCACATCACGCTGCTGGAAATGAATGTACTCATCCACACCGGCAAGTTTTGCATTTGCCCTCGCCATTTTCAGCACCTCATCATCTACATCATATCCCTGAATATGAATCTCTGCATCATTTCGGATAGCGTCTTCCGCTTCATCAATCGCATCGTACCACGCCTTTTTCGGCACGAGATTTTTCCAGCTCTCCGCAGTAAATTCACGATTCATCCCCGGTGCCATATTCAAAGCAATCATCGCTGCTTCAATTGGTATCGTTCCACTTCCGCAGAATGGATCAATCAGCATACGATCGGCATGCCACGGCGAAAGCAGAATCATCGCTGCCGCCAATGTCTCCGTAACCGGTGCCGGTGCCGTAAATTTGCGGTAACCGCGTTTGTGAAGTGACTCTCCGGTCGTATCTAGCCCAATCGTCACAATATCTTTCACAATACTAATCCGAAGTGGGTAAGACGCCCCGGTCTCTTCAAACCAATCCGTGTGGTAGGTCTGTTTGAGTTTTTCAACCATTGCCTTTTTCACAATTTTCTGAATGTCCGACGGACTGAACAATTTACTACTCACAGAGTTCGCCTTCGTCACCCAGAACTTTCCGTCTTCCGGTATGTAATCCGCCCACGGAATTGCTTTTACCGCCTCAAACAAATCATCAAAACTCGTCGCACGGAAGCTGTCAATTTTCAGCAAAATTCGTTCCGTTGTACGCAGAAAAATGTTGGCACGGGCGATTGCCGCCGCATCTCCGAAAAATGTCACTTTGCCATTATCCACCTGCGAAATTTCATAACCAAGATTTTGTATTTCACGTTTCAGCACCGCCTCCATTCCAAAATGACACGGCGCAATCAATTCATACTGTTTCATAGTAACCTCATTTTTTCATTTCTTCGTATCCTCCGGCGATACTGGACGCCCATTTTCCTTTTTTCGCCAGTTCTCTCGCCGCCTGCAGACTATGATTTCCATGGTCGCAGTAAAAAATAATTCTGTCGTAGTTCATCATTTCTTCCTGATACTGTGAAAGTTCCTCATACGGGATATTCCACGCACCGGAAATATGTGACGTTGCAAATGCTTCCCTGCTTCGCAAATCCACGAGAAGTGTTTTACTGTGGTAAATATATTTTGACGCTTCTGAAAAAGACACTAGATTAGGTTTCATATCATACCCTTTTCTTTTTAATCTATTCCAGCCTCTGCGTCATTATGACCAAAGAGCCGGTCTTAATCGACCGGCTCCGGAAAATTAATAACAATCTTTGGAATTGTTTGCAGCAGAATCTTTTGCACGGTTCTTGCTGCTATTTTTGCTCGCATTCTTACTTGCATTTTTACCAGCGTTTTTACTTGCATTTTTGCTGGAATTTCTGCTTGTATTCTTGCTATCATTTTTGCTGTTATTCTGAGCATCGTTATACTCATCTAAAAAATTCTTAGCCATGATTTCCTCCTTCGCTGCATTCTTGTGAATACGTTACGAAATTAGTATGTCACATGACTGATTTTTTATGCAAAAATTTAATGTCAGGCTTTTCCAACCGAACCAAATAATTCCATTTTTTCTTTTACTGTTGCTTTGATTGCTTCTGTACCCGGAGCAAGCAGTTTACGTGGGTCAAAACCTTTACCTTCCAAATCTTTGCCTGCTTCAATGTAAGCACGTGTTGCTTCCTGGAACGCAAGCTGGCACTCTGTATTTACGTTAATCTTAGATACACCAAGAGAGATTGCTTTCTTAATCATATCTTCCGGAATTCCGGTACCACCATGAAGTACAAGCGGCATCGTTCCTGTTTTCTCCTGAACAGCAGCCAACGTCTCAAAGCTGAGTCCTGCCCAGTTTTCCGGATATTTACCATGGATATTACCAATTCCTGCTGCTAACATGGTAACACCAAGGTCAGCAACCATCTTACATTCGTTCGGATCTGCACACTCGCCGGCACCAATGACACCATCTTCTTCACCGCCGATTGAACCAACTTCTGCTTCAATAGACAATCCTTTTTCTTTGCAGATTCCTACCAGTTCTTTTGTTTTCTCAACATTTTCCTCAATCGGATAATGAGAACCATCGAACATGATGGATGAAAATCCTGCCTCGATACAAGCTTTTGCGCCTTCATAACTGCCGTGGTCAAGGTGAAGAGCAACCGGAACTGTGATGTTCAATTCCTCAAGCATTCCATTTACCATACCAACAACAGTTTTATAACCGCACATGTACTTTCCGGCACCTTCGGACACACCAAGAATAACCGGTGAATTTAATTCCTGAGCTGTAAGAAGGATTGCCTTCGTCCACTCAAGGTTGTTGATATTAAACTGGCCAACCGCATATTTTCCTGCTTTTGCTTTGGTTAACATTTCCTCTGCTGAAACTAACATAATAAATTCCTCCGTTTTCATTTATTTAGACAGATGGGAAGTTTTTCGCTGTTTTATTTTTTTAAACGTTCATTTTTCTTCGCCAGCTGTTCCATTTGCTTTTGATTAATATAATGCCCAATCATCTCATTTTTCTTCATTAGAGCACATCCGTACAAAAAACGTCCATCGTCAAGCGGCATCGTCCTTACGATTTTTCCAAACAAGGCAATTTCCGTAACTTTTTCTTCGTACTGCGCCATGTATGTCATATAGACGAATGCACCATCTGCATCCTTTAATTCTTCCTTGTAAATAAAGGCAAATCCGGTGTTGCTTAAATCTTTGAGATGAACGATTTTTTCACGCCCGCTATGCCCAATTCTTGCGTGAATTTCTTCTCCGATATACAATCTGTATGCGCCGCGCCGGTTGTACTCACGACCTTCGTTCGCTGCCTCAGATGCATAGTAAATCTTGTGTTTGTGGCGGATACAATCCATCTTCGCCTCTTTCCACAAAATCGGTTTGTCATCTTCACGCATATACATAATGTCTACGTCAACCTGATCGCTCTGAACATTCAAAATTTTCTGGTCTTTGCGAATTGGCTCAAGCAAAACATCATGCTTGTGCTTTCCCTGCACGATTGTCTCAAACTCAAAATGTTTGCCATCAATCGTAAGCAGTAGTAAAACCTTAGCCCCCTGCTCTAATTCTGATAGTAACAATTTAGACTTTCTCCTTTTCTTTGTAGCCCCACATAATATAGGATAACACAATTGGATTGGTTTTTCAATACAAAGCGGCTTGAGTTTCCGCAGTTTTATACACAAGTGCGTCATTTTCCATATGCAGTTATAA
>OKWJ01000899.1_pt1 | contig 27614 bp, 25 predicted proteins | sample 1607121 | NCBI WGS metagenome assembly OKWJ01 (sample SAMN04414080, study PRJEB24778) | human gut metagenome | material: faecal | host: Homo sapiens | reverse complement strand
ATTTGTGCGCAAGCGCCCATCGCTGTCTTCACTATGCCTATGCGCGGCTCATTGCTCGCGTAACTTTCAAGTTACACTAACTCTATTTGCCGGCATAGCAAGATTATGCTATATTAAGTTTATCTTAGAGAAATGAGTGAGAGTAATGGCTGGAATTGAAAAAGTGATTTTCATGAATATGTGTATGGTCTATGATAAAGAAGGTAATGTAGTGGCGCTGGACAAGGTGGGGAAGAATTATTCGGGAACGACGTTTCCCGGTGGGCATGTGGAGCCTGGGGAGACCTTTAGGGAGTCGGTGATCCGGGAAATCTATGAGGAGACCGGACTGACGATCAAAAATCCCAGACTGACCGGCATATATCACTGGATGACAGGGGATATAAGGAATGTGGGCTTTTTATATAAAACGTCGGAATATGAAGGAAAATTGATCTCATCCGAGGAGGGAAAGGTCTACTGGATCTCTGGAGAAGAGTTTTTGAAGAAGCCGTTGGCGCCCGGTATGGAGCAGGTGTGGCAGATGATGCATGATGAAGATGCACAGGAATGTTTGCAGACATTAACAGAGGAAGGCATTGTATCAAAGATCCAGTAGGTTATTTCGGAGGCAGGAGGAAAAATAAAATGATCAACAAATTACATATGGCAATGATCGAACTTTACCATGGAGATGCAAAGCGCATTCAGCATTTTTGCAAGGTACACAGCTATGCGAAACTGATTGCGGAAATGGAGAATGTGGATGCTAAGACCTTATTTATTTTGGAGACGGCAGCACTGACTCACGATATCGGTATTCATCTGTGTGAAGAAAAATACGGAAACTGTAACGGAAAATTACAGGAAAAAGAAGGACCGGCCATTGCCGAAAAGCTGCTGGCAGATCTTGGTTTTTCCGGAGAGGTTTCCGAGCGGGTACAGTATCTGATCGCCCATCATCATACCTACAACAATATAGACGGCATTGATTATCAGATTCTGGTGGAAGCGGATTTCCTTGTAAACATGTGTGAGGACGAACTGTCCGAAGAAGCCTTGCAGACCTCCTACCGGAATATTTTCCGGACGGAAACCGGAAAAAAGATCTGCCGAGAGATGTATGATATAGCGTGACTATTTGGCGAAGGTTATTTTGAAAGTGTATGAGAAAGTACCCGGAGTTGAGGTTTTCCTGGATGGAAAACGAAGTTTGACCAGACGAAAGAAACAAAAATATGCAATATACGAGAAGAATATCATATAAACAGGGACTGGTCACAAAAGAATAAGGAAATACAGACTTTGTTCGGAAGAGAATCCACTTACAGGGAGGAGATTCCACATGAGAAATAGAAAAGAAGAAATATTAACGGTAGCTCTGCATCTGTTTGCCAGAGATGGCTATGAAGCTGTCTCGGTCAGTCAGATCGCCGGAGAGCTTGACATGACGAAAGGAGCATTATACCGCCATTACAAGAGCAAAAGAGATATTTTTGACTGCATTGTAGAGCGGATGGAGCAGGGAGACAGTAAGCAGGCAGCAGAGTATGACATGCCGGAAGACGATAAAGAGAGTATGCCGGATCAGTATAAGACAGTGTCTTTGGAGGAATTTGTCGAATATAGCAAGTCTATGTTTGTATACTGGACGGAGGATGATTTCGCAGCATCGTTTCGGAAGATGCTGACAATAGAGCAGTTTCGGAGTGAAGAGATGCAGGGATTATATCAACAATATCTTTCGTCCGGACCTGCCACATATGTAAAAGATTTATTTGAGAGCTTGGGAATTGCACATGCTGAAGAGAACGCAGTCCGATTTTATGCAACGATGTATTTTTATTACAGCGTATATGATGGTGCAGACGATAAGGAAAAAGTAAAAAATGAATTTGCATCGGCGATCAGCAACATGGCACAGGAATGGATAAAGCAACCAAAGTTAACACAGATCCGAAAAAGCTGACAAGTTTGTATGGTGTAAATCTAATCCGACAGAACCTATAATGAAGATGTCAGAAAGGAAGTGGTGATCATGTTGTCAGAGAATCTTGTGATGTTACGCAATTTGAAGGGACTCACACAGGAACAAGTGGCAGAAGTAGTAGAAATTTCAAGACAGTCTTATGCTAAATGGGAGCAGGGGTTATCGGTTCCTGATTCCGGTATGCTTATTTCATTGGCAGATGCACTGGACACCTCTGTAAGCATCTTACTTGGTGAAACCGTATAAGAACCCGGTTTGAGTGAGTCAGAAGAAGTTCCGCGCGAAGAAAGACAATCCGTTATTTACTTGTTACGTTATGTGTAATTATAGTAATCGTTTTTATTGCTTTTGCAATGATACAGAGTGCTTATTTGGACTGGGATTTCAATAATCCGGAATTGGCAGTTGCAGGGACATTGCTGCATGGTTTTGAATACTTTTTCGTAAGACTCGCACCATTTGTCTTTATTGCATCTGTAACCGGGATTGTGTTGACATATAAAAAGCCCTGAAAATCTGCAGTTGCCACGGTAGGTTGCGTAATTGCTTACAGTTATGTATAGAGTTCTACCCATGGATTTAAAAAATTTTGAATATTGAATAAAATCACCCCAAAAATATTGCAGACAGTGCATTATTTCCGGGGTGATTTATGATTCTGGTATTATTTAGTTGCTAAAAATTCATCAAACTGTTTCTGCTTCTCGGTAATAATATCATCAATTCCGGCATCTTTTAAAGCCTTAATAAATTGCGGAAGAGTAGATTCAACATCTACAGTACCATTTCCCAAGGCATCTTCATACTGATTAATAACATTGGACACAGCTGTCATCTGCGTTTTGACAGAAGAAGAATCAAAATTGAAGCCGAGTGCATTGGAAGCAATGGCCTTTTCTTCAAAAGCAACTTTTTCCTGCCAGAGATTAGGGTCATTACCCTCCCACACATAGCTTAAGAGCTCATTTGCATTCATAAACTGAGTTCCAATGTTATACGTAGAAGTTTCAGCAGTGACACCATCAGGATAGCGAATTGTACCATCTTCATTTTTTACATAATGAACACCCTCAATACCCCAATCAATGAGATTAATAACTTCTGCATTTGTATACAGCAGATTAAGAAATTTCATTGCTGCTGTTGTGTCGCTGCATGTGATAGGAATACACATGGTGGAAACTGAAACAGATGTGGAGCTTACCAAAGGATCTGAAAGCGGAATAACCTTTACACGTTTTCCATTTGTTGAGGACATCTGTTCCATCTCAATGCCCGGAGTGTAGTTGGTGATTCCACAGAAAGCCTTGTCTGCTGCAATTAAAGATAACAGTGTTTCGGAAGTTGAAGCCTGGTCTTTCATGATATAACCTTTTTCATACCAGTCACGTACTTTGAGAGCAAGCTGTTTATAAGTCTCAGTTTCATAGAGTGATTCAATGGTGGTTCCGTTTTCAGGATCCATCAGAACGCCAATAGAATCGGAAAGCATATCACAGGTCAGCATCTGATTCACTAATGAGGCAGAAGTGGACTTTGCAGCAATGGCATAGATATCAGGATCTTTTTCATGAACCTCTGCCAGAATCGCATCTAAATCATCAAGAGATGTGACGTTGCTCATGTCGATGCCAAGCTCCTCTGCAAGGTCGACAGAATAACTGAGACCGGAACTATAGGCGAAGCCGCACAGAATGGGAATACCATAAATTTCTCCTCCCAAACGGCATCCATTTAAGTAGTCCTGCCCCACTTCTTCCGCTAATCCTTGTCCATATTCGGTGATGAGATCATCAAGGGGCATGAGTTGACCCTTGGAGTATAAAACTGACAGGGAAGGAAAGGCAGCAGCTACATCCAGTTGCTCACCACCTGAAATCATCAGGTTTAATTGATCTCCATACTGGAAGAGACTGATAGGAACAAATTCTACTTCTACGTTAATTTCGTCAATAGAAATTTTGTTTACTGCATCCTGAACCATTTGGAGATCTGCTGGTTCTTCCCCAATATACAGAAATGCCATTCTGATATGAGAAGGATTGGCTGATTCTTCAGATGGGGCATCCTCTGATTGTGGAGAAGTTGTGTCGGGTGTGCTGGAACTGCATCCAATCAGTGTGGAGAAAGTGATGGCAAGAATACAGCATACACTTATGACATTTTTCATCATTTTTTTCATGGTTTTTACCCTCCTTTTTGAAAACGTAACTTCGCTTTCCATGGGTTAAGTATAACAAATTCCAGTAGCTATCTCTGTCAATAATGCTACTTTTAACTGACACAAAACAGACATTTGTAGCTCGGTTTGAAAAAACATACTATTCTGTGTGATTATGGCTGAGCTTATATTCTTCCGGAGTTAATCCATAGGCCCGTTTAAAAATTTTAGGAAAATAGGAAAAATTCGTATAACCAACATTTTGGGCAATTACACTGATTTTCATATTAGTATGCTCAATTAAATATCTAGCACGTTCCAATCTTCTGTACATAATATATTCGGTAATGGATTTCCCGGTTTCCTTTTTTAAAAGACGGTTCATATAATCCGGATTTAGATAAACCAGCTCTGCAAGATCGGCACGAGTAATATCTTCTGACAGATGAAGTTCTATATAATCTTTAATTTTTGATATGGCACTATCCGAGTTGTTGACAGATTCGATGTAATCAGTGGCTATATGCATGATTTTTTCTGTCCACTGCTCCAGCTCTTCAAGTGATTTTGGTGTTTCAGACAGAAGAGAATGTGCTTCTTTTGTATGAAAAAGGGAATGTGCCTGTATACCATTATCATTACAGTATACAAAAATCAGCTGGATGTAGTCCTGACTAAATTGGCGAAAGGTATCACCACTAAGGGTTCCATTTTCAGCCATTTCCCTAAGATGAGACTGAGCTTTGTGTATAACAGAAGGATACTCATTACTTGAGAGCATAGTCTTTAAAAGATTCATATCCAGCGGCACATAATCAGGGTTGGAAGACCGGATTACCTGTGCAGAAAAAACATGGTTTTTGAAAGCAATGTTGTTTGCAACCCGACTTTTCAGCTCTGCTACGCATGTGCGGATATCGGTGAGAAAAATTGGGTTTGCAAGATAACAACAGATATCAATGCCTAATCTGATGTTGCAGAATTCAATAAGCGACAAACACTTTTGCTCTAAATACTCTGGGGTGTTGGAACAGAGTACGAGTGCTACAATATGATTTTCCGCAGTCAAAAAAGTGAAGGCTCTTTCTAAATTTTCACAAATTAATTCAGAAGTCAGATTTCTGAGGGCAAAGAGAATTGTAGGAAAATCTTCAGTTGAAATACGATGTTCCCAGTCCTGAAGTTCGACAAGAACAGGAAGAAAAGACTTCCCATCAGGAGGAAGCGGAATATTATGGGATTGGGCATATGATCGGATATTATATTCATCATTTGCGATGTTTCCGTTCAGAATATCGCACCAGAATTTGTCGCTGATTAGGCTAATCTGTCTGTAATATTGGACACCCATGTCCTGTAAATGATGCATATGCTTTGTTTTATCAAGATATCCTATGGTTCGGGCAAGCTCGGTTGTAAGAGCTTGGGGAGTTACCGGTTTCAGGAGATAAGTAAAACTTCCAAGCTCTAAAGCTCTTTTTGCATAATCGAATTTTGCATGGCAAGTAAGAAAAAGAGTTGCTGTGTTCGGATAATTTTTTTTTACCCAGTCTGCCAATACAAATCCGTTTTCGCCGGGCATTTCTATATCGCATATCAGAATATCCACAGTATTGTCTTTAAAAATAGCTTTGGCTTCTAAAACACAGGAGGCAGTATAAATCTGATCAATTTTTAAACGTGTCTGATCCACACAGTTGAGTACTCCGTCCAATGCAATAGGTTCATCATCAACGATTAGAAGCTTGTACATGCTGACTCCATTCTGCCACTACCGGAAGGTGGCAATTGTATTTTTGTTAATCTTTACCTGTATAAAGGACATTAAAAAATAGAATTTTCGGGTGTTATCTGTAACGGAAGGGATATAGTGACGATTCCCCCACCGCTTGGAGCATTTTTGAAGGATATGGAAGCAGCATCACCATAAATAATAGAAAGCCGTTGCTGAACATTCCAGATTCCTACATGACCTTCAGAAGAACATCGTTCTTTGTGTAGAAGCTTTTGTAGTATATCCTCTTTAAAACCGGGACCACTATCTCTGATCTCTACTGTAAAGGATTCTCCCGGATATAGGATACTATCCTCGACAAGAATATCCAAATGAATGGGTGATAGCGGCATCAGGGCATGTTTTATCACATTTTCCACAAAAATCTGGACAGTCATAGGTGGCAAATAGGCATCAAGCAATTTGCCATTAATAATGAAGCTGGAACTGAATTTCCCTGAAAAACGCATTTCCTGGATGTGAAGATAGTTCTGAACATGGGACAATTCCTCTCGGATGGTGACTAATGGACGGTCACTTTGAGTGATATAGCGATAATATTCCACCAGACAAAGAGACATGTCCTGAATTAAATTTGTGTTTTTATTCTTGGCCAAATTATAAATGATGTTCAAGGAGTTCATAAGAAAATGTGGATTAGTTTGCATTTGTAGCTTCTCTAATTCAATTCTTTGTTTTTCAACCTGACGTTCATAGATATCAATCTTCAAAGATTCAATTTCTCCGCTCATAGCATTGAATGTTTGGTTCATCAGTCTATATTCACTAATCCCAGAACATTCTTCCACACGAAAAGAAAAATTGCCCTTCCCTAATTTTTCCATGGCATTAGTAAGTCTGTTAACCGGAAAAATAATCCAACGCTGTAAGAGAATATACCAAATTGGAAACAGGCATACAGACACAATAATGAGAAGCAGATCAAGATACGTAATGGCTTTAAATTCCCGCATAACAGATGAAACAGGAATTAGTGCAGCCAGAGAAAAATCTCCATTTTGAGAGTCCGCACTGACCACATAATAAGGGGTTCCATTAATGAGGTAATACCGGTTATATCCTTTAGAAAAATTGGGAATACAGTCGTCTATCGGGCTAAGAGCAGTTCCTGTTTCATCTGCCCATATCAGAATACCTTCGTCAGAAAAGCTGATATTCTTTAGTAAAGTATCTGTTTTGCACCATGCTCCATAGAGGAGAGATTCATTGTAAAATGTGTGCGTAAGATAAAGACCACCCGGAAAAGATTGAAGCTTCCATTTCCCTCCGGTGTTCTGGTTATAGCAGAGATTTTCCAGAATGGGCATAGAGGAGTCTGTACTGGAAATATACAGATTTTCTTCAGAAGAATAAAGAAATACGCCTTCTATTGGTGCATAGGACACAATATCAGTGGAAAGTGTATTATGCAGGGACAAGGAAGCTAATTTGCGAGTATCTTCGTCAGCGCCATATTGCAGAAAAACAATATCATCATTATTGCTGCTGAGTTTGGCCAGATATCTATCTACATTATTCATATCATAGTCCAGCTGATTCAGATAATAAGACAATTCATTGCGGTATTGCTGGGCGGTCTTGCTTTCTATAACTCTTATTGCACACAAAACATTTAATAAAACAACGATAATTAGCGGAAGCATGGTACAGATAAGCATGAGAATCAGTCGATATCGCAGGGAATTGTGTGCTGGTGAGATTGTTGTTTTGTTATTCTTCACTCTTATTTTCCTTCTATTCATTTTGGCATTTTTCTTCTATTTATAAAACTAATTATATCATGGTTTAAAGGGAAAATATAATACTCTAATGCCATTTTTACAACACAAATCAGACTCGCTCTGAGAATGTCGGATTCAAGTTACAAAAAAAGCGGAATTGTTGCAGAAAACAACTCAGTTTCGTTGTTAAAATGCAATCATCAAGATGAAGGAGGTACAAGTTTGTATGAGTTATACAATGATGCTAACGACAACGGTTGAAGGCGCAAACACTAAAAAGAGAATGCGAAGGCGAAATATGAGACAATTTATTCCCTTGTATTTTATGATGGTGCCGGGATTAGTATATCTTTTGATTAATAATTATCTCCCCCTGTTTGGTCTGACAATTGCTTTTAAGGATGTAAATTATACAAAAGGAATTCTTGGAAGTGACTGGGTGGGATTAAAAAATTTTCGCTTTCTCTTTCAGACAAAAGATGCCTGGATTATTACGAGAAATACAATATTATACAATGTAGTATTTATTGTGGTGAATACTGTTTTGGCAATCATAATTGCTATTTTGTTGGAGCAGATTACCCAAAAAATTTTTTCCAAAATATTTCAAACAGTGCTGATTTTGCCTTCACTGGTGTCTATGATTATTATTTCTTATCTGGCGTATGCTTTTTTAAGCTCGGATAATGGGTTTGTCAATTCAGTTATTTTGCCGGGGTTGGGCTTGGAACAGGTTAGCTGGTACAGTACACCAAATGCATGGCCGTTCATTTTGGTGTTTATTAATGCTTGGAAGGGTGTTGGGCAAATGAGCATTATCTATTTTGCTGCTGTGATAGGTATTAACAGAGAATATCACGAAGCGGCAATGTTAGATGGAGCATCTTTTATACAGAGGGTGTTTCATATCACACTTCCCCAGATGCGGCCGGTGATAATCACGATGGTATTGCTTGCAATCGGAAAAATCTTTTATTCAGACTTTGGATTGTTCTACCAGGTGACAATGAATTCGGGAATGTTATATTCAACTACAAGTACCATTGATACCTATGTTTACAGGGGGCTGATTCAGCTTGGAGATATCGGTATGTCTTCGGCAGCAGGTTTTTATCAGTCCATAGTTGGTTTTATTCTTGTGCTTGGTTCCAATCTGATTGTTCGACACTTTGATCCGGAAAATGCATTGTTTTAGGGAAAGGAGGAATAAAAAATGAAAAAAAATGATCAAAAGGCAAGAATAGTATCATATATTGTATTCACCTTTACTACAATCATTTGTGTTTTCCCTTTTTTGCTTTTGCTGAGTGCATCTCTTTCAGATGATAATGCGGTTGTACAATATGGTTACCGAATTATTCCTAAGGTATTCAGTTTAGATGCCTATCAATATATTCTGTCAAGTCGGGAATATATTTTCCATGCATATGGCATTACTATTTTAGTTACGGCGGTGGGTACCGCAGCAAGTTTAATAATGACAAGCATGCTTTCTTATCCATTGTCAAATGCTTATCTTCCGGGAAGAAAGATATTTTTGTTTATTGTACTTTTTACTATGCTGTTTAATGGAGGACTGGTGCCATCCTATTTGGTCTATACCCAATTATTACATATCAAGAATACGCTTTGGGCACTGTTAATTCCGTCACTGCTTCTAAATGGTTTTAATGTAATGATTATGCGGACATTTTTTCAGAACAGTATCCCCAGATCTTTGATAGAATCCGCAAAAATAGATGGCGCGACAGAGTGGAAAATTTATTGGATGCTTATTTTACCTTTATCAAAGCCGGTTATGGCTACGATAGGACTGATGACAGGACTTGCTTACTGGAATGACTGGGCGAATGGCCTCTATTATATTACAGAATCAAATAAGATGAGTCTTCAGAACGTACTTAACAGTATGCTTCAGAATAGCCAGTTTTTATCGCAACATGCGAATTTGGCAGTTAAAAATGTACATCTGCCGACAACAACGATTCGGATGGCAATTGCGGTCATTGGAATAGTTCCGGTAATGATTATATATCCATTCCTTCAAAAATATTTTGCAAAAGGGCTTACTGTCGGTGCAGTTAAGGGATAAGGAGGAAATCTATGTGTGCGAAACAAAAGAATTCAACAGGAGCAATTTTAATTATGCTCCTTTCGGTTATAATCGGGATGTTTATGATTGTAATGGACAATACAGCTGTCAACATCGCCATTCCAACATTGGTGACGGAGATGAACACCACGAATGTAATGATTCAATGGGTGGTATCTGCATATACGCTTGCGCAGGTCGCAGTAATACCACTTTCGGGTTGGATGACGGATCGTTTTGGCTATAAAAAAGTTTTTCTTGCATGTTTACTATGTTTTGTGCTGGGATCCTGCCTGTGTGCAGTCAGCATTTCTCCAGGGATGTTGATTTGCTGTAGGATCTTGCAAGGTCTAGGCGGTGGGATGATTATGCCAATTGCTTTTTCCTTGTCTTTTAAAATCAGTCCTGCGGATAAGGTGGGGGTTGTGACAGGAATGGTAGCTATTCCGACAATGGTAGCTCCGTCTCTGGGACCTGTGCTGGCAGGGTGGCTTTTGACAGTAGCAACATGGCGGTGGATTTTCCTGATCAATATTCCGTTAGGTATATTAGCTATTATCCTTGGACTTAAATTTTTGCCTTCAACAGAGTGTACACAGGAGGGAAAGAAAATAGATAAGGCAGGAATGTTGCTGATTCCATCTGCATTCACACTTCTATGTTACGGTATTAGTTTAGCCAGTGAGGGATGGACAAAACCGGCAGTATTGATTTGTCTTGGAACAGGTTTAGTGTTGCTCTTTATATTTATCTATGTGGAATTACATACGGAAGAACCCTTATGGGAGCTTCGCGTTTTTAAAGTCTCTAATTTTACTTGTAGTATTATGACTCAATGGATTAATATGTTTCTTTATTTTGGGCTACTGTATCTTGTACCATTGTTTTTACAGCAGGTAGCAGGTTTTACCTCTATGCAAAGTGCTTTGCTAATGCTGCCACAGTCAGTTTTCAACTTGGTTTTTGCACCCATTGTAGGTCATTGGTTTGATCGTGTAGGATTAAAACCTCTTGTTACCACGGGATTATTTGGAAGTATTATTGCAATGTTATTATTGGCTCAGGGAACTCGGGCAGCACTTATTCCATGTTTTGTGGCAAGTATGATTATTATGGGTATTGGAGCGGCATTTAATCAACAGTATAACACACACTTAATGCAAGTTGCTCCAAGGGAAATGTCAGGAAGAGTAATGTCGCTTTCGACCTCTGCACAACAGGTTTTTTCTTCTTGTGCTATTGCAGTTTTTTCAAGCATTATTGCATCTGGTACTGCAAAGGCTGCGAGTGAAGGAATGTCGGAAACGGTGGCAGGCTTTATGGCTTATCGTAATTGCTTTTACATGTCTGCTGTTCTGTTTGGGATTGCAATCATTACAAGTCGTTTTATACGGAGACCGGAGTTAAATGATATAGACGTTAAGGAGGAAAGAAAAAAATGAGAATGAAAAAATTACCGGAAATTATCTATGTTGAAAATGAAAATGGTCCTCGTCTGGGGATGAGTAGGGAGTCGGGTTTGCCAATTTTGGTGGTCGACGGAAAGAAATTTAAAGATCATGCAAGAGATGGTGAACTGCATCCATTCGAAGATTGGAGACTGCCGGCAAAGGAACGTGCAGAAGATTTGGCAGGACGTTTGACTAAAGAACAAATTATAGGACTAATGATGCATGCGGGAAAACAGTCCATTCCGGGTCAGACAGTCGAATTTCTGGGAGCATATTCTACGGTTGATGGTGTCGAGTTTGCTGATAGCGGTGCCGAAGCATGGGAACTGTCAGATCAACAGAAAAAGGGAATAAAGGAAGATTTTTTACGACAGTTTTTAATGATAGAAATCTCAGATGTACGTAATGCGGTTCGATGGAACAACAATATACAGCAGGAATGTGAGAAGGAACCGTTTGCTATTCCGTGTAATAACAGTACCAATCCACGCCACGCGGCTGGAAGCATCGAACTGTTCAAGGGGGATTCTTTTTGTTCGGTGTGGCCGGAGATGCTGGGGATTGCCTGCACTTTTGACCCGGAGATTGCAAAGGAATACGGACATGCAGCAGCAGTAGAAAGCAGAGCAATGGGTATGCCTACTTCCTTATCCCCCCAGATAGATTTGGCAACAGATCCCCGCTGGAGCCGTTTCGCTACTACATTTGGAGAAGTACCGGATCTGGCAAAGGATATGTCCCGTGCAGTGTGTGACGGTCTTCAGAGTACAACCGATCAGACAAGACAGGTAGAAGGTGCGTGGGGATATGACAGTATGATTGCTATGCCGAAACATTGGCCTGGCGGAGGAACCGGGGAAGGTGGAAGGGATTCGCATCATATTTTTGGTAAATATTCCGTATACCCGGGAGATAATTTGAAGAATCAAATGAAAATTTTTACAGAAGGAGCATTTTCCTTGGAAGATGGGACAGATTGTGCAGCCGCAATTATGCCATATTATGCTATTAGTTGGAATCAGGATAAAAAATATGGAGAAAATGTTGGCAACAATTATAGCAGGTATATGATTACGGATCTGTTACGTGAGGAATTTGGATTCCAAGGAGTAGTTTGTACAGACTTTAGTATTACGGAAGATGAAGCGGAACATATAGGAGAAAGAAAGGGGAACTGCTGGGGAACTGAAAAGCTGACGATTGAAGAACGTTTTCTCAAACTGATTGAGGCTGGTGTAGACCAATTCGGTGATGTAATGAATCCGAAACCCATCCTGAAAGCTTATGACATGGGAGTCAGAAAATATGGTGAAAATGTTATGAGAAAACGACTGGAGTCTTCTGCAGTGCGGATTCTTACCAATATGTTCCGGCTTGGCTTGTTTGAGAATCCTTATTTGGAAGAGGAGAAATCCGTAGAAAAAGTGGGAAGTAAGGTTCTTAGAGAAAAAGGACTTTCTGCACAGCGAAAGTCCGTGGTAATGCTGAAAAACCATAATAGTGTTTTGCCACTCAAAAAAGGATGTAGAATTTACTACCCTCAGAGAGAATTCCTTTCTAAGTTTACACCCTTTGGAGATATTCCGGCTCACAGAGGACACGCGTTTTCATCGCAATACATAGACCCTTATGCGCAGACGACAGATAATCCGGACGAAGCAGATTGTGCACTTGTTGTTATGTTCAATCCTATTGCAAATGATGGATATGATGTAAAGGATGCGGAAACCGGCGGCAATGGATATGTGCCGATCAGCTTACAGTATGGTGATTACACAGCAGAATATGCCCGGGAGATTAGTATTGCCGGAGGAGATCCGCTTGAGAATTTTACCAATCGAAGCTATCGTGGGAAAACAGTTCATACAGCAAATGCCTTTGAAGTGGAGGAACTTATAAAGGTGCGTCAGGTCATGGGGAAAAAGCCAGTTATTGTGCTGTGGCAGATTGACAGACCGGCAGTGATGAAAGAATTTGAACCCTACTGTGACGGCATACTGATGCATTTCGGTCTGGATCCGAAAGTGTTAATAGAGGCAGTATTCGGGGTATATGAGCCCTCCGGTCTTCTGGCATTCCAGATGCCAAGGGATATGAAAGCAGTAGAGTTACAGCAGGAGGATGTACCGTTGGATATGGATTGCCATATAGATGCGGACGGACATATCTATGACTATGGTTACGGATTGAATTGGAGCGGCGTGATTTCAGATACCCGTACTGAAAAATATGGAAAAGGTAATGTGGAATAGACTGGTTGAAAGAGGAGAATGTGATGAAAATTGAACAAATTGTATTGAGTGAGAAAAGAAAAGTTACACTGACTGCTTATTTGCAGGAAACGGGAGGAGAATTCCGGGGACTGACCCAAAGACCCTGTATTCTCATCCTGCCGGGAGGCGCCTATGAATTCTGCTCAGATAGGGAGGCGGATCCGGTGGCTATGCCCTATTTAAAAGCGGGCTACCAGGTTTGTATTCTCCGTTATTCTGTAAAACAATACGCATCTTGGCCCCAGCCACTTTTGGATTATGAAGAGGCTATAACTTATATTCGTAACTGCGCAAAGGAATGGCACATAGATACAGAAAAAGTGGCGGTCATTGGATTTTCGGCAGGGGGACACCTGGCTGCTGCGGCTGCCACTATGGCAAATCAGCGCCCCAATGCCGTAATTTTGGGTTATGCAGTCACAGGAGAAGATGTGAAAGGATGTAATCCTACTGCACCTGATACGATTGCAGAGATAGATGACCGCACACCGCCTGTGTTCCTGTTTGCATCAAGGACAGATGAAGTGGTACCGGTTATCAATTCCGTTAAATTTATGGAAGGATTAATAGAAAAGGATATTTCTTTTGAAAGCCATATTTATAGTCATGGTTGTCATGCATTTTCTACATGTGACCCAAGTTTGGAAACTCCCGGCAGCCAAATTAGCAGCCGGGTGGTTCAATGGGTGGATGACAGCATTTCATGGTTGGCAGATGTAATGGGAACGTGTGGACCCGAAGGGGAACGATTGCCTATAGTTAAAGCGCATATCACAGGAGACAGATTACCGTTTCTGTCCATTGATTGCACCATAGGCTGTATTGCAGAGAGCCCTGAAGGAAACAAGATTTTTCAAGAATTTATGTCTTCGGCAGATCATGCACCGAAAGCAGAGAATGCTGAAAAAGAGCCAAAGAATAAGATGGAGATTATGAAGCATATTCCATTTCGAAATATGCTTTCTGTAATGAAGGTATCGGATGAAATCAAAGAGGAATTAGATAAAAAACTTTCTCATATTCCGAATAGTCGTGTGAAACAGGAGGTGAAATAATTGATAAAGGCTGTCATTTTTGATTTGGATGGTGTAATTTGTTCCACGGATCAGTATCACTATCAAGCATGGAAACAGACGGCAGATTACCTTGGAGTTTACTTTGATGAGGTAGTTAATGAACGCCTTCGCGGGGTAAGTCGAATGGATAGTCTTGAGATAATCTTAGAAAAATCAGATAAGAGTTATTCTTTGGAAGAGAAAGAAAAAATTGCTGAATATAAAAATCGTAAATATATCGAACTGCTCCATAACATGTCTCCGGATGATTTGGAAGCTGAGGTATCCCATACATTATCAGAGCTTCGTAGCAGAGGTTATAAACTGGCAATAGGCTCAAGCAGCAAAAATGCAAAGCGTATTTTGAAACAAATTGGGCTTGAAAACTACTTCGATGCGGTAAGTGACGGAACAAATATAAAAAAATCAAAACCGAATCCGGAAGTATTTTTAAATGCAGCACAGATGCTAAATGAGAAACCGGGAGATTGCCTCGTAGTGGAAGATGCATATGCTGGTATCGAGGCAGCTGTGAAGGGGGGCTTTATAAGCGCTGGAATTGGAACGGCAGCTGCTTATGAGAAATCAACATATTCATTAAGGCATTTTTCTGATTTACTAAGCATTTTAAATTAATACAAATATAAAGAGGAATTTGAGGATCCAACAAATAAAAATTTCAGCAGAGTTTATTCCTTTTGGCGAAATTACCTTTGCGCAGTCGATATTTGCTCTTTCATACAAATGTGATACGATATTTACTTTCCTGCCAATACATATTATTATAGTAGCACAAAAGTAACGCTGATAGGATTCAATTTAACGTTAACATTTAAATTTCAAGAAACCCTGAAAACCCGCTGTTGCTACGGTAGGTTGCGTAATTGCTTACAGTTATGTATAGAGTTCTATCCAGGGATTTGGTATGCTCTGGGTGAGAGGAGGAAACATGGCATTGGCTCCGCCACCGGAGGGAAAATTTTTATGGGGAACGGTAAAGCTGGGCAATCGCGGACAGATCGTAATTCCGAAAGAGGCGAGAGACAAGTATGGATTGCAGGAGGGTTCCCGGCTGGTGGTATTGGGCGATGAAGAAGGCATTGCCCTGATACAGGCAGAAAAGTTTGAATGTCAGTTAAAAAGTGCGCTGGAACTAAGCAGAAAAATGGTTGCGGAGGATTAGAATATGAAGTGCTCAAATTGTGGAAAAGAAATGAGAAAAGGTTATTTATTCAGCAGTAAGGATGGAGCTTTCAGCTTCGCAAATGAAGTTCCCGGAGTATTTGAAAATGCAAAAAATGCAGATGGTTTTGTAGAGATCACAAAGCTCAAACCCAGTCACAGAACACAAATAGAAGCAGAATGTTGCGAAGAATGCAGAATGTTGGTGATTCGTTACTAAAGGGTTGAAAAAACAGCTTGCAAAATAAATGGCACAGTGCTACTATAACCACGGAAAAAACAAGTTGGAGGTGAATTTCATGGACAGTTGCGATGGTTATGGGCGAAGTAGAAAACACGGTGCTTTTTCCTGCAAGCATGGTACAGCTGTCTGTGGAAAGTGACGGTCGTACTTTGATTTGTTGTGCATAGAGATTCATGCAGAGGAAGCATCGTGTGATGCTTCTTTTGTTTTGCCCTTTACGTTGCATCGAAGAATGAGAACGAGAAAGGAGAATTAGATTATGAACAAGAAATATTCCGAACTGGCAGAATTATTCCGCAGCGAGAAAACGGATGAGGAGATCCTGGATTTCCTCTTAAATTATCATAAGAACGATATTGCCGATATGATGGCGGGGATGACAGAGGAAGAACGGAAGCGACTGTATCACCTGCTGGGAGCGCAGAAGGTCGCAGAAATCTTCAAATACATTGAAGAACCCCGTAAGTATATCCGGGAACTGTCCGTGGAGAGTGCTGCGAGAGTGATCTCCGAGATGGATTCCGATGATGCTGTTGACCTATTGGAAGATCTGGATCCGGAGGAGAAGGAACAGATTGTCCGGATGCTGGACGAGGATGCAAAAAAAGATGTGAAGATGCTGCTGTCGTACGATGAGGAAGAGATCGGCAGCTGCATGACAACGAACTACATCTGCATCCCGGAAGATGTGACCATTAAGCAGGCTATGAGCGAGCTGGTGAAGCAGGCAGGAGAAAACGACAATATCATGACCATCTATGTGGTAGATGAAAAGGGTGTTTTCGCCGGAGCCATCGATTTGAAGGATTTGATCCGGGCAAGAGAAAATACACATCTGGAAGATCTGGTGTTGAAATCTTATCCTTATGTGACCGATCATGAGAAGATCGATGATTGTATGGACCGGATCCTGGACTATGCTGAGGACTCGATTCCCGTATTGTCAGAAGATAAGAGAATCCTCGGTGTCATCACATCCGAAGACCTGATCGAAATGGTAGACAATGAGATGGGCGAGGACTATGCAAAGTTAGCAGGTCTGACCGCAGAAGAGGATCTGAAGGAGCCCACACTTCAAAGCATGAAAAAGCGACTGCCCTGGCTGATCATCCTGCTGTTCTTAGGTATGGCGGTATCCTCCGTGGTAGGACTTTTTGAAAATGTGGTGGCGGTGCTTCCCATCGTGATCTGCTTCCAGTCGTTGGTACTGGATATGGCGGGAAATGTGGGAACCCAGTCCCTGGCAGTGACGATCCGTGTGTTGATGGATGAAAATCTGACGGGAAAACAGAAGTTCCAGCTGGTGGTCAAGGAGGTAAAGACCGGTTCCTTAAATGGTATTTTGTTGGGCGTGATGGCGCTTCTGTGCCTAGGAGTGTATGTGCATTTCTTCAAAGGTTATACCTGGATGGGAGCCTTTGGAATCTCCGGCTGCGTGGGAGTCTCCCTCTTAGTGGCAATGGCGATCTCCAGTGCCGTAGGTACGGTGATCCCCATGTTTTTCCATAAGATCAAGGTAGACCCCGCAGTGGCATCCGGTCCCCTGATCACCACGGTAAACGATCTGGTGGCAGTGGTAACCTATTATGGAATGGCATGGTTACTTTTGATCCGGTAATAACAGAGGTGAGTTTTCATGGCGGCTATGCTTTAATCGCATGGCCGCTTTTTAGATTGCGCAAACAGTTTCAGGAAGCTGTGCTTTCGGAAGCATCCGGTGTCGTCTCAGGGATAAGATTGCTGTAATAAGCGGTCTTTCCGGATAACACGTCATCATAGAATCCTTGTTTCCAGTCGATGTAGTCCACGGCCTCCTGCAGCTGCTGCATGGAGGTTAACAGTGCTTCTTTTTTCCGGGAGAGGATGTCTTTTCTGGCGGGAATGGAGGATTCGCCCTCCAGACATAAATGCAGATATTCTTTCATTTCGGCGATGGAGAGACCACAGTTTCTGAGGCACCCGAGACTCTGGATCCATTTGATATCGTGGTCATCGAAGACACGATAATTGCGGCTGTCCCGCTTCACGTTGGGTACCAGTCCCTCCTTGCAGTAAAATTTTAAGTTCTCATAGGTCATGCCGGTCAGGGCACAGGCTTCTTTCATAGAATACATAAAATGGCTTCCTTTTTGCTCATGTGGTTACTTCGCCATATAAAACTGCTTATCTGACTGAATGCAAGCATTCGCAGAACGCAGTTTTGCATGGCTCTGAATAGTTACAAAAAAGTATTGACCGGTAGTTACTACCGTTGATAAAATCATAACGTAGCATAGACGCACTGTCAATGCGGAAAGGATTACAACACTTATGAATCATTCAGGAATTTTGAAAAATAAGCTGTTCTTGTATCTCACAGAGTTCTTCGCCGGGATGTCCGTCATGGCGGTGGAACTGGGAGCCAGCAGACTGTTGGCACCGTATTTCAGTTCTTCCCAGATCGTATGGACCATTGTCATCGGCACCATCATGATCGCCATGGCGCTGGGCAATATCTACGGCGGTAAAAGTGCGGACAAGTCCCCGAACCCGGACAAACTCTACGGCAGGATCCTGATCGCGGCCATCTGGATTGCCCTGATCCCTGTGGTGGGCAAGTACATTATCCTTGGGATCTCCGCACTGCTGATCTTTACCGTCAGCAACAATTTCCTCATCATTGCGGCGTTTGCAGCCTGCATGGTGATCTTCGTGTTCCCCTTATTTTTACTGGGAACTGTGACCCCTTCTCTGGTAAAATATTCCGTGGATAGTCTGGATGACAGCGGACAGACCGTGGGAACTTTAGGTGCATTCAATACCGTGGGAAGCATCATCGGAACCTTCGTACCGACTTTCGTGACGATCCCGGCGGTGGGAACCTCCATTACATTTCTGATCTTTTCCGGAATTCTGATCCTGCTGTCTGTGATTTACTTTATCTGCCAGCATACGGGAAAGAAAAAGATTGCAGCATCGGTACTGATCTTTATTTTATGCTGTGGTCTGGGATATTCGGATTCCTTTGCTTTCTGGCAGAAGGATCTGACCTACGAAGGAGAGTCCATCTATAATTATCTGCAGGTATCGGAGACGGACAGACAGGTGGTCCTGTCCACCAACGTGCTGTTCGGTGTCCAGTCCCTCTATATGAAAGAAGGGGGACTTACCGGCATGTATTATGACTATGCCATGGCGGCGCCCCTTATGGTGCCGGATAAACTGGTAGAGGACATGGATGTACTGATCCTTGGTATGGGAACCGGAACCTATGCGACCCAGTGCCGGAAATATTTCGGCGATATGAATATCGAGGGCGTGGAGATCGACGAAAAGATCACGGAGCTGTCGAGAGAATATTTTTCCCTGCCGGAGGATGTGAAGGTGACCACCTATGACGGCAGGGCTTTTTTGCAGGCGGTGGATACCACCTATGATGTCATCATGGTGGATGCCTATCAGGACATCACCATTCCTTTCCAGATGTCTTCCGTGGAATTCTTTACCATGGTCAAAGATCATCTGAAGGACGGTGGTGTCATGGTAGTCAATATGAACATGCACGGCAACAAGGAAGGGGATATCAACCAGTACCTTGCCGACAGCATTGCCAACGTATTTGACAATGTCTATACTGTAGACGTGGCAGGCTCCACCAACCGCGAACTGTTTGCTTCCCAGCACAGTGATATGATAGAAGTATTATCCGATCATGTGGAGAATCTGTCAGATGCGGAACTGCAGAACATGATGCAGCGGGTAGCGGACAACAGCAGTGCCTACGTGGCCGGAGATTACCTCATGACCGATGACAAGGCGCCTGTAGAACTTCTTGGCATGCAGGTCATCGATCAGCTGATTCAGGAAGAAGTAGCGTATTACAAGGATATTTATGAGGAACAGGGGATCAGCGGATTGTTGGAACACCTGTAAATCGGCAGATTTGCAAATAGAGTTTGAAATAACATAAAGGGTAAGAATACGACGGTGGAGTCAACAGGCTTCACCGTTTTTTCTTAAAAAAATATAAAAACCATTGACCGGTAGCTACTACCGACTGCTACAATTACACTATATGATGCAATAATGTTGGTCGTAGGAAGAAAGAGACCTTTTCAATAGAAGGAGGTAACAGAAATGATGTACAATCCCAGTTGGATACCTTCATTTGTGTGGTGGAAGCAGGCAGTTTCAGCAAGGCAGCGGACAAACTGTATATTTCCCCACCGGCGGTGATCAAGCAGATCAATTCGTTGGAAAATAATCTTGGAGTACAGCTTTTTGCCAGAACCCACAGAGGTCTTGTGGTGACGGCGGCGGGAGAATCCCTCTATCAGGATGCAAAATATATGGTAAATTACAGTAAAGAAGCTATCGAGAGAGCGAAAGAAGCCGGGAATGACGAAGATGATGTGATCCGGGTGGGGATTTCACCCATGACACCGCCGCAGGTCTTTGTGGAACTCTGGCCCAGGATCCAGGAGCAGTATCCCAATGTCAAGTTTAAACTGGTTCCCTTTGAGAATACCCCGGAGAATGCCAGAGAGATCCTTGCAAATCTGGGACAGAATATAGACGTGATCGCTGGAATCTTTGATGAGACCATGCTGGAACTGCGTAAGTGCAACGGCGTGGAGCTGTCCAGAGAACCTTTTTGCGTGGCGGTAGCCCTGCATCACAGACTTGCGGGGAAAAAGGTGCTGACCCCGGAGGATCTGAAAGGGGAGCGGCTCCTTATGATGAGGAAAGGCTGGAGCTACTATGTGGATGCACTCAGAGCAGAATTGACAGAGAAATATCCGGAGATCACCATCGCAGATTTTGATTTCTACAACGTCGATATTTTCAACCGCTGTGAGAACAGTAATGACATGCTGCTTGCCATCAAAAGCTGGGAGAGCGTACATCCGCTCATGAAGATCCTTCCGGTGGAATGGGACTATAAAATGCCTTACGGACTCCTGTATGCGAAGGATCCTTCCGAAAAGGTGGAGAAATTAGTAAGAACAGTAGAAGGAATTACAAAATGAATAAAAATCTGAAGATCAGACTGTTGGCCGATTCCGGAATGACACTTGCCCTGCTATTGCTGATGTCCTATCAGCTGGTGGGAGAAAAAGCCCATGAGTGGATCGGCATGGCAATGTTTTTGTTAGTCATAGGGCACCATGTTCTGAACAGAAGATGGACGGGAAACATTACAAGGGGAAAATATACGGTGCACAGAATCTTGCAGACTGTGATCGTAATATTGCTGGCTCTGACGATGATCGGCTCCATGGTGAGCGGTATTCTGTTGTCCAACTATATTTTCCGGTTCGTCCGGATCAAAGGGGTGGCCAATCTGGCAAGGAGCATCCATATTCTCTGTGCATACTGGGGATTTCTGTTTATGGCGGTGCATCTGGGACTTCATTGGAACATGATGCTCAGAATTCTGGAAAAGGTGTTTCCTATGAAAGGCGTCGCTAAGATCCCGGGACTGCTGATCGCAGTTTACGGAGGCTATGCCTTTTATAAAAGAGGAATCGTGAACTATCTGTTTTTAAAGAGCCATTTTGTATTCTTCGGACCACAGGAAAGCCTTGGACTGTTTTTGCCGGATTACATAGCGATGATGGGAATGATCGTGTTTGTTACCTATTATGGTGATAGGCTGTTATTCGGTGACAAAGGTATTATATGGCATATATGGAGACGTTAAGATGACTCATATTATTTTAGCAATTATATATTTAGCATTTATAAGTCTGTGATTGCCGGATTCAATGTTAGGAGCAGCATGGCCGGATATGTATGCTGCGTTTGGAGTACCGCTCTCATATGCAGGTATTTAATCCTCCATTATTTCCGCGGGGACAATTATATCGAGTCTGCTGAGTGACAGACTTACATTAAAGTTTCTTTTGGCTCTTATGGTTGTAATGCATGAAACTTTAAATAAAGTAACGGATTATAACCCCAGGGTTAATACTGAAAAACAAACAGAGACTTCTGCCGGTGAGGAGAAGTTCTTATAATAAAACTGTAAAGATAAAGGAATTCTATAGTTACAGACAGGAGGTTATCGTATGGAAATTTTGGAAAAGATGGAATACATTACTTTAAACAATGGCGTAAAAATGCCCATGGCAGGTCTGGGAACATTTCTCTTGAGCCCGGACGAGGCACAGGAATCGGTATATGCTGCTTTGAAAGAAGGATACCAGCTGATCGATACCGCCAATGCTTATGTGAATGAAAAGGCAGTTGGCAGGGCCATGCGTCAGTCGAAAGTACCCAGAGAAAATATCTTTCTGGAGACGAAGATCTGGCCGTCCTTCTATGAGCAGGAGGATGCTGTAGAAAGGACTTTGGAGAGACTGGATACAGACTATATTGATCTGTTGCTGATCCATCAGCCGGCAGGCAATTATATCGCCGGATATCGCCTCATGGAAAAAGCATACAAAGAGGGCAAGGTAAAGGCAATCGGCTTATCCAATTTTAACGAAGAACAGATTAAGGAAATCCTGAATATCTGCGAGATCCGCCCTGCGGTATTGCAGACAGAAGTACATCCCTATTATCAGGCGAAAGAACTGAAGAAATTCCTGGACGAGGAACAGATCGTGATTCAGGCATGGTATCCGCTGGGACACGGAGACAAAGAACTCCTAGAAGAGCCGCTGTGGAAAAAGCTTGGGGAAAAGTATCGCAAGAGTCCGGCACAGATCATTTTACGCTGGCATATTCAGTCAGGAAATGTGGTGATTCCCGGTTCCAAGAATCTGGAACATATCCGGGATAATTTCCGGCTGTTTGACTTCAAACTGACAGAAAAAGAAATGGAAGAGATCGCTGCGCTGGAGCGGAACAAAAGATACTATACCAGCACTCCGGAATTACTGCAGCGTTATGCGGAGATGGTTCCGCCTGTGGATACTCAGAAATAAGCCGGAGGAGACGGCGTGGGTATTACATTGTTCCATTGTTCTCTGATGTATATCGTAATTACGATTGCGGTGGAAATCGGAAATAATAGAGATAAAAAGAGAAATGAAGAGGAAAGAACATGAATGCAGGATCACAAATCCTCACAGGGATATTAATGGGATTGTGTGTCTGTATATTGACGGCCTGCGGCAGAGTGGAAAAAGAACGGTCAGAAACGGCAGTACAGGGAGCGGAGGCAACACTACAGCAGACAGCAATACCGGAAAATTACTATACCGAAAACAGCAAAGTGACGGATGTAATGAGAGATCCCGCATATGGGGATTACGGGCATTTGATCTTTCCTGTGGATATTGCCATCAGCGAGGACCTGGAGCTTAAGGATGTGGAAGACATTCTTCCCTGGTACAGTGAAGTGAATCCCAAGAAGACGGTAGAGATTGTTAACTACATGAAAGACCGGGTGACAGACGGGGAACAGATCTTTTACGATATTTACAGTGAAGAGGAGAAGGAAGCCGATCCGGCGAAAGAAGATACCGGCCTGTTTTTCTTCCGGGGAGATCCCGGGGCGAAGACAGCCATTGTGAATGCCGGCGGAGGATTTATGTATGTGGCGGCGATGCACGACAGCTTTCCCCAGGCGTTGGAACTGGCAAAAAACGGTTACAATGCCTTTGCGCTGATCTACCGGCCGGGAGCGGATACAGCATGTGAGGATCTGGCGAGAGCGATTGCTTATCTGCACGAACATGCGCAGGAATTACAGATCGACATGACAGATTATTCCCTCTGGGGAGGTTCTGCCGGAGCACGGATGGCAGCATGGCTTGGGTCCTACGGAACTGCTTATTTCGGAGAAGAGGAGTATCCGGCACCGGCAGCGGTCATCATGCAATATACGGGGCTGTCCTCGGTGACGGGGCAGGAAGCGCCAACCTATGCCTGCGTGGGAACCAGTGATTATATCGCGTCATACGAGAGTATGGAGCAATATATTTCACGGCTCCGAAGAAACGGAACCAACGCAGAAATAGAGGTGTTCACCGGACTTTCCCATGGATTTGGATTGGGGGAAGGGACGGTTGCGGACGGTTGGATCAACCGTGCCATGGACTTCTGGCAGCAGAATAGCAGTAAGTAACACAGAAAAATAATTATATAAACGGGAGGGGCTGTGAACGACAGTCCCTCTTTGCCTTTTAAATGAGGAAGAAAGATGGATAAAAGAATAGAGCTGTTACTGATTTTTTTAGGAACAATTATGGCACTGGTATCCTGTGGCGTAATCCAGAATGAGGAAAAGGATATGTTGGCTGAAACTACGACCGTAAAGGAAGAAACCAAGGAGATAGAGACAACACAATCAGATGATAAGAAAGAGTATCTCAGTGGCATTGTGCCGGAAGAACTGGAATATATTCCGGAAGAATATAAACAGCCTGCGGAACATCCGGGAACACTGGAAAAACTGACCTATACGACATGGGAATCTTTTACCTATGAGGAACATTCACAGGAACTGACCAAGGAGGCATGGGTGTACCTTCCCTACGGATATTCCGAAGAGGAGAAATACAATGTGTTTTACTTAAGCCATGGAGGCTGGAGTAACGAGACAACGCTGATGGGAACGGATACAGATCCGCATCCCTTGAAATACGTCATGGATCATGCGATAGAAGACGGTAAAATACAGCCTTTGATCATTGTATTGCCCACTTATAACAATACCAGTGAAGAGGACAGCGGGGATTACAGTCTGGCCATTGAACTGACAGACAGATTTCACAATGAACTTGTGAATGACCTGATTCCTGCAGTCGAAGGAAAATACAGTACATATGCGGAAGATACGACTCCGGAGGGACTCGCAGCATCCAGAGATCACAGGGGATTCGGCGGATTTTCCATGGGATCAGTGAACACCTGGAACACTTTAAGGTACTGTCTGGATTATTTCCGCTATTTTATGCCCATGAGCGGAAGCTATTCCCTAAGTGGACAGTATATGGCGGATCTGGTAAGACAGCAAGGATATACGGCGGATGATTTCTTTATTTTCGCGGCATCCGGTACGGATGATTTTGCATACAGTGCATTCAAGGCACAGATCGATGCCATGAGCAGTGACTCTGATGGAATGTTCCGGCTGGCCCACAGCGAAGCGGAGGGAAATATGTCCTTCCTGGAGAGAGAGGGATACCGGCATGATTCCATCGCCAGTGATGAATATACATACAATGGTTTACGTTTTTTCTGGAACCGGGACACACAGGAGCAGGCGGATGATACGCAGGCAGATACGGCGGTGGCGGTGAGACCCTGTCTTTGGTCATGGGCATGCGGCCAGATCTGTACACTGCCTATTTACAGTGCAGCTCCCAGTGGGACGGCGGATATGATGCTGTCGTAGAGGCTCGTACTCCGGTATACCTTGTGGTGGGAGAAAAAGACGAATACTACGGATGCCTGCCGTCAGACAATGCCTACGATGCCATTCATGATCTTTATGAAAAACAGGGACTGAGTGACAGTGAGATCGATGAACTGTTAGTGCTGGATATCAAGCCGACTACTTATTTTACCAGCCAGGGTATCACCAACCAGCACGGGGCAGGAGGCTATCTGTTCGTGAGAGATGAGGGAATCATGGGCTGGCTGTTTGGCCAGCAGATGTGCTGATCGCACTGGCCCTGCTCTTTGCCTTTGGGGCAGCCGGGTACATCAGCATTCACCAGTCCTGGCAGATAGAGGAAGCTTTCTAAAGGTTAAACCTGTAGGTTTAAACTGCATAACAAAGCGAGACTTCTGTCGGAGAGACAAAGCATTTATAATCATATTGTAATGAGTAATAATAACTAAAAAAGCAATAGGAGGCAATATAAAATGAGAAAAGATTTAGGAGCAAAACCGTATTTATTTCCGCAGCCGGTCATGATTATCGGAACCTATGACGAGAACGGGAAGGCCAATGCCATGAATGCCGCATGGGGCGGCATCGTCGGAAGAAATGAGATCATTATAGACTTAAGCAATCATAAAACAACGGAAAATCTTCTGGAGACAAGGGCTTTTACTGTCAGTGTGGCAGACCTGGAGCATTTGGTCCCCTGCGATTATGTGGGAATCGTTTCCGGCAACAAAGAGCCGGACAAGATGGAGAAGGCCGGATTTACCACAACAAAAAGTAAATTTGTGAATGCACCTGTGATCAATGAACTGCCCCTTACACTGGAATGCGTACTCACACAGGTCATCGATGGCAGTAAATATCTGGGTGAGATCAAGAATGTCAGCATCGATGAGAAAATCCTTGGCGAAGACGGAGACATTGATCTGAATAAATTTGTGCCGATCACTTATGATGCAGCTCACTATGGATATTACAGACTGGGTGAAAAGGTCGGAACGGCATTCAAAGACGGTGCACAGTTGAAGTAGGGAAATACTATGAAAAAAATGTTGGTTGTCTATTATTCCTGGTCCAATGGAAACACAAAACGGATCGCAGAGCAGCTGGCCGCTGCAACAAACGCCGATATCGCAAGAATTGATACGGCACAGCCATACTCCGGTAGTCATGAGGAAGTAGTTGAGCAGGGGCAGAGAGAAGTAGAAGCGGGCTTCATGCCGCAGATCAAACCGTTATCCGTAAGTATAGCGGACTATGACGTGATCGCCATTGGAACGCCGACCTGGTGGTATACGATGGCACCTGCAGTACTTACATTTCTCCACCAGCAGGATTTTACCGGGAAGACAGTGATTCCATTTATGACAAACGGTGGCTGGCCGGGACATGTCATAAAAGATATGGAAGCAGAGTGTAAGGGTGCAAAATTCGCACATGAGATGAAAATTCAGTTCGATTCTACAGGCGGAGATCGTCTGGAAACACCGGAGCGTGTAATTACAAAGTGGGTGGCTGACGTAAAGAAAGATCTGAACTGAGTAAAGATAAAAGGGATGAGAACATGCAAATCAGAACATTAGGAAAAGATCTGAAAGTGTCCGCAGTGGGCTTAGGATGTATGGGAATGAGCCATGCTTACGGAGCACCGGCGGATAAAAAAGAGATGACGGAATTACTCGCAGAGGCCGTCGATATGGGATATACCTTTTTCGACACCGCAGAGGTATATGGTACGCCGGAAAATCCGCATGACAATGAAGAACTGGTGGGGGCTGCACTAAAACCCTACCGGGGAAAAATAGTACTGGCTACAAAATTCGGTATTCATTTTGATCAGTCCAGTCCGGAGGTCAATAAGCCACTGGTGCCGGATTCCAGACCATATACGATCCGCACTTCGGTGGAAGCATCTCTGCAAAGATTACAGACAGATCATATTGATCTCTACTATCAGCACCGGAATGACCCTAAAGTACCCATTGAGGAAGTGGCGGGCGTAATGTCGGAACTGATACAGGAGGGGAAAATCACACACTGGGGATTGTCGGAAGCAACAGAAGAACAGATACGTCGTGCACATGCGGTCTGTCCGGTGACGGCGGTACAGAACCGTTACTCCATGATGGCCAGATGGTATGAAACTTTATTCCCTGTACTGGAGGAGTTACAGATTGGATATGTGGCATTTTCCCCGCTGGCCAACGGATTTCTGACAGCAAAGTATGGTAAGGATTATGCATTCGATGGTGTAAATGATTATCGGAGCGTGATGCCGCAGTTTTCCAGCGATGGTATCGATAAAAATCATGATTTGCTGGAATTATTATATCGTACAGCACA
>OKWJ01000893.1_pt1 | contig 27776 bp, 22 predicted proteins | sample 1607121 | NCBI WGS metagenome assembly OKWJ01 (sample SAMN04414080, study PRJEB24778) | human gut metagenome | material: faecal | host: Homo sapiens | reverse complement strand
TCACGATCTCGTAATTGCCCTTCTCCTTGGGATGAAGCTCACACTGAATGATATTGTTATCCAGAACGATATCTCCCTTGATGCCTTCTCTCTGATGACATACTTCCCATACATTAAAAGGAATCTGAATGGTATATCCTGCATCCTTTTTTTCTACTTTCGATTCAAAAAAATATCTCATGATTCATTCCTCCGTTGCTTTTGCTGTTCCCGAATATTCTCTTAAAGAAAAAGATTTACGAAAGCGGTTACATTTTCTATTTTCCTTGATTCTAGCAAAAATTTCCGTCCTTGCAAAGAGCTTGTGGAAAAGTACTAAAAAAAAAACATCCTGTCAAAAAAATATCAAAAAAGCGCCCGTTTTAAAACAGACGCTTTTTATAAATCCAGTGCATTTAAAGCCCTAAAATTGCAGATGCAACGCGGAAATATACTAACAGTGACATAGCATCCACGATGGTGGTGATGAACGGACTTGCCATTACCGCCGGGTCAAAGCCGAGACGCTTTGCCAGGATCGGCAGGAGGCATCCAATGATCATTGCGATCACTACCGCTGCTACCAGAGTCAGGCACACGGATGCTGCCACCAGCACCCCTACTTTATCCAATAACAGTAATTTTACAAAGTTCGCTGCGGAAAGAGTAATACCGCAGATCAGTGCCACGCGGATCTCCTTGAATACAACCTTCGGCACATCCCGGTATTCGATCTCATTCAGGGACAGTCCACGGATGACCGTAACGCTCGCCTGACTTCCGGCATTACCGCCGGTATCCATCAGCATGGGGATATATGCCACCAGTACTGCGCATACGCTTAATGCGTCTTCAAAAGAAGAAATGATGGCTCCGGTAAAGGTAGCTGACACCATCAAAAGCAGCAGCCAGGGAATACGCTTTTTGAAGGTCTCAAATACTCCGGTCTTCATATAAGGCTTATCGCTGGGCACGATAGCCGCCATTTTTTCCATATCCTCCGTGGTCTCTTCTTCGATGATATCCACGATATCGTCCACGGTGATAATACCTACCAGCCGGTTCTCATTGTCCACTACCGGCATGGCTGTAAAGTCGTATTTTTTGAACTGTCTGGCAACTTCCTCCTGGTCCATCAGCGTATTGATGGAGATGACGTTTTCATGCATGATGTCACCGATGATCTCGTCGCCGTCCATAAGCAGCAGATAACGCAGAGCAACTGTTCCCACCAGTCTTCTCTGGGCATCTAAGACATAACAGATATTGATAGTCTCACTGTCAAGGCCCACCTTACGGATCCGCTCGATGGCCTGATTCACCGTCAGATTCTCCTTCAGGTCTACATATTCGACCGTCATGATACTTCCTGCGGAATCTTCCGGATAACGCAGCAGATGATTGATATCTCTGCGCACATCGGGGCTTGCGTTGGTCAGAAGCTTTTTGACAATGTTCGCAGGCATCTCCTCCAGCAGATCAGCCGCATCGTCCGCCATCAGGTTGTTGATGATGTTCGTTGCTTCCTTATCTGACAGGGACGTGATGATCTTCTGCTGATTGTCCATATCTAAATAGGAAAAAACGTCTGCCGCCAGGTCCTTGGGAAGGATGCGGAAGACCTTTAACATCTCTTCCTCTTCCAGTTCTTCCAAAAGTCCCGCAATATCGGCATCGTTGAGTTCAGCCAGATACTGGCGCAGCTTGGTGTACTGCTTGGTGTTAAGAAGCTCTAATACCTCTTCCAGTTCTTTGATCTGTTCCATGATGATCCTCCTTATGATGTTTTCTATGGGTGTAACTTACATGGCAACTTCGCCCCGGAAGTGGGTTGTCAGAGCTCTTCTGTGTACACTTCATAAAAACCACCACCTTTCCTCATGGAATCCTTAAACCGATATTTTTATTTTATTTCATTGACTATTCTTTGTCAACGAAATAAGTCTCTTTCAATTTCTCAATTTTTACCTTTCCACAGGTGGTTTCTGTCAGGTTTTTCCTGACTTTTTCCTCTTTTTCCACCGGGATAAGTAAAATAAATTTTACGTTTTCGGCATAGATACTGTCTGAGGGAACGATGCCCTGCTGTCCGAAATAATATTGCAGCTTTCCTACATCATTATAATCTGCTGCAACTTCCAGTTCACAGCCTTTTCGCATGATCCCCGTCTCGCAGTGGGCAAGGCCTTCCTTCACCGCCTGGGTATATGCCCGCACCAGTCCACCGGTACCCAGCAGAGTGCCGCCGAAGTACCTCGTCACCACCACCGCGATATTGCGGAGCCCGGAGCCGGTCAACACCTCTAACATCGGTCTGCCCGCAGTGCCGGAGGGTTCTCCGTCATCACTGCATCTGGTCAGCTCTCCTCTGCTTCCTATTATAAATGCAGAACAGTTATGTCTGGCATCCCAGTACTTTTTCTTCATTTCTTCTATAAAAGCTACGGCCTCTTCCTCGGTTTCGCACTTGCGGATCGTTGCGATGAAACGGGATTTTTTTTCCACGATCTCTCCTTCGCCGCCGGATAATAATACTCTGTAGCTGTCTGTTACTGCCGTATCGCCCATGTTAACCTCACTTGTTTTTTGTTTTCCTTCGGATTCTTTTCCAGTGTAGCATAACTTTTCCAAAATGTGAAACAATTCTAAAGACTGGAAAGAAAGCCTTTATTTACATAGCATTATTTGGTATAATATTTTCGTCTGTATCTCAGACAGAAAGGACTTATTGTATGAATTATGGTAAAAAAGGTGTCCGAGCGAAGCAGAAGGCACTCAACTCTAAATCACAAAAATGGGGAAGGAAGCTCGCACTGACCTGTGTCAAGATCATGCTTGCTGCTGTCGTAGGCATCGGCATCTGCGGTGTAGCCGCCGGTATCGGTGTTTTCCGCGGCATCCTCTCTTCCACTCCCACGATCCGGCTGTCCGATGTCGTGGCGGTAGGAGAAGCTACCATCGTCTATGACAGTGAAGGCAACGAGATCGACCAATATGTCAGCACCAACTCCAACCGTCTCTCCGTAGGCATGGATGAGATTCCCGACTACATGGGCAAAGCCTTCGTGGCAATCGAGGACGAGCGTTTCTATCAGCACAACGGTATCGACTTCAAGAGCATTCTCCGTGCCGGTTACCAGTTTTTAAAGACCGGCGGTGAAGAGGCCCAGGGTGCCAGCACCATTACCCAGCAGCTTCTAAAAAATACCGTCTTTACGGACTGGACCTCCGAGGGTAATAACAAGATCAAAAAAATCAAGCGTAAGATCCAGGAGCAGTATCTGGCACTGGAAATCACCAAGTATTATTCAAAGGATGAGATTCTGCTGCGTTACATGAACGCCATCAACTTAGGGCAAAATACTCTGGGTGTGGAATCCGCTTCCCTACGTTACTTCGGTAAGCACTGCAGCGACCTGACGATTTCCGAGTGTGCTGTGATCGCTAGTATTACGCAGAACCCTTCCAAATACAATCCGATCCGGCATCCGGAAGAAAATGCAAAACGTCGTGAGACCTGTCTGAATAAAATGCTGAAGCTTGGATTTATCAGTCAGGCACAATACGATGAAGCCGTGGCAGATACCGATGCGGTATACGAGCGTATCGGTCTGTACGACATAGATTATCAGGAAGCCAACGCCACCACCGGTTCTTACTTCTCGGATGCAGTATATGAACAGGTAAAACAGGATCTGATCCTTGCAGGTTATAACGAAGCCATGGCAGAGACCCTGCTGACCTCTGGCGGCTTACGTGTGGAATCCACACTGGATCCTAAGATTCAGGCGATCCTGAACGAAGAATACGCAGATCCGTCCAACTATCCGGAGAACGTGAAATGGTATCTGAACTATGCTCTTACCATTATTTCCTCCGATGGTACAAAGAATAATTTCAGTAAAGAAAATATGATGACCTGGTTCAAGGAAAATCAGAATAAAAAGTTCAATCTGATCTTCTCTTCCCAGGATGATGCTTATGCAGCTGTCGATACGTATCGTTCCGCCATGTTAGCCCAGTTAGGCGTGGAAGACAATGCGGATAACTACGAAGAGACGATCACCATGACGCCTCAGCCACAGTCCGCAATGGTCATCGAGGAACAGAGTACCGGTCATATCGTCGCTATGATCGGTGGCCGTGGTACCAAAGAAGGCCGCCGGACCCTGAATCGTGCTACCAGCGCAAAGCGTCTGCCAGGATCTACTTTTAAAGTAGTTGCTTCTTACGCTCCCGCCCTGGACAGTGCCGGCAAGACTCTGGCAACTGTTTATAATGATGCACCGTTTAACTACGCAGACGGAACTCCCGTACGTAACTGGTACAAATCCGGTTACCGCGGCATCCAGAATATCCGCAGTGCGATCCGTGACTCCCTGAATATCATCGCTGTAAAAAATATTACTGTGATCACCCCGAGACTCGGTTACGATTATCTGTTGAATTTTGGTTTCACTACTTTAACAGATGGCGTCCAGGTCGGCAATGAGATCAAGTCCGATGTGAACCAGTCCCTGGCTCTGGGCGGTCTGACCTATGGTGTCACCCCTTATGAGCTGACCGCTGCTTATGCGGCTATCGCAAACAGCGGTACTTATGTAACACCTAAGCTGTACACCAGAGTCACAGATTCCGATGGCAACGTGATCCTGGACAACACCAATCCGCCTACCCGTCAGGTGATCAAGGAAACTACCGCTTTCCTGCTGACCAGTGCCATGCAGGATGTTGTTACTTCCGGTACCGGCGGAAAGGTTAATTTCGGAGGAATGGCCATTGCCGGTAAGACAGGTACCACAACAGGACCTACCGACGCATGGTTTGCAGGATATACCCCTTATTACACTGCTGCTACCTGGACTGGTTACGATAACAACGTAGACCTGAACAGTGCGGAAGACGGTGTCTCCAAGACTTTATGGCGCAAGGTGATGAAACGGGTTCATGAGGATCTGCCCAACCCCCAGTTCCCGGTTCCTTCCGGAATCATACAGGTGCAGGTATGTTCCCAGTCCGGCAAGCTTCCGATCCCCGGTCTGTGTGATGGATCTGTTTATACCGAATACTTTGCAGAAGGTACCGAACCTACGGAGAGCTGTGATGTGCATTATCAGGGCGAGATCTGTGCTTATGACGGACTTCCCGCAAGTCCTGACTGCCCGTTCAAGTACACCGGTGTTGCCTCTGGTAGAGGATCCTGCATTACAACAGGGCTCCACCGTCATTATCAACAATCCCGACGGCACACAGACGGTCAGCACACCGAACACCAGAAGTCAGTGTGAACATGATGCAACCTTCTTCGCGAACCCGGATTATGAATCCGTGATCAATCAGCAACAGGCTGAGATCAACGCACGGAATGCCGCTGCACAGCAGCCTGCAGAATAACTTAACATTAAACACAATACAGTCCCTGTATTACTGCGTTCAGCGGTTTTACAGGGACTTTTATATGTGTATAAAAAAGTGCTGCATACAACTTTTCGGTCATATGCAGCACTCTTATTATTTTACTTATATGGAATATGGCTTACTTACTTTACTATACAATACCCTGTGCGGTCATAGCAATAACATGAGACTCCAGAGTTTATGCATCTTTTGAGACTTTTTGTATATTATAAGTATATTACTATCTTACACATTTTCAGTCCAATTACATTTAAGTTTGTATAATTATCCCGCAACAGAATCAGTGCCTGCATTAATGTAATAATTTTCCTTAGCTTCTTCGATAGCAAATTGCCTATCAAAAATAAGTTCTTCTACACTATTATCATAATAATATATTTTTTGTAAGTAGTCTTTTTTATCAAACTGATAATAGAATGCTTTTTCTTCACCTTCATCTACAAGGCACAGCATTTCAGCCACAATTCCAATGCTATTTGTATAATATTTTACGTACCTATAATTAGGTAATTTTACATTCTCAAGCAAGTTATATGGTGTAAGTACTGGTGAATATAACATATCATATATTCTTTTAATATATGCATCCATTTTATCTTTCCTCTCCTTCTATTTTCAGATACTCACTTAATACTCTTTCTATATACTCTTTAATTACAGGCAACTTCTGGTATGCATTATCATAGTCAGATAACGTCCACTCTCCTCTAGTTTTACCAATTTCATTTTTCATGTAAGTATTAAGGTACATTGCCAATAAAGCTCCATTATCCGATGCTGCATTTTTTATCCACGCATATCTTCCACTAAACAATCTACATCCAGACAAATTCTTTTTACTTTGATCCACTCCAAAATGAGTAATTAACTCTGGAACTAATACTTCTCTAATCTCAGTATCAAGATTTTTCTTTCTATTCGCAAATAATAAATCCGGTCTCTTTAGTGCGACATTTTCTTGCGTACGCGTTTGATTATAAATCGCTAATGCTTGCTCATACCCTATATTTAACAATTTTTGCAATTTATCAATATCTTCTTTTTGTTTTTTCTCTTCCTCTTTCTGTTTGCGAATTAGCTCCGTAGTTAAATATGCATCTGCTTTAAGTCTTCCACTTCCTCCTTCTCGAGCTTTTCCTAGCGGAATAATACCACCTGTAGAACCATCTCCCGTTCTTTGTGTTGAACTGCCATCCTCATCAACCAAATTCTCATCTTGTAAATGCTTTATTACTTCGCTTTCTTGAATCTCAACCTTATACTTTTCCCATAAATCCGCTAATTGTAAATCTTGATGCGAAACAACATCTGCAATATTATCCTCAGTTTTCTGTACTTCTTCACCTGGGATTGCTCTCAAAACTCGACCTATAAACTGTTCGTAGGGAAGTTCATTTCTAAAAGGTCTAAAAATAGCAGCAACACTTAAATATATATGATCATACCCTTCTCCCAACATAGCAACATGAATTATTACATCTAAACGATGGTTCTCCACATCGTTTTTTGTTTCCATTTGTTTTTCGGTAGTTTGCTTGCTATGTATCACTTCAGCTCTATACCCATGGTTAATATACAGTTGCTTTATCTGTTCCGCATGTTCAATACTGCATGCTACAGCTATTATCTTATGCGGAACACTTGTAAATTCTCTTTTCTTTTCTAATAATTTTATACTTTCACATACTACTTTTTCCGAACATTCTTTAGAAAAGGCAACAGATCTTCTTATCCAATCTTCATCTCTGATCCCCGACTCTATTAATTGTTCTTTTGTGTATAAGCTCGACTCGTCGTTATCAATTGTAAATAATAATTTGTCCGGAATATATTCGAAATTTCGAAGAGATTTTACATATCCTTTAGCCATAGCCTGACTTAATTTGTATTTATAAACTAACTCTCCAGCCAACTCAACACCATCTGTTCGAATTGGTGTTCCTGTAAGCTTTACCACCTTGGCTTTATTAAAATGCTCAACTGTTGTTACCCATGTATTTGCCGTTGAATGATGCGCTTCATCAATGATAATCATGTCAAAATAATCAGATGGCAAAAAATTAAGTGGCGAAGATGTCAACCTAGCTTGAAGTTTATGTATATTCAGTACAACAATATTTGCACTATCTAAAACTTCTCGATTTACTCCGTTTGCATACTCAACCAATGTAGGCATTTCGCCAATAGTACTAAAAATTTTTCTCTTAAGCCAAAAATTATCTGGATTCTCGGGATCTAATGAATCTACAACTACATCTTTTATTGTCAACTGAGGAGTAATAATTAATGCCCTTCCTTTACATATGTGAAAGGGCAAAATTCCCATTAATCCCGTTTTTCCTACACCAGTTGGTAACACAATAATTGCATGCGTTTGCTTATTTTTTACAACGAAATGGTCATACACCTTAAAATATCCTTGAATCTGAGGTTCTCTTAATTCCTCATTTTCATAAATATTTGGATTTGCCATTTCAAAATAATGTTCATTGTAAATTAACTCTGCCATGCAATTTCCCCCTAATACATATATTTCTTTTTATACTTTATCTTACAACTTGTTTAAAGATACTGTCAATACAACCAGCCAAAATATTTCCTACAATACAGATTACTTGCTGTACATTATGTGTAACTTATAAGTATATTGTGTGTATATTACCATATTTTAGCCTTTAGCCTTCGACAGCATTGTACACTCTGCACAAAGTATAAAGTTACTCTCTAATAAAGAAATGCTGGATTTAAGCCACTTCTAGCCAATCCAGCATTTCGCATTTTCAAATTTTTTATGCACTTTTACTATTAGCAGACACCCTGAGCAAGCATAGCCGCTTCTAAGGTGTCCGCAGATTTACTGGGGTTTTGAGGTCGGTTGTATATCACGTGTATAGAGTTATTGTCGGATAATTTCGACTTGTATGCATGCCCATTTCATTTTCCAAAAGTCCGATATTATTTAACTTCCTTTACACTTTAAATGAGTACGCCAATTTCTATATACCATTTTATATTAACCATTTTCTTCTGTGCTATATGAAATAAAATAAAAGGCTTTTGGTTCACTCCCCTTATCTCCCCAACGCGCATCTGCCATCCATGCACCATTCTCATTTTCACGTTTTCTAGTATGTACCTTCAATTTCTCATTCTGAATATCAATTTCAACATAATTATACTGTAACGGAATTCCGGCCCCACGATCTTCCTTTACTGCCCCAAAGGTTCCAGCTCCTACAATGTTTATATTGTGACCATCATCATACTTATATCGCTCATTAGTTGCCTCGTGAATATGACCATGAAAACACACTTGATATCCTTCAATGGCTAGTGTTTGCAGAAAATCCTTATCCTCAATAGCAGAATAACCAGAAACAGGATGATGCCATACAGCTATTTTCAAATATCCCTTTTTATTTAAAACATTTTCATCTTCCAAAATAGTTTCCATACATATACCAGATTTTTCTGTATTACGATGATCTATCATGTATGCGGAATTCAAGCCAATTATATATATTCTATTTTCCTGATCATCACAAATATCTATTTGTTTTCCGTATTCCATAGAATAATCTCGTCCCAAAAGTGGTCGATAAAAAAAATCATTGTATGTTTTGAAACGTTGCTTCATTTTCTCAGTATCAAATTCTTTCTTTTTTCTTCCATATGCTTCCCTAGAGATATCTCTATCACAATCATGATTTCCTGGCACTACGATTGTCTTCTTTATATCAATCTGAAATTTTTCAATTAATAATCTACAAAATTCGACAGCCACTTCATATTGTGCTTTTAATGGTCTATTACAAACATCACCAGATATAACTAAGTAATCAATTTTTTCAACATTTAATTGCATTCTTAAATCTATATTCAACAGTTTAAAAAACTTCTTCATACTTTCTTTATCTGCTAAATGTAAATCTGACAAATGCAATAGTTTTAATGTATTTATGCCCTCTATTTCACTCATTTTCTTCTTCCTCTTTTCGTTTAACTCCAAACCAACTTTTACTAAATGAACTAGGTCACCCTTATTTCTAACATCCTCACATATATCTTTGATTGATTTTTTATTCTTTAGTCCATTCCGTATTATTTCCATTATCTCTTGAAACTCTACAAGATATCGCACCTTTAAAATATCTTTTGCAGATAATGAATTAATTAATAATTCCATTCCTAAGAATGACATAATTCGACATATTTTGGATAAATCATATTCAGAAGCACTTCCAATATTCAGTCCTATCACATTACTATTATATGGCAAGATTATTTCTTGTCCTTTAAATACCTGCAAATAACTAAGATTCATCTCCTCTCTTATTTGTAGTGCATTAATAATTCTCGCATCAATATTAGCTTTTCTCAAATTATACTCTACCACTTCCCATAAAAAAGTGTCTTCTGCCACTCCATCAACTATTTTAATAATTTCTTCCAGCGTTCTTTCGTTTATTTTAAGCTTCTTCCCTTTCATTCTTATATTTTGCTTAAAAATCTCTCTGCTATTTTTTCCTACTTGCTGTATTTTAGGGATTCTCCTCATCGGCATATCATTCACTTTTTGATATGTTTTTCTTTTTCCGTATGCCTCATAATAATCCTTCTCAATTTCCATGGCGGACTTGTATCTTAAAGACTTTTTTTCTTTAAAATCATATTCAGATGTTTCTTGCATATATTTAGCTATATATCCGTCATCAACAAATTCTCGATTTTTTTCCAAAATGCTCATACACACAGACGATTCATACCGAAAGGAAGGGGATAAAATTATCGTTTCATCTAATGGCATAACCATAATCAAACATCTTAATTCATATTCAATTTGACCCTCTAATTTCTTTAGATTTCCAGTATCATAAAACGATTTCAACATTTCTCTATCCATAAAATAATAAAAAATCATCCAATCCCCTACCTTGCAATAATCCTTGCCCGCATTTGTCCACAAGCAATTTCTGTCTCTATTCCTTCTAATTGAGAACGCCTCACTATAATATTACTTTTCAGATTTTCGCTAATTTGAATAAACATTTTATCAAATTCACTATCAGCAATTTCATGTATACCATTATCTTTATAAATATTTACATATTTTGTAAAACGTAATTCCAATGGAAAATCTATTGCATTAAGTAATGTAATTAATTCACTTATTGTATCTAAAGTCATGTTTTCCTGACATACCATATAATTCCAAGTACATGTTCCACCTTTTTGAATAACATAATGTTTACAAAAATCTGTTATTTCTTCTATTGAAGCAACAGTACCATTATTAAAAGGATTCACTATCCATCTTCTACTTTCGTTATTTGAACCATGAATCGAAAAGAAAAATTTAGGTGTAACTTCCCCATCTAAAATTTGCTTCATTGTCATCTTAATTCCAATACTTGTAACATCTATCACATCAAATATATTTTTATAGCGTTTTATTACATTCACAATACACTGCCAATTACACATTGGTTCTCCATGACCCGAAAAACTCAACGTGTATAATTGATTATTAAACTCGCATTCTAGTAAAAGACAATCAATCATTTCAACCATTTCTATATATTCAAGTTGTCTAAAAAAAGAAGGGTTCACATATGTCGTCGCACAATGCCGACATTTCATCATACATCCCACCTGTGATGGTATACATAAATGTACCTCTTCATTATGCAGAAAAACTGCTGCTTCAATGAGATATTCATCCTTTAGTTTGAATACATACTTTTTATTTCCATTTTTATCTTTTATGCATTTTATCTTTTCCATTTTACTTACCATTCTATAATTTTGTACTTAACTTCACTCTTATCTAAAGACATTTTTTGTTTTTTTGCCAACTCTTTATCCTCTGTTTTAATAAAATATAACTCATAATTGTTTATATACTTTTTAATAGCACGACATATTTCTTCGCATTTTAATAAGATACAATCATTCAACATCAAGAAGACCTTTTCATCATGTTCACCTAATTTTTTCAAAATAGTGCTTACCTTTTCTATTGAATCTTGTCCCACCTGTAAACCAATATTATTTCCCAAAAACGCATTCTTTTCACTTTGTTTTACTGTTAAGATTAATTGACAACTCGCTTGCGGAAATATATCTGAAATTAGGTCTCTAAGTTCTATACTGACTAATTTATCTGGCAAATTCAGAATTAGAATCTCTAAATTGGAGTAATGCTGCAAATCTAATTGCAAAATGACCGACACTAAAGCTTGTAATATCTCACAATTAGAAATACACATTTCTACATCAAAAAACAGTTTACATGCAGTAACCAACTTATTATTCTTTTCATATTTTATGATATTTACAACTCCATGCTCTCCAAGCTCACATCTGTATTTTTGAATAATATCCTTTTCTTTCACATTTTGACTATCTACAATATATCCATCTATAAGCTTACTCACTTTGTGCTGCATACTTGAAAATAACTTAACCAAATATTTTTGTAATAAAACCATATTTGTTTTACAATTTGAATAACATACAAGTTTTTTTAGTTCATTATAATTGTAATTAATACTATTAATCATCATATCATTCATATTTAGTGATAGTTTACCATCCTCCAAGTCAGATTTCATATCCTGCATATAATCTCTGATTGGTTGTACCAAAAAACTATCCATTTCCTCGTCTATAGAATCAAAACGGCCTTTACAATAATCCTTTATAACTTCATACCCTAAAGGATAAGTAATAATATATCTCATAATTGAATAATAATCATTTCTTTCGTTAATGTAGTAGTTTTGTGCAGCTTTTCTTTCTTTCATATACTCTTCAAAATGCCACTTCAATTTTTCTAGTACAACCCTCCTTTTCTTTTTCCTCGGTAATAACAAATTTTTACCACTGCTTTTTTCTATATACCCACATTTGTCACATATAATATTATTATCTTCAAAACGAACATTCCCTTTATTGACTTTTAAATACTCGCTACAATTAGGATTTGCACAATATATATAATCTAAAACTTCTTTTTCTAAATATTTCGTTTGTTTCCAATGTTCTTCTTCATCTTCATCCTCAATTCCTTCAAAAAAAACAGAATATCTCTTTTTCAATTTTTTTTCTATATTGTTCAAAATAATCTCAATAGGATTACCCTTTATATCATTTTGTTCCTTAATCACAATATATAATAATATCATCAAGACATCTGCCGCTTCCTCATATATATTTTCATTGTTTTTTCTACGACAGCTCTCTGCAAATTCATCTGTTTCATCATACAAATATTTTAATAATTTATCAGTCGTCACTTCCTGTCCCCATTTTGATTTTTGAATTAATTCTCTAATTGTTATATATACAATGTCTGTAATCTTATCCATACTAATCTCCATTCCGCCGCCTTCAGCCGGCGGCACAAATAGTAATGAAAGTGTTTTAACTCTTTACGTTGTGCTTTAAAATAGTTTGTAAGAAGCTACACTACAAAGCACGGGAGGATAAGTTGTAACAACTTTCTTCGTTTTAGACAGCATACTAATCAGTGTAAGTTCTGCCTTTTCAAGCACAAATAAGTGGTATTATGAATCCGTACACTAAGAATTGTTTAAGCACCTTGGTTTAATTGTGTGGCAGTTCAGTCAATGGCTTCTTATCATTTGTGAAAGGAGTCCGTCTATGAAAGTTACTTATCAAACCTGTTGTGGTGTCGATGTTCATAAATCTTTTCTCGTTGCCACAATTGTAAAAACTACTGGTGGCATTGAACCCTCTTACCAAAAGAAACGCTTTTCCACCTTTAACAATTCAATTCTTGAATTCAAGCAATGGCTTCTTGACAATCACTGCCATGATGTCTGTATGGAATCCACTGGTAAATACTGGGTTCCTGTCTTTAATCTTCTGGAAGATAAAATCAATGTTGTCATTGCCAATCCTAAATGGGTAAAGGCAGTGAAAGGCAACAAAGATGATACCAAAGATTCTAAATGGATTGGGGATTTGTTCCGTCTTGGCCTTGTCAAGGGCAGCTATATTCCTTGTAAGAAAGTCCGTATTCTCAGGGAATACACTCGCTATCGCTACAAGCTTGTTTCCTGCCGTTCAAGTGAAAAGAATAGATACCAGAATGCTCTTACTGTCTGTAATGTTGCATTAGATTCTATTGTTTCCGATATCTTTGGGAAGTCATCCACGTCTATTATCGACTATCTGCTTGAACAATCGGGTACATCCATTAACCACGAAGAAATCGCATCTAAACTTCTTCGGAGCCTCAAATCCAAAGAAGATGCTGTTATAGAATCCGTCGAAGGATATCAGATGACTGATGCCCAAAAATACCGTATGCGTCTTGTCCGCGCACATATGGATTATATCACAGCCGAAATCAACGATGTTGATAAAATGATAGAAAATATGATTTCTTCTAATCCTGATTTTGAAAATGCTGTCCAGTTCCTCTGTACCATTCCGGGTGTCAAACGTGATAGTGCAATCACTATCATCTCCGAAACCGGTACGGATATGTCTCAGTTCTCAAGTTCCAAACGTTTATGTTGCTGGGCTGGTTTAACACCTGGCAGCAATGAATCTGCTGGTAAGAAGAAATCTGTTCGGATTACACGTGCCGGAGTCTACCTCAAACCTGCATTAGTACAGTGTGCTCATGCAGCCGTAAAATCTGACAAATCTCCTTACTACAAAAAGAAATATGAATCTCTTGTTAAACGTCGTGGCAAGAAAAGAGCCATTATCGCAATTGCCCGTATGATTCTTACCGCCATCTACCAGATGCTGTCTACTGGCGAGCAGTGGAATCCGAGCGACCTTTATAAAATCGATATGCCTGTAGCTCTTGTTGAAAAACAAAAGGCAAAAGCTATCAAGCAGGCTAAGAAACTGTTGCAGCGGGAGGGACTCCTTCCTCCTGATGAGCCATTAGCTTCTTAATCCAATTTTTTAACTCTATAACACTTCAAAAAGTTGCCTGCCTTAGACAGCTTATTCAAGTGCGCCAGTTTATGGCTTTCCTCTACTTTCTTTCACACTAATGTCCTCACTCTACATTTCCAAAAAGAGTGTCTACTCCCATACCCATTGCAGGAATATCAGGCTCACTGTATACCTTATCTGTACCTAACAGATAATAGGTATTCAGCGTCATATTACCGGATAGCATTCCTACCGCTTCATTATAGCTGATATTTACACCCTGAATGCTCTTACGCTCCTGCAGGTTATAAATATATCTCACAAGTCCCTTAAAATCGTCATAGGTACATTCAATGCTGATGCTCAAAGGCACCTCATACATATGAGTGTCAGCATAAGCAGTTCCTTCTGTCGTAACAGGGCTATCGGTTACTGTCGTATCAGCTGTGGCAGTCGCATCTGATGCAGCCGCTGTTCCGTCTGTTGCTGCCGCTGTTCCATCTGTTGCTGCCGCTGTTTCTGCTGCATACGGTACCTCTGCCTCCGTTCCAAATGCGATATTCGCTACGTCCGTACGAGTATAATCCTCTAACGTCTTCACCATCATGATGCTGTCTTCCGGTAAAATATCTGCCGGGAAACGATTCTCGAATCCAGTAATATATGACTGCATCTTCTCGGTAGCCTCCAGATAATCTGCCTTACGCTGCTCCAATATCTCAAGCGTAGATACCTGGGATCTCAGGGATGCATTCTGCGTCTCTATCGTCTCCGACATATCATTAAACTTCGCATATACCAGGAAATAAGTCACCACGGCCAGAAGGACTCCCAGTACAGCAATCAAAAGTTGGATTTCGCTTTTCTTAACTTTCATCTTCCCTTACCTCCTACTGTACTGTCAGAGTGTCAGTCTGTTCTGCACTCTCGTCTGTCAAAGCTTTATAGGTGCCTGTAATAGAAAAGGTAACGGTTGAATTGCCGGCTTCGTCCTTGGTGTCTGTAATACCGCTGATCTGCACATCCTCGATGCTCTGCATATTGCGGATATTCAGAATCGTTCTCGCTGCCGCAGCCTTACCTCCCACAGTTACAGACATGCTGATTCCCGTCTGATCCGAACTAAAGCTGTTGGTCCAGAAGCTGTCCGGTAATATCTGTTCCAGTTCGTTAATGAACTCTACAAGATTCTCGTTAGGTGTCTCAGTATATGCATACAGGTACTCATATTTATCATACTGTGCTGCCGCTGAGAGGTATTCATTATATACCGTCTGCGCGGGCTGTAATTCCTCAACCCTCGCCTGCAGAGCCACATTCTCTGCCACGGTGCCGAAGTATCTGGTCAGGGAAGTGACTGCCATGGCGATGGACAGGATCACGCCCAGTACCAGGACCGCCACACTGACGAAAGTGTAGTTCGTGCCGCTGACTACGGTCATGCCCTTGCCCTTCTGCTGGCTCTTATCGATCAGTCCCACGGGGGCAAGTACTGCGCCCAGGCAGGAAATATAGGCTGCGGGTCTGGTGGAACGGATTGCCTTGCTCATGCCGATCTTGTCATCCATATCGGACAGGGTATGTACCTTGCGCTCCAAACAGTTGGTGAACAGCTTGCTCATGCCGCTGAAGCTGCCGCCGAGGCCGGTGACGTAAGTTCTCTCAATAGGTGTATTACTGTTTCTGGAATCATAGAAATCAATGACACGGCTGACGCCGACAATCAGGGGCTCCAGAGAAGAGGTGATCTTCTGTCTTGCTGCTGTGACTTCCGCATTGCCGGCATCTTCGTCTTCCCAGCGTCCGGCATTTTCCTCCCAGAGCTTATCTCCCTGATGGAGTACTCTGTTCAGGCAGGTCTTCTTCTGGAAACGCTCTACCGCGCTCATGGGATCGTTCACGGCATAGGCACCGGATGCGATCATAGTCTCAATGGCATCCTGCACGCCATATGCCACAGTTCTCTGTAGCAGCACCTTGCCGGCGGAAAGCACGGTCACGATGGTGCTGTTCTCATCGATCTTGATCATCATGGTAACTTTTTCGGACTTCTCATCACGCAGTATCTGGTATAAACTGTTGCTGCTGTAATCGAAGCACTCAACCTCCCAGCCGCACATCTGCGCCAGCTGGTAATAGCTGTCTAACAGCGCCTTGGGCACTGCCAGTGCCATGACACGCAGCTTTCCTTCCTCGGTCAGTCCGCCTGCCAGATAATGTCCGATCTCATACTGGGTCAGATCCACGGGGAAATAATCGTTCGCGTTGGTCTTCACCAGTGCCTCGATCTTGTTCGCCTTCACGTTCGGGATCTGTACCTCACGGCTCGCCACTCTGGTAGAAGAAATGGTGAAGATCACTCTCTTCGTGCGGATACCGTTCGTACCCAGTGCGTTCACCAGGTGATCCGCATACTCCTGCGTCGGCTGCAGCATACCGTCCACCACGACGCCTTCCGGGGTCTCGACGGTCAATACCTTGTAGACCTTCGGTTTCTTCACCTTATAGTCGATCTCGCAGATCTTCGTAAAGGAGTTACCGATCTCAATACTCAATACGCGATTGTTCATTGCCATGCTTCTACCCTTCCTCTTATCGGTTCTTTATCGTATTTGGGACAGAAAAAGTGTCCCAAGAACTTTCTAATCTCATATCAGATGTAAGTACCCGGTCTCTAATGATACAGACCCAGATACCACTGTAAGAATTCATTGCCCCACAGGACAGCGACTGCCACCCCTGCGGAGAGATACGGTCCCATAGCGAGGACATGCCCTTCGCCGCTTACTTTCATACGAATCAGATGGATCACGGAACCAATGATACATCCCAGTAAAAATGCAAAAATAATCAATTTCCAGCCGAGCAACAGTCCACAGACCGCCATCAGCTTCACATCACCGCCGCCAATGGCTCTGCCACCGGTAGCGTAGTACAGAATAAGTAAAAATACACTGACACACAGGAAACCGATCAGGAAATCCAGCCACTGTGTATAGTGGAAGGCTCCATGGATCAGCCCCAGTGCCAGTATAAATAAGTTAAATCCCACAGGGATCTCATATGTTCTGAAATCAATCACACTTAAAGCAAGAAGTGCACTAAACAACAAGCAGTAGACTAGGGAATCCACGCTCATCCCATACTTCCAGAATACGAGCAGGTACAGCACTCCGTTCAGTGCCTCGATGATGGGGTACTGAGCGGAGATATGTGCCTTGCATTTCCGACATCTGCCTCCCAGCGCCAGATAGCTGAACAGCGGTACGAGGTCGTACCACCGCAGCTGATAACCGCAGTTCATGCAGTGAGACCTGGTCGTTACAATATTCTCTTTTTTAGGAATGCGGTAGATCAATACGTTGAGGAAGCTACCGATTACGATTCCATAAAGGAAAATCACTATGTAGAGAAGAATTGTTGGGAGCATGTCAGGTGCCTTTCAAAATTACTGAATTGTAATTGTCTTAGTACTATTTGTACATGTAACAGTAAATGCACCTGTTGAACTTAATGTGTACTGAATATCTCCTGCACCAGTAGCCTTAAGCTCATTTTTCAGATCGGTATAATTTGTCACACCAAGAATGCCGTATACTTCTGTCCAGAAGTTATCACCTGTTGAATCTGCTCCCAAGTTAGTAGCCGTCGCTGTTGTAGCGGGCTTACCCTTGATATCCGGATCAATATAGCAAGTATTCAGTGCCTGATATACGCTATCGCACAGCTGAGTATCTGTTGATACCTTAGATTTCTCTACATATTTGATATACTGAGGTGCTAATACACCAATCAGAACTGCCATAATTGCGATAACGATGATCAGCTCTACCAGGGAGAAACCTTTGTTTGTTAAGCTCTTCTGTTTCTTGTTCATAATTACATTCTCCTTTTTATGTGTTTTTTAATTTCAGGGTAGTAAGTTTTCCGCCCCATTTATTAATTATCGTCCTGTCCCTACACAGAACGGATAATCCGCTTTTATTATTACATAGCATCTAATGCTTCATACATAGACATCATAGGCATCATACAAGCAGCAACTAATCCACCAACTACTACCGCAAGCACAATAATAATCATAGGTTCTAATGCTGCCATCAACGATTGTACTTCCATTTCCACTTCTTCTTCATAATAATCTGCCAATTTATCCAGCATTTCTTCTGTATTACCAGATTCCTCGCCGATACGAATCATCTGGTATACCATCGGAGGGAATAATCCGCTTTCTTGTAAAGGACGTGACAATGGCATGCCTATCGTAATTTCTTCCTTAGCATCTTCTAGTGCTTCTTTAAAATAGACATTGTTCATAACACCAGACACGATTTCTACAGCCTCTATCAGCGGTACACCAGCTCCCATTAATGTGCTCAAAGTTCTTGCCATCAACGACGCTGCCGATTTAACTGTGAGTTTATTAAATATCGGAAGTTTCAGTGCAATTTTACCAAAAAAATGTTTTCCTGTATTTGTTTTAGCAAATGCTCTAATCCCTAAAACTATAGCTATAATTACCGGAATAATTATAAACCAATAATTCATTATGCCATGGCTCAAATTAACATAAAATTGTGTAATCCACGGAAGTTCTCCACCAATTTGTGAAAACATATCCTCATAAGAAGGAATAACCTTAACTAGCATTACTATAGTAATAATCACTGCTACAACGCACACTGCAATAGGATATATCATTGCTTTTTTTACCATTGCCTGCGTCTTGTGTGATTTTTCCAGCTGCACCGCCACTCGGTCGAGTGCCGTATCCAGACTACCGGACGCTTCACCCGCAGCCACCATATTCACCATGATCCCCGGGAATACCTTCGGATGCTCTGCCATGGAGTCTGCCAGGGTCTCACCCTTTTCCACGCTGATGCGGACTTCCTTCAGTGCATCCTGCAATCTCTTGTTCTCTGTCTGTTCGCAGAGCATTTTCAGGGATTCGAGGATGCTGACGCCCGCTTTGGTCATGCTGACGAACTGGCGGCACATGGCGCTTAAATCCCTGGCCTTGGGCCATCCGCCGATCTGGATGTCGATGTCTTTTGTCAGGAAGCTCTGTTCTCCCAGATTGATAACGGTCAGCTCCTGCCTTCTCAGTTCTGCCATTGCCAGATCTTTGTTATCCGCTTCCAAACTTCCCTTTACTTCTTTTCCAGCCTTTGTGATGGCCTTGTAGCCATAGGTCGCCATGTGCCTTCCCTCCAATTACGTCTCTATCTTTAACTGTCTCCCCAACCATGTAAGACGGGCCCCGGTCCTAAAAAGGTCCAGGTTTTTGAAAAATTTTTATAAATTTTGATAAATTTCTATAAAATCTTGCGGTTTTTATAGAATTATACGTCAAAGGATACCTTTACCATCTCGGAGAAGGAGGTGGTGCCATCCAGTACGTAGTCCGTGGCACTCATACGCAGAGTATGCATTCCTTCTTTTAATGCTTCTTCCTTTAATATATCGGCACCTTCCCGCTTGCTGATGATCGTCTTCAGTTTCGGTGTGATCTGCATGATCTCGTAGACACCGATACGGCCCTTAAATCCGGTATTGTCGCATTTGCTGCAGCCGCAGGGTTCATAGATGGTTACGTTTTCCTCTTCCTTCAGCCCCATGAATTCTTTTTCATCCTTGGTGGCCTGCTTCGGCTTTTTACAGAAGGGACAGAGTCTGCGGACCAGTCGCTGTGCGATAACGCCGATGACGGAGTCGGCGATCAGGTAGGATTCGATACCCATATCCTCCAGTCGGGTGATGGTGCTGGCGGAGGAGTTGGTATGCAGGGTACTTACGACCAGGTGTCCGGTGATGGATGCCTGTACGGCGATGCTGGCGGTCTCCTGGTCACGGATCTCACCGATCATGATGATATCCGGGTCCTGTCGCAGGATGGAACGCAGTGCCGTCGCGAAGGTGAGGTCTGCCTTGGTGTTGACCTGTACCTGGTTGATACCGTCGATGTTCGCCTCGACAGGATCTTCGACGGTGATGATGTTCACGTCTTCTTTGTTCAGCTCGCTCAGTGCGGTATACAGGGTGGTGGACTTACCACTTCCGGTAGGTCCGGTTACCAGGATGATACCGTGAGGATTTTTCAGAATGTAGTCAAACTGTTCTAATTCGTAGGGCTTGAAGCCTAACTGGCTCTTGTCGCGGTTCAGTGCACTCTTCGCTGCAAGACGCATTACGACTTTTTCCCCGTATACGGTAGGCAGGACGGATACACGGATATCGTATTCCACGCGGTCTACGATCTGGGTGATACGTCCGTCCTGGGGTTTTCTCTTCTCGGAGATATCCATGCCGCCGATGATCTTGATACGGGCGATGATGGCGGACAGTACGTTGACACCGTATCTCGCTCTCTCATAGAGGGCACCGTCGATACGGTAACGGACACGGATGATATTTTCCATAGGTTCGATATGGATATCGGATGCACGCTGGCGGACGGCCTTTTCGATCATGTCCTTGACCAGCATTACAATCGGGGAGCTGTTGATATTCTCCTCCGTGGCGATATCTTCCACCACATCCAGCTTTTTCTCTTTGGCGTAGGCAGCCAGTGCCTCGGTTACTTCCTCCTGACCGAAATATTTATCGATCGCCAGCATGATGCTGCGGGTGGTGGCTACTACGGGCTCCACCTGAAAGTTGGTGATGATATTGATGTCATCGATGGCGTTGTAATCCAGGGGATCTGCCATGGCGACCATGAGAACGTTGAAGTTATTCTCCTTGTAGGCGAAGGGGAGGACCTTGTTCTTCTTCAGGACGTTGACCGGTACCAGATTCAGCACTTCCTTGTCCACAGTGGCGCTCTGGAGATCGATCATATCCAGATCCAGCTGTTTGCTCAGTGCTCTCGCCAGGTCATCCTCCGATACGATGCCTTCATCTACCAGGAATTCTCCCAGCTTCTTGCCCTGACGGGCGGGATTGTCCAACGCCTGCTGCAGCTGTTCATTCGTGAGAACACCGCTGTTTACCAGTAATTCGCCTAAACGGACCTTTTTTCTGCCTAATTCCATGATCATTCACCTGTTACTTTTACATATTTGGGATATCTGCATAATTGTAGCATTTTTCGTTACAACTTACAATTTTTTTGGCTCAACACTAAAATATTATAGCATATTTTAGATTTATGTAAATTGTTTTTAGTACTTTTGTTGCAATTTCTGTGAAAGCAAAAAACGAGAGACTATCACGCCTCTCGCAAAATTCTTCATCGCTCGGTCAATTTTTATTTTACCGTCCTGTCAGAACCGTCACAGGGAGAAAAAAACAATCTGTTTTTAACTTTTGAAGCAATTTCAGTAAAATAATTTTTCTATTGTTTTCTTCCATATTTCATCGTACAATAGATTTGTCTTATTTATAGTTTTTTCACATGCCGATTCTAAGGCAAAATTCCCACCATTTATTGACATTACGTACTATACGTGTTATTTTAGAAAGGAGAAGTAATCTATGCGCTTTCGCGAATTAGAGCGAATCGTTCTTGACAATGGATGGTTTCTGAATGATGTCAGAGGATCTCATCACCAGTATAAGCATCCCACAAAATCAGGAAAAGTAACGATTCCCAATCACAGAGGTGATATTCCTCTGCGAGTTGTGAATTCTATTTTAAAGCAAGCAGGGTTAAAATAATAAAAGGTAACCCTTGAAAGGAGAATGTTTATGAATTATGTATATCCTGCTATATTTTATCCGGAAACCGATGGCAAATACTCCGTTATTTTTCCGGATCTTAACGATCTTGCTACTTACGGCAACACTCTTGCTGATGCATTTGTCATGGCACAGGAAGCCTGTGGTCAATACTTATTCACCTCTCTAAAAGACGGTGAATCACTTCCCAACCCTACAACAATTAATGCAGTGAAATCGGATGATCCCACTGCATTCATAAATCTTATCTGTGTAAATTTAGATAATTATGCCCGCGCCTATGATGATAGGGCTGTTAAAAAGACCTTAACTATTCCGGCGTGGTTAAATACTGCCTGTGAAAACTACGGCATCAATTATTCTAAAGTTCTCAAAGACGCCTTAATTGCTAAATTGCAGCAAGTACAAATGTAATCTTACAACAGTGTCACCGCGTATTCACTGTCGTACATTCTCTTCAGATTTTCTACGCTGTTATATTTTTCACCAATGCAGAATTCCTTGGACCAGGTCATGTAGTAGGCCCAGGGGATTCTGCTTTTTTGCAGAAGATCCACATCGGGAAGGTAGCATAATAATCGAACATCAATCGGTATAAGTCTCTTGCGACTTACGCGCCCTTTGCTCCCCACCAGAACCAGGTGCCGTAGGATTCGTGGAAGGGGCGCCAGAGGATGGGGATGTTCTCGTCCTGGAAACGTCGCAGGATGTCTGCGATCACATCCATGTCTGCGTAGAACGCTGCGCGCTCCGGGGTGCCTTCCTGTAATACTTTCGTCGCATCGAAATCGGTATGCTCGGTGTAGAAGCTTTTGTCTCTGCCGTGCCTTTATTCTCTTCCACTTCCGTCAGGCATTCCGGGGAAGCGTCTGCATAATTGATATTTGGAGAATACCCCAGCAGCTCGAAGCCACGCAGCTTGGGCTCTTTTCCGGTGGTCTGCCGGATATAGGCAATCTCCTCACCGGGGATGGTCTGGGTGTGCTGACCGGTGATGATCTGCTGTCCCGCTGTATTTTTGAGGTATTCCAATAATTCTTTTGCTTCTTGTGTTGCTTTTGCATCTGCTGTTGTCATATATTTTGCATTCCTTTCATTTTCTGTAGGCATTATATCTGCTTATCCGGAGCTAATAGCAATTTATCTATTACCGGATGAATCATACTTGTTTCTATTATTATATTTATCGCACAAAGCTTTTTGCCTGCGTCCTTACTGGATGCGCCACAATGGTATGCCTGTTCGGTAGGTTCACCATAATCCAAAACTATCAATCTATCATGGCAATCTGCATTCGGTTTTATTCTGAGCGGAGGATATTCTTGTAAAAAGTCATTTACTACCGCCGTTGACAAAAAACCTTTTTTACCATGACCATTTTCTGTAAATAAAACAATTTCTACACCCTCTTGTTTCTGTGATAAAAGTTGTAAAGTCTTTGTATTCACATAATTATCTACCACATAAATGCTCTTTTTAGCCTGCTGATATATATCTATGTACGCAGCATCTGCCTCAAACTTTTGTCCTTTGTAAATAACAAAATTTTTAAAATCCTTCTCTAAAACAAAGTTTTCACTGAGAGCGTCTATACTTCTTTGAATATTATCAAACCTGTCTTCAGATTTGTTTTTCCAATCTACAATACCTGCAACCTGCACGGATATTTCCGAAACTTTTGCCGTAACAAGTCGCAACTCCGATGGTGTAACAAATTGTTGATTTTGCTTTATATAATGACGCATCTCACGAAATGCACGCATAATAAAAATACTCTGCTGTTCTGCCAGTTGTCCTTTCAAAACAGTTGCGAGCATGTATATTCCCTGCTCAGTAAAAGCATACGGCATTTTCTTGATATTAGTGCCCCTTTTATCTCCCTTTTCATTCAAAGTCACAATTTGTGACTTTGAAAACTCTTTTGGCACTTCTTCTTTTTTTAGTTGAAACATAAAATCTTCTGGAAATCTGTCAATATTTCTTTTTACCTGCTGATTTAGTGCCTTGACTTCATAGCCATAGAATTCAGCCAAATCATAATCCAACATCACTTGCTGACCTCTTATGACATAAACTCGATTACATATATCATCTATTGTCATTAATTCTGTATTATCTGCCATAGCATTCCTCCTACAAATTGTACAATAACCTGTGGCACAATTATCAACAAATCATCTATCACTTACGTTGTCTTCCTTATCATCCTTATTTCTTTTATCGGCCAGCTTCTCTATTTTAATCTTATATGCCATCAACCGCAGAAGATACTGTGGAACCCTTCTGTTCCCCAATTCCCAATCTGTTTCCGTCATATATGGAATTTCAAAATACTCGCAAAATTCTTTTCGGTTCATTCCAGTGCTTTCTCTTAATTTTCTTAATTCTTCTCTTGCTTCCATAAGTTCTCCTTTTTATGCATTGCATAAATTTATTTTATATTCTTTAATTCATATGGTCAACAATTTATTACAAAAAAGAAGGTATAGAGACTAATTTTCCGTCTCTATACCCTCAGTTTATAACAAATTGTCAATCATTATAAGCCACGCGCCGGCTCTATACTTCCTGATAATCGTTACCGGTGTCGTTCTTCTCTACATTCTCTACTGGCTTTGCATCGTCTGCCTTTTCCTTGGCGAAGCCCTTTGCCAGCATCTCGTTGATATCGAGTCCGGTGGACTCTTTGATACCGTCGGTGACCTGGGTCACGGTGGTCATGATATCGCCTGCCAGCTTGCTGGAATCGCCGCCGAACATCTTGATGGAATCTACGTTCATGTAGCCCTTAGCCACAGCCTCTGCGATCTTAGGCAGCTGCTCGAAGTATACCTTCAGAGTATCTAACTCCATCTGCTGTCTTGCTGCGTCGCCGTACTGTTTCATAGCTTCTGCTTTTTTCAGGATACCGGCTGCCTCTGCCTCTGCCTTCGCCTGGATGGCTTCTGCTTCCGCTTTACCTTTGGCGGCTACAGCGGCTGCCTCTGCCAGGCCGGCTGCCTTGACTGCCTCTGCCGCCTGCTCCTTGGCGAATCTCTCTGCCTCGGACTTTGCCTTCTCAGCTTCTGCCTGTCTCTGGATCTCGAAGAGTTCTGCCTCCGCTCTCTTCTGTCTCTCGTACTGCTCGGCATCTGCCTTCTGCTGTGCTGCGTATTTATTCGCTTCTGCGGTCTTCTTGACCTCAGCTTCCAAAGCTTTCTCCTTGATGGATACTTCTCTCTCCTTTAATTCCAGTTCCTTCTCCTGACGGGCCAGGTTCGCGTTCGCTGTGGTGATCTCCACGGTCTTACGCTGTTCCTCTTCCTGAATCTTATATGCTGCGTCGGCTTCTGCCTTCTTGATATCGGACTCTTTCTTCAGTTCTGCCTTCTTGATAGCCAGTTCGGTCTGCTTCTGGGCGATCTCGGTCTCTGCGATGACCTGTGCATCATTGGCATCCTTCTGCGCCTGTGCTCTGGCGATGGCCACATCTCTGTCTGCCTGTGCCTTTGCTACGGAAGCGTCCTTCTGGATCTGGGACATGTTATCCTGTCCCAAAGCAGTGATCAGGTTGTTCTCATCCTCGATCTTCTGGATGTTGCAGGACTCGATCCAGATCCCCAGGGCATTCATATCCTTCTGTGCCTTCGCCTGAACCTCGTCACCGAAGGTCTTACGATCATTACACAGCTCCTTCAGGCACTGGGTACCGATGATCTCACGCATGTTACCCTGTAAGGAATCGGTCAGCGCATCGCGGATCTGATCTTCGTTCATGTTCAGGAAGTTCTTCATGGCTGCGTTAGCCATCTCGGTGGTGATCCTCTTATTAGAATCGGCACCTGCCACTACTTCCCCTTTGGCATTCACGGTGACATCTCTCTGGGTCAGGACTCTGACCTTAGCCACGGCGTCAATATCTACACCGATGAAATCCTTGGTGGGGATATAGCCGTTGGTCTTGATGTCGATACTGATCTGCTTCAGGATCAGTTCATCCTTTTTCTCCAGGAAAGGGATCTTGATGCCGGCACGTCCGATCAGGACCTTGGGCTCTCTCTTGATACCGGAGATGATGAAGGCTTTGTTCGGTGATGCCTTCACATAACCGGATGCCAGGATGGCCAGAATGGCAATGGCCAATACGACGATTGCGATAATACCAATGTTAATTTCCATATGTACTCCCTCATTCTTTCTGCTTTCGTAATATATGAAAAGCTGCTTGTATGATATGTATTTTACCATACAGGCAGCTTGACGAACAGTGATATCTATTATTTTTTCATTATTGTATTATAGCAAAATGTGCACGATATTCCCCGTGTGTTACCGGTTATCGGCATTCCTTCAGGTATTCCATGAAATTCTGCTTGTTCTCCAATGCTGTGGTAGTGGGTCTGCCAAGGTCTTCCCTTGCGCCGATACCGCATTTTACCTCAATAAAAGTCAGTTCATTTTTAGCTTTCGCCACAGCCAGTTCGCTGTCTAAAGTCTCATAGGAGGTAACGGATACTGCATTGGGATAGCCGCAGGCCCTGGCAATTGTCACAAGGTCAATATTTGCCGCCACGGTAGGCATACCGCCCACGGTCTCATGGGCACCGTTATTGATGACAATGTGTACCATATTTTTCGGGGCTGTGCTTCCCAATACTGCCATGGAACCCATGTGCATCAGCACTGCGCCGTCACCGTCCACGCACCATACTTTCGTCCCGGGCTTCTGCACTGCCACACCCAGGGCAATGCTGCTACTGTGTCCCATGGAGCCTACGGTAAGGAAATCATACTTATGGCTCTGTCCGTTGTGTTCTCTGATCTCGAACAGTTCTCTGCTGGCTTTACCTGTGGTGCTCACAATAGGATCCTCACCGGATGCCTGCACGATATGGCGGATGATCTCCTCACGAATCATTGGATTGTCGTTGTGATATTCCACTTTTTCCTCATAACTGAGGGCACCCTTCCGGATCACGAACGCTACATCCTCACCACGGTCCAGTTCCTTGCGGAAATCCTGCATGGCAGCACTTACTTCCTCTTCCGTTGTGTCCTTTCCGATGACAAAATAGCGGATTCCCATATCCTCCAGCAATTTCAGGGTCACTTCCCCCTGGTAGATATGCTGGGGTTCGTCGTGGATCCCCGGCTCGCCGCGCCAGCCGATGACGAAGATCATAGGGATGGCATAGACTTTATCGTTCAGCAGAGACGCAACAGGGTTGATGATATTGCCTTCTCCGCTGTTCTGCATATATACCACCGGGACTTTGCCGGTAGCGAGGTGATATCCGGCAGCCAGTGCTGTGCAGTTGCCTTCGTTAGCCGCGATCACATGATGCTTCGGATCGATCCCGTAGGTGTGCATCAGGTAATTGCAGAGGGCTTTCAGCTGGGAATCCGGTACTCCGGTATAAAAATCCGCATTCAGGATTTTTGCAAAATTTTCTACTTTCATGTTGTTCCTTTCATTGCTTAACTGTCATATGGTCATACGGATCGCTCCGTGCGATACACATAACAGTTATATCTCATCGATCAGAGTAATAATATCCTTGATCGGTAGCAGTCTGCTGTCCACTTCCTGTGCTCTGTGATACCTCAGGATATCCTCCGCAGTCTGCTGCATGGCAGGGAAGGCACTTCTGGTCAGCTGGTTCGCATAGATAACGATGTTGACGCCATGGTCTGCCAGCTCACTCTCCGTAATGCTGTTGAAGGAAGACGGTACCACCACAATGGGGGTCTTCGGATCTTCTGCGCGGAATTTATCACAGAACTCCAGAATCTCA
>OKWJ01000892.1_pt1 | contig 27808 bp, 1 predicted proteins | sample 1607121 | NCBI WGS metagenome assembly OKWJ01 (sample SAMN04414080, study PRJEB24778) | human gut metagenome | material: faecal | host: Homo sapiens | reverse complement strand
ATGGAGGACGCAGGTCGGTTTCTGTGTCCCATTCGCCTGTCTGGTTAATGTTTATGGTTGCATCATTAATATTATTAATCGCGTCGTTGAAAATAATGCCTGAATTTCCGGCATTCAGGTTCAAAACTGCACGTCTAAGGGTAATTGCACTGGACGCACCGTTGAACATATTGCCATCAAACAAAACATTTTTTGAATCCGCTATAATACTTGCCGTAGCACCGGTACTTACATAAATTGCGCCGCCTCCTACCTCAAATCCCCCGCTATTCACGATATTATTTGTGAATGATGAGTCAGTTACTACTCCGACACTACCTGCTTCTATCCATATAGCGCCGCCGCCGCTTGACATATTAGTAAGTGTAGTATTTATGGTATTTGATTCAAATACGGAATTTTTTACAAACAGTGTGGAGCTACTGTAAATCGCGCCACCCAATGCGTTTCCCGCTGTAATCGCGTTAGATTCAAATTTCAGATTTTCACCGGAAAAATATGCCTCGGTACTAAGCCCGCCGCCCCTTGCTTTATTGGTTACTTCAATAGAATTGTTTGAAATTTCGGAATTTTTCATTGTCAGCTCTTGGCTGTTCATAATTGCCCCGCCAGATGCACTGTTAAGCGTTCCGGTTATTTTGTTATTCAAAAATTTTGAATTTTCAGCGAGTGATGTGTGGGTTTTACCATCCGCACCAAAAACAATGGCGCCGCCTCTGGAGTTTTGCCTCGGGATAGTGGTTGAATTGTTGGAAAAATAGGAATTTTTGATTATCGTGTCAGAAGTTGTATAAATTGCGCCGCCGTCAGCATCGTAATTTTTTGAGCCCGCAACAACAGCGTTGTTAGAGAATGTTGAATCAAAAATCGATAAATTTTTCGATGAAGAATAAATCGCACCGCCGCGTACGTAATTATATCGGGTCTGGGCGCTGTTGTTTGAAAAAACAGTATTGCTGATTACTACATCGGTTCCGGCAGCTCTAACAGCGCCGCCTATGCCATTGATGGTGTTTGAAGCAAAAATTGAATCTGAAATCGTGCCCAGAGTTCCGCCAATGTAGACAGCACCGCCCTCAAGTGAGGATGTATTTGACACGAATACAGTATTGTTCAAGAAAGAATTCGTTCCGACAAGGTTGAAAACCCCTCCGTTTTGCGTATTCGTGTTATTTGCGAATACAGAATCAGATACGTCCAATTTCGTTGTGTAATTTGTGCTGACAAAGCCCCCGCCCTGAGTGCTATTGAAACCGTGAACCGAGGATTTTACATCAATCAGGTAATATCCGGTACTTCCATCGGCTCTAATCACCGCAATGGCGCCATCTGTGTCTTTTGAAACTTCTGTTAGTTCATAGTCGCCAAATCCAGATATTCCGACCGTATTGCTATGCGTAAAGGTCATTCTCTGGCCGCTTCCGACGAAGTCTTTGCCGTTTCCGTAGAAATATGCTTCTGATTGCATAATAGCACTTGTATAATCATCGACTTTCTGGTAATCACCGGTCAATGAAAAGGATTTGGGTTTGTCTTTTGCCTCCAGAAAGTTATACAGGTTGCTGTTTTTCAGGTACATGTCGATAACAAGCTGCCCCGGGGTGCTGCCCGCTTTTACAGCGTATTTGTTATCGTTTGTGTATGCGATAAAGTCTGGTGCATCGAGCGCAGGGGCATTAGCATTCTCAAAAAGGGTCAGTGTAGTGGTTTTTTCAGTAGAATCGGCGAGAATGTTTATCCCCTGAATTTTTATTGAGGCTGAACCGGTAACGGGGTTCGCAACTATGAAACTATCGCTCGTACCTTGAGCAAGGTTCGCGTCAAAGAGGATGTTTGTCGGATTTGTCGCGGACAAATCCGACAGCGAAATAGCTGCTATTTCGCCATTGGCTGTATTTATTGTACCACTGTTCAGGTTAAGAGCGGAATTTTGAAAATAATTTGTACCTGATTGTGCATAATCGCCCAGTGTCAGCATTCCGCCGTTCAGATTAACTGTTTGGTTTTCAACTGTGCCTGAAATTTTCACCCTACCATCGGTGGAAGAATTTATATTAACAACGCCCTGTGCGTTTGTGGACGCGATGTTCTCGATTTTTACATACCCGTTTGTACCTGAATTTAAAATGAGAGTGCCCTCATTGATAATGTTTCCTGCTATTTCAGCAATACCTTTTTGGGCGTTGATGGTTGTGGTGCCTGCGTTTGTCAGAGAAGTTGTGAAATTTTTTACAAGGTAGTTGTTAATGGTGAGAGTTTCAGTCGAATCTACTGTAAATCCTGAATATGAGCCTGCTCCATCGAGCGAATAACCGTTTCCGTTTACGGTTATTGAGGGGAATTGGGGGAGATTTGCGTCAGCTGAAAGGTTCTGAAGGATATTAATTGTATCGGAGGATTGAAATTCGGGAGAATGGTTCGTAAGGCTGTCAGCTGTAGTGGAAAAGTCTTTTATGTCATATTCCGCACCGAAAGCAGGCACGCCAAAAGCAAGCACCGCTATTGCGGACGCCAAATAAAGCTTTTTGCATACCTTATTCTTCACCATCGAGAACCCTCTGATTTATCCAGTGCACAGGTTACAACCACTATAACCTATTTTGGGAATTTGTGCATACTACATTTAAACCATTTTCAAAAACCTCATTGCGCAATGTTTTCAAGCTTTAAGAAATATGAAGTACGCTGCATTCCTACATGTATAATGCCCATTTTCACTGAATTTCTAACAGATTTTTTGAAGAAATTTACAAATTTTAATGATAGTTGCGGGATTTGTTTTGTAAAATAGGCCGTCATTCCGAACTTGTTTCGGAATCGCAAGATTGAGGTCGATAAACATCGCCCCTGCGGCCCTGAAACAAGTTCAGGGTGACAAAAATCGTGTTGCCATTCCGAACTTGGTTCGGAATCGCAAGATTGAAGAAGTAGGGTGGGAATAGCAACGCGGTTCCCACCAGCATCAAACATAATCTGGTGGGAACGTTTCACTTTTCCCACCCTACAACTGAATTGAGCCCATAGTGACGAAAATCGTGACGTCATTCCGAACTTGCAGCTCCTCTTGTTTGCGAGGAACGAGCAATACAAGGGAGGGTGCCCTTTAGGGTAATTCGGAATCGCAAGATTGAAGTCGATGAACATCGCCCTTGCGACCCTGAAACAAGTTCAGGGTGACGAAATCACGCATTTAGCCGGTATTAAATCGTCCATCTAAAGCCCAGCCCAAAACCAACGCCGTTGCGGCCGCCGCTTCTCAAAAGTGTCTGGAGATAGCCGGTAAATCTTTCACCCCAGCGTTTCTGCACGCCTACACCGTACAAAACGTAAGGTTTTACAGAAAGTTCAGGGATTGCGGTTTCATTTGCATAGAATTTTGAGTCGTCCATGTAGTTCATAACGACAGAGATTCTCGCATAAGGCTGCCAGCCGTTTTTGAGGTTTCCTATGAGTTTGATTCCGGGTGCAACCTGAATTGCGTTCAGCGGGTCGGATTGCATTCTTATACCTGATTTTGCCGTATAATCAAAGGTGTTTACAAAAGTATATGAAAGCGTGATATTAGGCTGTACAATGAATTTTCCATTGAAAAGCTCCCAGTTATAGCCGGTTCTGTTGGCTATACCGGCGGTAAGGAGGGTTATATCGTCCCTGCCGTAGCTTGTTGAAGCTTCTGCCTGCATTGCGCCTGCATTTGCGGTGAATCCGGAGAAGAAATTGCCTTTGTAGAACACCGCTGTACCGCCCAGCAGACCGCCGTTCTGGTATATGCTGATATTTTCATATTTCTGGTGCGAACCCGTATATCCGGCATAGCCCGTAAATACTGCGTCAAAGCCATGTTTGAGCTCTATGATTTCACTGTCAACACCGAACAATGAGCCATAGATGTTGTTATGAACTTTCGGGCCGTTTTTCAGCCCTACTGTTTCTATAGCTGTATACGGGCGATACCATGCGCCTTTGTTCTGTTCGGGGAACATCGTAGGCGTAAATGCCATATTTGAGTCAGCAGCGGCAATTTTATTTCTCAATTTCAATGCGGTTCTTTCCGCAGAAGTCATAAGCATTGTCATATCCATATTAGCGAACGCTTCTTCGTAAGTTTCCAGCATAGCGAGATAGCCGCCGACCTGTGCAGCAACAGAACCGGAAAGTGCCGACGGGCTGGTGCCCTGCGTGCCGGTAAAGTTCAAACAACCGGTGTTCGGATTATAGGCAATGCCGTAAACAAAAATCGGGCCTTCAATTTGAGAAAGAGAAGACGCAAGCGAAACGCGTTTTGAGAGCCCACCGTTCGTATCTATGACAGGTATTGAAGAGAATGGCCCTACAGAATCCGTCAGTATACCAAGAGAGCTAATAAGCATGGAGCCGTCGCCGGAAACCGCAGCCGCACTGATGAAATCGCCGGTTTTATTGGCCAAATCCACCTCTATGTTCAAGTTTGTAATACCATTGAGGGTTACATTGCCAAGGTTGACCTTATCCATGGAAAGGTTTACAAAATCGAGCGTTGAATTCTGGTTAAAGATTGAATTGGCTGCGTTGAAGTACTGAGCGCCTTTTTCAAAGTGCAATGTACCCGATTTTAGTTCAAAATCGCCTTTAAACGAGGAATTATCGCCCGTAAGCGTGAGAATTCCGTTTCCGCTCTTGCTGATTTTGCCGTCACCCTCAATTTTCGATGTAAGAGTGAAATCTCTGCTAAGGCTGAATTCAAGCTCACCGTCTTTGTTTATCTGCGTCTTGCCTGAAATGTAAGAATCAGTGTTGAAAAGTTTTTCAAAGGTCAATTTTCCCTCATCAATCGTCAAAGTGCCCGCGAATTCGGAACTTGAGCCATCAATTGTGAGGTTCTGGGTACCTGATTTTACAAAATCGCCTTTTCCGCTCAAACCTAAGAATTTAGCGTCGGAAATTGAGTTTTCAAAATGCACGGAAGCATTTTCAGCGATTTCGGTTTTGCCGCCAAAATAGGAGTTTGTGTCGCTCTGAATATAGCTCAAAGTGCCTTCGTTTACTTTGGCAGTGCCCTTAAAGGCGGAGTTATCGCCGTCAACTGTCAGATTTCCGGCACCGTTCTTTTCAAAAGTACCGGAGCCGCTTACATTTTGGATTGTACCGGAAATTGAGTTGTTATAGGCAAGCACAGCGCCTGAAGCAATTTCGGTCGAGCCGGTGAAATACTTGTCTGCGTCCGTGTTCTGGTTGAACGTGACTTTTCCCGCCGAAATGACCGCTTTTCCGGCAAAAGCGCTGTTATCACCGCTTATTTCGAGGTTGGCCGAACCGGATTTTTCAAATACACCGGTACCGGAGATTGTTCCGTTGAGCGTTTCGTCAGCCGAAAGGTTGTAAACCAGCTTTCCGTCGGCATTAACCGTTGTGCTGCCTGCGAAATATTTGTCTGCGGCATTTTGTTTGTTAAAAATTATCGAACCTTTGTCAATAGTGGTATCGCCTGAGAACGCAGTATTGTCGCCTGTTACCGTAAGAGTGCCGTTTCCGGTTTTATTGAAGGTGCCGGAACCGGAGATTGCGCCATTAATGGTGTCAGCAAGGTCTAAATCATAAGTCAGGCCGCCATCTGCGCCGATTTCAGTATTATTGAAAAACAGGTCAGATTGGGTATTTTTATCAAAGATTACAGAGCCCTGTGTAATTTTCACAGTACCGTCAAATCCTGTATTATCGCCTGTAACGGTCAAATCAGCAGTACCCGTTTTTTCAAATATACCGCTGCCGCTCAAGGTGCCGGAGAGAGTTTCTTCTGCTGCAAGGTCATAAATGAGCGAAGTTCCCTGTGAAATTTCGGTTGTACCGCCGAAATAGCTATCATCAGCCGTATTTTTATCAAAAGTAACGGTGCCGCCCTCAATAACTGTTTTTCCTGTGAAATCCGAGTTGTCGCCGGTTAGGGTAAGATTTGAGCTGTCGCCGGATTTTGTAAAGGTTCCGTTACCCGATATCGTACCCGAAACCGTTTCATCTACATCAAGCGCAAATTCAAGCTCTGCACCGTTTTCGATGGTTGTATTTCCGCCGAAATATATATCATTTTGCGAATTTTTATCAAAAATAATGCTTCCGCCGGAAATGGTCGTATCACCAGTAAATCCGCTGTTATCGCCCGAAACCGTAAGCGTGCCCGTACCCGATTTTTGGAAATCGCCGTCACCGAAGATTGTGCCGCCGGAGATGGATTCATCCACAGACAGGTTGAAATCGAGTTTGCCGCCGTCATTTATGGTTGTGGTGCCGCCCAGATAAGTGTCGCCTGCGCCGGTTTTGTTAAACTGTATTGTACCATCATTTATTTGGGTAGTACCGCTAAATCCGCTGTTATTTCCGCTCAAATTCAAGGTTCCGCTGCCGTTTTCTTTTACGATTGAACCCTCGCCGGAAATTCCGCCCGTGATATTAACATTTTTATTGCCTGAAATATTGAGTTCTGCGCCGGTTCCGCTCATAAATATATCATTTGCGCCGGAACCCGAAGTATTGCCTGCAAAGTTTACATCCTGTGCGTTTGCGATGATGTTTATCGTGCCGTTTTCATTGTAAATGGCACCGCCGTCGCCGCCGGCGCTGTTTCCTGTGAAAGAAGAATCGGTTATTGTGATTTCAGCCGATTCATTGTATATTGCTCCGCCATTTTGTGCAGCTGTGTTGTTATTTAATTGAGAACCCGAAATAGTTGTTTGAGCGCCGTTTTTATTGGATAGCGCACCGCCTGATTTACCTGATTCATTACCCGATAATTCAGAATTTTTGATATCAAGCTTGCCGTTGTTGTCGTTTGCTGCTGCACCGCCGTCGCCCGCAGCAAAGTTATCTTTTAAAGCAGCATTTTCGACTTTTGCCGTGCTCTGGGAGCCGTTTACAATAAGCGCTGAGCCGTCGCCGCCGTCATTGTGCGCGTCAGAAACCGTAACATTGCTCAAAATGAACTCTCTGTCCTTTCCGTCGGTAGAATCGACGTTAAACAGTGTCCAGAGGTTATTTCCGGTAATTGTGCTGTTTGCGGCACCCTGACCGGATACGGTAAATTTGCCCTCGCCCATTGTTTCAAGGTCGGAAAGCACCTTATAATAGGGAGTTTCAGAGTCAACAATAAACTGCCTGTCAGGGTTTATTGAACCGCCGCCGATGTGGGCTTTTTTGAGGGTTTGTGCGTTGCCTGTGGGGTCGTTGTTGTAGTCTGTTGTAGAGATAACGAGTTTTCCGGCGTTATCTGATTTTCTAATTTCGTATTCGTAGTCAGAAGAGGTTACAACTGTTATCGGGTTCATTTGACCGATAGAAATTTCTCCACCGGAAGTTCCGGTTTTTTCGAGCACGGTGATTTCTTTATCAACCCATTCACCGTTTTTATAGATGTTAATTGTACCGATATCAATGGTTCCGGAGCCCTGGTTATACACGATTTTATCCGATTCCGGGTTGTCGGTGGTCGGATTTTGCTGGTCTTTGTTGTTTTTCAGGTCAAGGTCGATATTAAGAGAAGTATTGCCCGAAACTGTCAAATCATTGAAAGTTAGCGTATTTAAGCCGGAAGACGATTCATCAGGCTGGTGGAGATTGATTGTAACGTTGTTGAAATCAGCGTTGAGCGAGGAATTTCCGAAATTCTGCGTATTTTCGCCAAGAGAGAAGCTCCCGTCGCTTACAGAGAGGCTGTTTCCGGTTCCGGTTGCGCCAAAATCCGCAAAAGAGTTATCAAACACAAAATCCGCATTTTCGTAGGCGGCTGTATTGTTGTTTCCGGAGGTATTTGCGGGGTTTGTCACGGAAATTGTGTTAGAACCTACACCGGCAACGGTTACAGACGCATTTCCGTTGAGATTTACGGTATTGTCAAAGCTGTTATCGGAATTTGCGGTATATACAAGATTTGCCTTGTTATCGGGGGATGAACCCTGAAGATTTATTTCTGATTGGACAAATTTATTATTTAAGTCGTTGAATGCAAGCGTGCCCTCTTTGATATTTATATCGCCTTTATAGCCCGAGTTGTCGCCGACAAGATTCAGCGTTTCACTGCCTGTTTTGTTCAAAACGCCGTTTCCTGCGGAGATTGTGATGTTTTCGTCGGCCAAATTGTTTTCAAAATTCAAGATTCCGCCGGAGATATTCGTTGTACCGCCAAAATACTTGCTATCAGCGGTTTGTGTGTAGTTCATATTACCTGATGAAATGTTTACTGTACCCGAAAATCCGCTGTTGTCACCGCTCAGATTCAAATCAGCCGTACCTGATTTTGTAAATGTACCATCACCCTGAATTTGGCCGCCGGCAAGGGTTTCAGATTGTGAAAGGTTGAAAACAAGCTCTGCTTTTGAAGAAATATTTGCATTTCCGCTGATAAAGCTATCAGAGCCGGTTTTGTTGAACGAAAGGATTCCCTCTTTGATGTTCAAATCGCCGTCAAATGCTGAATTATCGCCCGTGAGGTTTAATTTTCCCGTGCCTGACTTGTTCAGCTCGCCCGAGCCTGAAAGTTCTTTGATATTATCAACATAATCATTTTCAAAATCGAGTTTTGCACCGGCAGCAATCTCCGTGGAACCGCCGAAATAAGAGCCATTTTCAGATTGAACGTAGCTAATTGTACCCGATTCTATTACAGTGTTGCCGGTGAAAGATTTGTTATCACCGGTGAGCGAAAGTGTTCCGTTACCTGATTTTGTGAAGGTTCCATTGCCTGAAACTGTTCCATTCAAAGCTTCATTTGCGGTGAGGTTGAATTCAAGCCCGCCGCCGGCATTTATAACGGTATTTCCGGCAAAATATGCTTCGGCGGCATCAGTTTTTTGATAAATTATTGCGCCGTTGTTGATGGCTGTTGTGCCGGCAAATGACGAATTGTCACCTGTAACGATTAAATCAGCCGTGCCGTCTTTTTGCAGGGAAGCTTCTTCATCGCCTGTGATTCCGCCTTTTATTGTTTCGTCGTAAGAAAGATTGAAATCAAGCAAAGCCCCGTCAGCAATGGTTATTTCGGCTTTTTCGCCAAAGAAATTGTAATTTTCATCAGTTTTGTCGTAGGAGAGCGTTCCGTTTTTGATATTTACGCTGCCCTCAAAGCCGGAATTGTCGCCTGTGAGGCTAAGGTCGCCCGAGCCGAGTTTGTTAAATTCGCCGGAGCCTGAAACGCCGTTCAAAGAATCATCCGCGGTGTTTGTAAAATCAAGTACGCCGTTTTCATCAATCTGTGTTAATCCGCCAAAATAGGAGCTTGAGCCGGATTGAACATAGCTGATTTTACCCGATTGGATTTCAACAAGCCCCATAAATGCGTTATTTGAGCCCGAAAGGTTCAAAACGCCCGTTCCTGATTTGAGGAAAGTGCCTGAGCCGGTAATATTGTTGGTTCCATCCAGATTTTCGTCAGTTCCGGAAAGATTGTATTCAAGAACAGCCCCGTTGAGGATTTCAGTCGCGCCGCTGAAATATTTTTCGTTTGCGGTGGTTTTGAGATAGGTCAATTTGCCCTCTTCAATCACTGTATCGCCGCTAAAGACGGAGTTGTCGCCCGTAAGTTCAACAGTGCCGCTGCCGGATTTTACAAAGCTGCCTGTGCCGTTAATATTTCCGTTTACAGATTCGCTAAATCCGGTAGAAACGTCAAATTCAAGCGTTCCGGAGGCGTTTACAAGGGTTGAACCGCTAAAGTATTTGTCGTGAACAGAAGATTTTTTGAACAGCAGGGTGCCGTCGTTGATTTCCGCCGTGCCGGCAAAGGTCTGGTTGTTGCCGGCGATTTCGAGAGTTCCGGCGTCGGTTTTTGTAAGATTAGTGCCGGAAGCGCCCGTGATTCCGCCGTTTATTGCCTCGATAAGCGAGTCTGCAATATTAAATTCTAAAGATGTGCCTGGGGAAATGAGTGTTGAGCCGCCAAAATAGCTGTCAGCAGCCTCGTTTTTGTTATAAATCAGCTTGCCTGCCTGAATTTCAGCAGCGCCTTTGAATGCGTCGAGAGCGCCTGATACAGTAAGGGTTCCGGTGCCTGTTTTGATGAAATCGCCTGTTCCTTTAAGGCTCAAATCCTGCGAAATTGTGGTTGAAATATCAAATACGAGTGCTCCGGAGCCGCCTATATCGGTGGTACCGCCGAAATATTTGTCAGTGTCGGCAGTTTGCTTGTAGATTATTCTGCCTGCCTCTATGGAGGCGGTTCCGTCAAAAGCAGAACGGTCGCCGGCAAGAATCAGGTCTGCGCTACCTGTTTTGGTAAACATGCCTGCGCCGTCCAGCTGGATATTTTCTCCGAGCGTGTATTCGGAAAGAACGTTAAACACAAGCGTTCCATAGTTTGTATCGTCGGTTTTGGCGATTGTTGTGGTGCCGTTGAGATATTTTGAATTTCCGTCGGCAATGAACTCGATTTTGCCTGAATTCAAGGCTGTTGTGCCGTTATAACCGCTGTTATCGCCTTTGAGCTGCAAAACGCCGCTTCCGTCTTTAATAATACTGCCGGAACCCGCTATACCGCCCGTTATTAAGGTGTTATAGCCGCCTTTTATCGTGAGTTCATTTGTTGTGTAAATGTCGTTTGCTGCGCCGTTAGCGGTATTTGCGCTAAAAGTTATGTCGGTTTCGTTTGCGTCAAGAATGAGCGAACCGCTGTTATAAATTGCGCCGCCGAGGTTTCCGGCAATGTTTCCGCTAAAGACTGCGTCAGAAACGGTCATTTTTGCGGAATTGTAGATTGCTCCGCCATCGTGAATTACGCGGTTTTGCGTGAATTCGGACTTGCTAACCCTTGTATCGCCGTAATTTCCGGTATTTCGGATGGCGCCGCCGTCATAAGCCGAAACAAAAGTTCCGTTGTTGACAAATTTTGAAGAATTGACTTTCAAAAGGCCTGTATTGTCGATAGAACCGCCGCCGTTTCCTGCTGTGAGGTCAGTGGCGTTTGCACTGAACTCAGAGGAGCCGATTTTCAGGATACCATCGTTCAAAATCGCGCCGCCGGAGGCGTTTGCCGTGTTATTTGTGAAAACAGAGCCTTCAATTATCATATTTTCGTTATCAGCAGCGGTTTCGTCGTAGGAGCCGTTCTGCCAGCTTGTTTTGCCGGCGTCATTGTAGATTGCGCCGCCGTTTGTTGAGATGTTGTTATCAAATTTCACGTTAGAAACTTTTGCAGTGGAATTTTCGCCTATCAGGGCAATTGCAGAGCCGTTTCTGCCGGTATCGTTGGCATTTGTTGCGTTAATAATGCTTACATCGGAGATTTCAAAATGTCTTTCGCCGCCATCTGTGGAATCAATCAGGAACATTGACCAGAGGGTGTTGCCGTTGAGCGTGTTCTGGACGGTTTCGGTGCTTTCTCCGTTCACAACAAAGTTGCCTTTGCCCATATTTTCAAGATTGGAGAGGATTACGTAGTTATTTGTGCCCTGATTAGAGAAAGTGAAGACCCTGTTTTCATACTGTGTTCCCTGATATGTGCCGTTATGGAGCACTTTTAAACTTTCGGGGTTGTTGTAATCAAGTGTTGAGATTAAAACGCCGGTTTTCGTGCCGTTTAGCTGTAATCCGTAAATATAGTCATTTGAAGTTGCACTGAGGTAAGAGCCAAAGTCTTTGATAGTTACGCCGCCCGCTCCGGCGCCCGCACCCGTAATAATCTGGATTTCTTTATTTGCCCATAGCCCGTCAACAACAACTCCGGCGCTTGTGAGCTCAATTTCGCCTGTGGAGCCTGCTCCGACAACAAGTCTGTCGGATTCAGGATCAGGCGTGGTCGGGTGAGCCTGATCGGGGTTGTTTTTGAGGTCGAGATCAACTTTTATGCCCGAATTTCCTTTTATTTCAAGGTTATTGAAAATCATTTCGCCCGTAAAATCCTGTCCTGCAAGCGAAGAATCAAAATTCGTCATATCAAGCACAGAATTGTTAAGCTGCGCGTTAAGCGAGCTATTGCCGAACGTTGTGAGCCCTGCCGGCATTTTGGCTGTTGTGCCGTCAAAGCTTAAAATGTTGTTTGTGCCGGTTGTATCAAGGCTTGAGAAAGAATTATTGAAGACAAATGTGCCGCCTGAATACAGCAGGAGGTTGTTTTCGCCGCTCATGGCGACATTGCCCGAAATTGTTACTACAGAACCGTTTGCAGCGTTGTTCAGGAAGGTTCCGTTTCCGGTCAGGTTTACATTTTTAGCGAATTCATTGTCATAGTTGAAAGTATAGTCGAGTTTTGCGGTTTTATTTGCCTGTGCGCCTACATTTATTTCGTCAGAGCCGAAGAAAGATTTGTTTGTTTCTTCGCTGAAAGCGAGTACGCCCTCTTTAACGTTCACAACTCCGGTAAATCCGTCATTTTGCCCGAGCAGAGAGGTTGTTCCGGCGCCGGTTTTGCTGAAAGTGCCCGTTCCGACGATATCGGAATCAAGATTTCCGTCAATAGAAGCGTTGTATTCGAGCTCTCCGCCGTTATTTACGGTGGTTGTACCGCCGAAGAAGCTGTCAGCAGCAGAATTATAGCCAAACAAGAGTTTTCCTGCGTCAATTTGCACATTTCCCGCAAAAGCGTCCTGTGCGCCGGTTACATTCAGGGTTTCGCTGCCGGTTTTCCTCAAAATGCCGCTGCCGGAAAGTATTGCGCTGAAATCGCTTTCGATATCGGTTTGATAAACAAGTTCTTTGCTTTCTGCGATTTCGGTTGTGCCGCTGAAGTATTTATCATCGTCAGAATCGCTTATGAAAAGGATTTTTCCGTCGGAAATGGTTGTTTTTCCGTCAAAAGCGCTGTTGTCGCCCGTTACTGTGAGGGTTGCGGAGCCGGTTTTCAAGAAATCGCCTGTTCCGGCAAGCGCGCCGGCTGCAAGCGTATCATCGACAGCGAGTTTGAATTCAAGTGTGCCGCCGTTGTTGATTGTGGTGACGCCGCCGAGGTAGGAATCGGCTGCAGCGGCTTTGTCGAAGAGGATTTTGCCTGCTTCGATATTTGTCGTCCCTGTGAAGCCGGAGTTTTCGCCTTTGAGTGAAAGGGTTCCGGATTCATTTTTGATTATTTGACCCGTGCCGCCTATTCCGCCGGTGATTTTTGTTTCGCCGTCGCCGAGGAAAGTCAAAACAGAAGAACTATATGCGTTGTAGATATCATTTCCGCCGTTTGTTGCGGTATTTCCACTAAATTCTGTGCCTTTACCCGCATTTGAGATGATATCGAGGGCGCTTTCGTTATAGATTGCTCCGCCTTGCTCTGCTGCTTTATTATCTGCAAAGGTTGAATCCACTATTGTGAGTTTTCCCGCGCTATAATAATGGAATATCGCGCCTGCGCTGAATGTAGATGTATTATTTGTGAATTTTGTATTTGTAATGTTTGTATTTGGCGCTTTATCTCCCAGCATAATTGCCGAACCGCTGCCGACGCCTGTGAATCCGCTTATTTCACTATCGGATATTTCCGCTTTTTTCGCTGTATCAAGCCCGCCCCATATATTTATTGCTCTGAGGTTTTGGGCACCTCTAAAAGAAGAATTTTTTATTGAAACGTTTCCGTGTGATTCCACTATCAGCGTTGAATCCGCAGAAAGCGCGTTTTCGTTGACAAATTCAGTATTTTCGACGGTCAAGTCTGACAAATCCGCTCTTATCAAGTAATTTCGTATGCTGGAGGAGTTGTTTTTGAATGTAGAATCGGAAATATTTACTGTTGAATATGTTATTGCTTTAATAAGCGTTTCGCCGAACAAATTGTTTGCAATTGTAGAGGAGCTAAGGTTCAAATTGGCTTCATTTACTCTTAAAATGGCTGCGTCTGTTCCGGAAACCGTGTTTGAAGAAAATTCAGTGTTTGCGATGTTTGTTGTTGCACCGCCTATAGTACTAATTATGCCCGTGCCGGCGTCTGAAATATGTATATTGTTTGTGAAGCTTGAACCGGCGATATCCAAAACGCCGCCGTTACCATTGATAAGAATACTTGAGCCTGAAATATTTGCACCGGTCAGAACCGAGGAAATAAAGCTCAATTTACCTGTATTATAAATCATGCCGTAATTTGAATCGTTTTGACCGATGACTGAATCGCTAATGGTTGCTGTGCCTGCATTTGACAATAAAGAGCCTTTGCGGACAGTTCCCAATATGATTCCAAAGCCCGTCATAGCGGTTTTTACCGTGCCATCTTCGTTCAGAGCGCCTGCATTGTAGATATTGAGTTCCTGACCTTCGGCGATTTCAAAGCCTTTGAAGCCGTTTCCGTCAAAATTCTTTTCATTTCCAAAGATATTGAGGGTTGTTCCGCCCATAGGTTCAAGGGTTTTATCAAGGACAACATCCTCGACAGCGCTGAAAGAACGTGTCGTAGTGGTATCACGTACAGCCTCAAACAAACCGCCGGCTCCGGAGGTATTTTCTGTCGCTGTAATGTCGATAATTCCTTTGTCAGAAGCGTTCTGGGTGTAAGCGTATATGAAATGATTTGTGTAAGTTTTCAGAGCTGACATTGTCGGAGCTTTTGAACCGTCAGCAAACAGCCTTATATGTTCGGCTTCGCCATCAGCAAGGACATTTATTGCGTTTATTGCGAGATTTGCACTTCCCGAGCTGCTGCCGTTTATTGTAATCAGGTCGCTCGTGCCAAATCCGGAGCCTGTATCGACGAGATTTGCGTCAAAGTTGATTTTTGAGTCTTTTGTGACGGAAAAGTCTTCAAGAACCATATTTCCTGTTTTTCCGTTGGCAATATCAAGCAAACCGCCGGCAAGATTGAGGTTGTTGGAGCTCAAATATGAATCATCGGCAACGATAAGGCTGCCCGCGTAGTGGTTGATTGTATGGTTTTCGATATTGTTGTTTACAAAAACCCTGACAGCAGCCTGCGCATCGTCCGGAGCAGAGCCTGCCGCGCCTGTTGGGGTCGGATTTATGTTTATTATGTTTGTTGTTATATCTATGCCTTCGTCAGCGTTGATTATTCCGTATATTTTGTCATCAAAGACGATTTTCATGCCCGCAGAACCGTTCAGGTTGATAATGCTGCCCATATTGGAGATAGCATTCGATTCTCCGGCTGCTGTATTGCCGCTGAATTTAATATTGCGGTTTTCAGCAATAAGGTTGAGGGTAGCAGCAGACGTGAAGATTGCGCCGCCGCCGTGGGTAATGCCCGTAGAGTTATTTTCAAATAATGAATCATATATTGTCAAAGCACTCGAGGAATCGGCGCCAATATTCGCAATTGTACCGTTACCATCATCTATATCGCCTGTTGCTGTGACTTTGTTGCCCGTGAATTTGGAGTTTTTGATTACCATAGAACCGGCGGTAGCAATTGCCGAAGCGCCCAAACCCGCTGTATTTGCGTTAAAAGTGGAATCTTCAATGGTCATTTGGCCCTCGTTCATGACGGTGCCCAGATAGAGATTATTATTTGAGTCAAAAACCGTATTTGTGATGTTTGTTATCGAAGAAACCTCTGTGTGGATACCTGAACCGGCAATAGCAGTGTTATTTTTGAATTCGGAGTTAGAAATATCGGCGTTCGCGCCGCCATGGATATAAATTGTACCGTATTCGGTGGTAACGGAGCCGTTGGAGGTGAATTTCGAGTTGTCAACGGTGAGATTTCCTTTTGTCGCATAGATTGCAGAGCCTTTTTGTGCTGTGTTGCCGACAAATTCTGATGAATTGACAAAAACCTCTGTTAAACCGCCGCTGCTGGTCATAACAATTGCACCGCCGACTTCGGAAGCAACGTTATCAGAGAAATAAGACGAATTAATTACCAGTTTGGCAGTGTGCCCGCTACCCGAATCGTTTATACCGATAGCTCCCCCGGAAAGAGCTGCTTTGTTCCCGAGGAATTTTGTATTTGTAATAACAGCTTCAGTTGCAGTAACGTCATCATTAGTTTGAACATATATTGCACCGCCTGAACTTACCAGAGAATTGTTGTTAGAAAAGACAGAACCTGAGATATTCAATGTTCCGTAAGCTTTTATTGCACCGCTGGAACCAGTTGTAGATTGGTTATTGAAGAAAACCGAGTTATAGATATTCAAAGTACCAAAACTTTGTAATGCACCGCCAACACTGGCAACTCCGCCGTTCCATGAGGTCAGAATTTTGCCGTTTTCGTCAACAGAGCCAACATTGTATATATTGAGGGTGTTGCTCTCGCGAACTTCCAATCCTTTTGTGGCGTCAAAATTGTATTTGTTGCCGAAAATTGTGAGAGTTGCGTTTGTTCCGGCCATACTTGCAGAATTTGCCGGCAAAATCACATCGCCTGTTGCAGAAAATGCACGATTGGCTGAGGTGTCATTGAGAGCTGCGACAAAGCCCGCTGTGGAAAGGGTATTTTTAGTTATTGCCTCGCCTTTTGTTACGTCAACAACGCCGGCAATGGTAGGATTAGCGGTAAATGTGTATTTATAACCGCCGTTTGTGTATGTTGTTGAGGTTAAAATCGTCGGTGATACCTGATTATTGAAAATTGTCAAATGCTCTGCGTCGCCGTCACGCAGGATGTTTATCGCGTTCAGTGTTATTGCGCTGGAGGTGTCGAGCGTACCTGATATTGTGATATTATCGGATTGGCCATACCCGTTTGTACCTGATTGTAGGTTGGCGTCGATGTTGAGTTTTGCTGCGCTTTGGGAGGAGAAGTCAGTTACTTTGAATGTTTCAATTTTATTGTTTATAAGGTTTAAAATACCACCCTCCAGGCTTAATTTATTTCTAAACAGGGCAGCGTTTTTAATTGTCAATGTTCCGTTGTATAACGTAACATCACAGTCCCACATTTTACCCTGTTCAAAAATCACCTCTCCGTCCGAAACAATCGGGGTTGTGCCGTCGGCAAGTGTAAGTCCGGATTTGTTTATATAAATTTTACCTCCGGCGTTGGAACCAATCATGTCATCAAATACTACTTTGCCTGTATTTCCGGCATTAATGTATAATTTTCCCGTACCTAATACGGCAATCGCGTAGTCACTATCGTTGTCTTTGAATTCAGAAATGCCGTTGTCAGCTATTACATACATATCCCCGCCATTCCATATAGAAGCGTTGTTGGAGGCGGAGGAATTGTTGTAAAATTGGGTATTTATCAGGTACGCACTAGCACCTTGAGCGTTGAAAATTGCGGCTGCTTCCGCCCCTGTAGCGATGTTGGAATCAAAGCGCGAGCCAGAAATTGTTATCACGCCATTGTTGTAAACTGCACCGCCGCTTTGTGCTGTGTTGTCTTTAAAAATAGCATTTGTAAGCGAAAGAGTACCGCTGTTATATATTGCGCCGCCTTTGTTCGAAGCTTTGTTGCCGAGGAATTCAAGATTTCCGGTGGCTGACATGGTCAAAATGCCTTGATTAAAGATTGCGCCGCCAGTAGCTGCTTCATTGCTTTCAAATCTCATTGTTTGGACTGCCATGTCGAACGAATTGTAAGATAATACGGCTCCGCCTGAAGATTCCGCCTTATTGCCTTTGAAAACAACGAGGCTTCCTTTCTCCATTGCCAATGATGCAGAAGTTCCATCTTTTTGGTAGTTTCCGATAGCTGCCCCAACAGAACTTGTGTTGTTTTCAAAGATGAGCGTACCGCCGGCAGCTACCGTTATGTTTAAAATTCCGCCATCATTATTGACAGTACTGTAAAATGAAGCTTTATTTGCGCTGAATTTGGTGACTTTTCCTGATTCTGTAATAAGATTCAAAGTCCCGGAGTTGTATATTGCAGAACCAGCAACTCCTTCATTGTTTTCAAAAATAGAGTTTGAAATGTTGGCGGTTGCGTTGCGGTTTGTGATTGTCCCGAACGAGTTTTCTGTAATATTTGCAACAAAATATGAGTCAGAAATGTTCATAACGCCGTTTTCAGCGTTACAAATCGTGCCGCTATAGGTTGCTTCGTTGGAATTAAACGTAGAGTTTGTGATATCTAACGTCGTTGCGTTGTTATAAATCGCTGCACCATACTGCGCCTTGTTGGCTTCAAAGACAGAAGAATCAACAGTATTACTACCGGCATCAACAAAAGAAATTGCGCCGCCGTGGGTTTTTGAGGAATTTGCGCGGAAAACACTGTTTGAAATATGCAAATTTAAGCCCGCAATTGCTCCGCCATAGGCATTGCCGGTGGAAGTAATGCTGTTGTTTTCAAAGATAGAATCCGTTATTGTCAGCTTTCCGTTAGTACCCTCAGGCAAACCGGAACCATGGCTATGAAAAATTGCCCCGCCAAAACCACCGGACCCGGTAGCAGACACGGAGTTATTTGTAAATGTGGAGCCTGAAATAGTCTTATCTGCGGTTGAATCCCATAAAACAATCGCACCGCCATTGGTTACTGCGGTATTTCCGTCAAAATGAGAGTTCGTGACGCTGAAAGCCTCAGCCTTGTTAGAATCTATGGCACCGCCTGCGGCATTGGCATGGTTTTTGACAAAATTCGTGTCAGATATGGTAACAGAACCGCCACCGTCTAATCTTAATGCACCACCATGAACGGAAGCGCTATTTTCGGAGAACTCGGAGCCGGTAATCGTCAGAGAAGCGCCGGGATACAAGAGTATAGCCCCACCGTTACCACCTGCTGTATTACTTATGAATTTTGTGCCCGTAATTGTGTTTGCACCGGCTTGGTAAAGGATTGCACCACCATTGGAGGCAGAACTATTGCCCTCAAAAATCGACGAATCTATTGAAGAGGTGAGAAAATTGGAGTAAATCGCGCCGCCTCTGCCTTTGCGAGCAACGTTGTTTCTGAAAACTGTCGATGAAATGTTAAAATTGTGCGAACCTGCGGTCTGGTAAAATATAATCGCCCCGCCATCGTTGTCAATTGAGCTGGCTTTGACTTCGTTGCCCTCAAAAAGCGAATTTTTGATTGTTGTATTTGTGTTATGTGCGTAAATAGCACCGCCATCGCCCTCCCAGCCTGATGAATCGCTGGATAGAACCCAGTTGTTGAGGAATTTTGAGCTTTCGATGATAAGTTTTATATTTTCATCGCCCGTAAGCATACTATGAATAGCACCGCCACGAAAATTAGAATGGTTTCCCGAGAAAGTTGAACCATTTACGGTCAAAACGCCGCCATCATGCTGAATAGCACCACCATAGCGGCTCGAGGAGTTGTTTATAAAGTCGGAATTATTGATAGTTAGCGAGCTGGTGCCCGTATTTCCGTGATATTGTTTGTTTGAGAAGTAAATCGCACCGCCGTATTCCGCTTTGTTTGCGTCAGTATCGAGCGTTCCGCCGAAAGTCGAGTTGTTTATGGTCAAATCAGTATAAGCCGCATAAATCGCGCCGCCAGCACCGCTAAGCAGAGCTTTGTCATAGCTGGAGCCGGTATAGGCAGAAGTTGTATTTCCCTTGAAAACCGAAGTGGAGATTACGCCGGAGTTGTTCTTGTGAATCGACAAAGCCCCGCCGCCGCCATAAGAAGTATTATTTACGAAATTCGAGGTGGAAATATCAATTTTTGAACCGCCGTCATACAATTCAATCGCACCGCCTACAATCGCCTCGTTATTTGTAAAATCAGAGTTTGTAACGGTTATTATACTGCCTGCATAGCCTTGAATTGCGCCGCCCGAGCCTGAATTTGTATTAATAACCGCTTTATTGCTGTCAAAAACAGAGTTTGCGATGGTCAGGGCACCTTGTGTCAAGATTGCGCCGCCATCTCCACTGGTTTTGTTGTTTTTAAAGTCAGAATTGTAAATATTGAACGTTGAACCGGCAGCGCCGTAGAGAACACCGCCATCTCCCGAGCTTGAGTTTCCGTCAGCAGCGTCATCTCCGCCAAAAAGCGAGTTTGCGATGGTCGCGGTATAGTTCGCTGTATTATAAATAACACCGCCGTAAAGTGACGCGCTATTGCTCTTGAAAATCGAATCATTGATAGATAAATTGCTAGCATAGAAAACGCCGCCGGAGCCTTTTGTCGAGTTAGAAACAAAATCAGAACCGACAACCGAAGCCGTCACATAGGCAGCTACGCCGCCACCATGTTCGGCATTTGGGACTATATTTCCATGAAAACTGGAATCAACTATATTATAGCGCCCGCGATACAGCACACCGCCCAATGTAGTCGCTATATTGTTCAGAAAATCGGATTTTACAATGTCAACATAGGTACTGCTGGGGCTGGCGATTGTACCGCCCGCCGCACTGTTCGATTCAAAGGTCGAACCAACGATTTTTAATGTTCCGCTTTTGTTGTAAATCGCAGAACCCTCAATATTAGCAGTGTCGCCGCCGCTGCCGTCAATTATCTTGTTGTTTTTGAAAATCGTATCGACAATTTCCATTGTTCCGCCGCTGTTGAAGATTGCGCCGCCGGTGTGGGAGGTGTTTCCGTAGAAAATCGAGCTGAGAATGTACGCCGTGCCCCCGTTATAGATTGCGCCGCCGCCATCAGTCGCATTTGAGCCTTTGACAAAGGTCGTTTTGTTATCCATGAACGTAGAATCGAGGACATACAGCGTGCCAAAGTTCTCCAGAGCGCCGCCTTTAAAGGTTGTTGAGTTGCCCATGAAAGCCGAGGAGGTTATATTTGTAAACAAATTGTCGCCACGGAGCTGCAAAACGCCGCTTGTCTGCCCCGAGGAGTTGTTTTTAAAGAGCGAATCAAGAATTACAATATTTCCGCCATTGGTTTCGAGCACGCCACCTGCATAACCTGCCGAATTTGAAACAAAAACCGAATGATTTATGGACAAATTGCCATTCTGCACATATAAAACGCCGCCGCTTTGTGCCGCGCAGCTGTTATTATAAAAAACCGAGTCCGAAATATTAATCGTGCCGCCAACAGTTTCGACGACGCCGTTATATTGCGTGCCGGTAGAACCTTGCCATGCGGCTATGACCGCGCCCGTCGCTTGATCGTACTCACCGACGCCGAAAATGTTCAAAGTCGTGCCGCTATCAGCCAACAAATAGTCGCTACCGGCTGCGGTGTTGAAAGAATGCTTGTTCCCGAAGATGGATAACATCCCCGTAGTGAGGTGCGTTGGGGCAGTAGCTTTGTAGCTGTAGTCAGATGTGGCGGAAAATGCCTTGTAGGCGCTGGTATCCGCGAATGCACTTGCAAGACCGCTGCTTATCGATGTCCTGTACACCGTCGCTGTGGCGTTTGTATTGCTGAGAGAGTATTTATAATTGTTTGTATATGTGCCTCCATAGCCCGCAAAAGAGCAATTTGAGAGGGTTGAATATGAAAAACTACTGCCGTCAGCAATAACATTGACAGCTGCTGTGTATAAAGTATAAGAACCTACGTCAATACCGACATTGTCCAGAACTCGTGTGGCGACATTCATATCGAACATTCTGTATGCGTCGCCGTATAAGGTTTTTGTTGTTGTGTTGGTCTGGAGCGTGCCGTTCGCGTAGTTTAATATCCCGCCGTAGATGTTCAACGTCGCACCAAATTGATTCAGGTCGTTAATTTTGAGCATGCCGTCATAGAGGTTTACGGCGCCTGTCAGTGCACCATTGATAATAACCATACCGTTATTAGGCACAGCAGCTCCGTTATACCCGATTATACCCGATTTGTTGATATTCAGAGAGTTGTTGGTATTAGCCACTCTATCGTCAAACCGCACAATACCGCCGTTTCCGGCGTTGATATTCACAGTTCCGCTGCCATAATTGCCAAGAGCTAGAGATTCAACTGTGGGGCCTCGTTGATTCCCATAGAAATAGACGCTACCTTTGTCAGCAATGATATTCAGGGTCGCACGGTTATCAATTGCGCCGCCGTCATCGGTAGAGGTGTTGTTTTTGAAAACAACATTGGTCAGGGAGAGTGTTCCGCTGGTGTTTTTGATGGCACCGCCGTCACCTGTGCCCGTAGTCATATTATTTCCGGAGAAAATTGAATTATTTATATATGTTGTACCATGATTTAAAATCGCTCCGCCGTTGGCGCCGGCTGTATTGCTATTGAAAACGGAGGTATTGACAATTCCCGTAGCACTGCCCACATAGAGCGCTCCGCCGTCTGTAGCGGCTGCATTTTCTGAAAAAACAGAGGAGTTTATTGTTGTTGAACCGTTAGCAAGACAGATTGCACCGGCGCCTGTGGCAGAGGAGTTTTTGTAAAATACCGAGTTGTTTATCGTGTTATCTGTGCCGGAGAAATATACCGAGCCATTGATTTTTTGAGTATTTTCCACAAAAGAGGTGTTTGTTATTGTCGTATAGCCGCTATATGCAGTCACAGCGCCGCCAAAAGCCTGCGGAGCAGAGTTATTTGAGAAAATAGAATCTGTAATTGTCATTCCTCTGTCAGCGCTACCTGTCGAGTCATGCCAGATTGCGCCGCCATTGGCAGAATCATCAAGGCCGTTTACGCTGTTTGAACGGAAAGTGGTGCCGGTGATTATTAGCTTTTTATCAGACTGAATCGCGCCGCCATCATCGTTTCCGTCGCTATTTTCGACATTTACCGAGTTGCCGGAAAATTTAGACATGCTAACATTTAAAGTGCCTGCAAGATTATTTAATTCATGGAACTGAATAGCACCGCCCCCTCCGTAGCCGGCAATATTGTTGCTGAAAAGCGAGCCGGTAATATCCAAATCATTCGAGCCTATCGCGATAATAGCGCCGCCGGCGCCTGTTGTGGTGTTGGAGTCAAAAATCGTGCCGCTTATGGTGGTAATGCCGCCGTTGATACCAAGCGCGCCGCCGCCCCAATCAGCATATCTGCCCGAGTAAGAAGCATTTCCGCTAAGAACTGAGTTTTTGAGCGTGAGTGTGCCCATATTATAAATTGCACCGCCTCTTGCCATCCCTACACGGGCAGTTGCGGTGTTGTTTGTAAAAATCGAGCCGGAAACCGTGGATATGGTGTTATCATTATATACAATTAAGGCGCCTGCTAGTGCTTTTTCGTCAGAAATCGAGCTGTTCGAGTCAAAAACCGACCCTGTGATGTCATAAGTGCCTCCATAAAACAGCACTGCACCGCCCTCAGCGCTATAAGTCGTGAATCCCGCGTTCAAAACCGCCTGATTCCCTTTGAATATCGACGAATCGATAGTTCCGGAGCCTCTTTCGAGATGCAGAGCGCCGCCCTGTGCAACTCTTTTGTCGTCGGTAGTGATTGTTTTGTTGCCCTCAAACAGTGAAGAGGAGATTTTTACAGTGGAATATTCAGCTTGCAATGCTCCGGCGCGAATAGCCGTATTGTTCAAGAAATCTGAACCAATAATGTTTACAATTGAGCTGGTGTTTTGGCTAAAAATCGCACCGCCATTGCCGCCCAGTGCCGTGTTTTCCTCAAAAAGCGAGAAATTGACGTTAAGGGTGCCTAAATTTTTGATTGCACCGCCCTGACCGTTTGCAACCATGGCATTCGAGGTGAAAGTTGACCCGTAAATATCTAATTGTGCACCGGCTTCATTATAGATAGCACCGCCGTATGACCCGAGTTGGTTAGATATAAAATCAACAGCGTTCAGAGTAGCATTTCCCTGATTAAAAATAGCTCCGCCGTAAGAAGTGCCTCGAACTATTCCTATTGAGCTGTTTTTAATTGTAGAAAGGTTAATGGTGAGGTTTGCGCCGGCTTTGTTGTAGATTGCGCCGCCCTGGCCGAGCTTTGCGGTAGTATTTGTCGTATTATAGACTTTATTTGCGTCAAAAGTCGTTGTTCCGATGGTCATATTGCCGCAGTTAAGTATTGCGCCGCCGTTATTATCAATATCGGTGCCGATTCCTGCGATATTGTTTGAAAATACTGATGAATAGATATTTGCGCTGCCCCAGTTGTAAATCGCACCGCCATGTGCTGCCTTATTGTCGCTAAATGTGGAGTTGGAAATGCTTATTGTTGAGCCGGTATTTGTAAATATAGCTCCGCCGCCGTTACTGTCGTCTGTATCAAGAGCCTTGTTACCCGTAAATACCGAATTATTTATGTACTGGGTGCTGGCTGTGCTCAAAACCGCGCCGGCTTGATTATCTGCTATGTTGCTTGTGAAAGAGGAGGAATTTATATAGCTTAAATTTCTTACATAAATCGCAGCTCCGTATCCGCCATCACCGGCGTCATCCGTTTTAGCGATATTTGAGTTAAATGTTGAGCCGACAATGTTTGCAACGCCGTTAAGCATTAATGCTCCGCCGCGTTTTGCGCTGTTTCCGTTGTCCTCTGCGCCAAAAACTGAATCCAGAATCACCAGTTTTGCGCTAGAATAAATCGCACCGCCCTCCGATGAGCCGTTAATATTAGCGCTATTGCCCTTGAAAATGGAGGATGTGACATAAGCGTCATACTGTGTGAATATTGCACCGCCCAAATTGGCCGATTTGTTTTCGGTGAAAGTTGAGCCGGTTATGCGCATTGGTTTTACCTGTTGAATGGCAGAATAATCAGACGGATAACGTATCGCTCCGCCGCCCTGTTTTGCGGTATTTGAAGTGAAAACAGAATCGTATATATTCAGGTATGTGGAACCGTCGCTCAAATATGCCAGCGCTCCGCCCTGTCCGGAGGTATTTTCGTTGAAAGTCGAGCTGTATATTGTTGTGTTCGTGTGATTTACATAAACCGCACCGCCTCTGACGGAAGAAATATTGTTATTGAATGTAGATTTGTCGAGAAAGAAGCTGGTCGTACTATTTTCATCATCAACAGAGAATATTGCACCGCCGTACTGGGTTAAACCGTTTGCGGAATTTCCGCTGAAAGTGGATAATCCTACGTACAGGTTGTTTCTTACGTTTATTATTGCGCCGCCGTCGGATTCTGCGTCATTCTTGCCTACATTGTTGTCATTGAAAACAGTATTGTAAATTGAAGCCATTCCGGCATTATATATTGCACCGCCGTTGTAGTCTAAGGCGTTATTTCCGCTGAATTCGGAATCGGATATAAACAGGTATGACCCCTCCTGATTATATATAGCTCCGCCCTCATTGGCAGAGTTTCCACTGAATATCGAATCAGAAATATATGTACGGGCATAAGCACCACCCGTCGCCTGATAAGCATTCAAGATTGCGCCGCCCATTTTGGCTGAATTGTTTATAAAGCTTGAGTTGTCTATGCGCGCAATGTCATTTCTCAAAAATATAGTTGAAACAGTAGAAACAGAGGAATTTGTGGTTCTATTATCTTTGAATGTTGAGCCGGAAATGTCCGTTCTTCCCAATAATGTGAAGATTCCAAACATGCTATCTGTCGTATTATTTATAAAATATGAATCTTTTAAAGTTGTTTTGCCGACCACCCACATAAAACCATCGGTGCCCGCAGCTCCGCTGTTGCCATAAATTACAGAATTGTTAATCGTAACATCACTATAAGTATCAAAAAGCTGACCGTCGGAAATACCGTGAATAGAGTTCACAACAGTGTCGCCGTCCATTAACCCGACATTATTAATTATGTATTTTATAGTGTTGTTGTTCTTAGGAAATCCCGAAGAAAGTCCGTTAAAATCGAGGTCAAAACCATTGCCGTTCAGCACAAACCACCCCTCGCCCGACGCCGTCAAATCGCTCTGTATAACAGTTTGGCCTTTCATATCCGCTACGCGGTAGGTATTTGTAGAATTTGAGAGCGTATTTTGGATAATATTGGATATATCCAGCGACGAAATATCAATCGAGCCGGCTGTTGCAGAGGGTGTAATTATATATTTCAGATTGTTGGTATATGTATTTCCCGAAACGGTAAGAGTGGGAGAATTATCGGGTAAAAACAGTTCCAGCCGGGCCTTTCCCTGCGCGGCGGGGTCGGTTATATCGGTTATGATATTAAGTGCGTTCAGGTTCAAGGTTCCAGACGCTGTGCCGGAAACATTGAATTTGTCGTAAGTTCCGTCGTTCAAAAACGCGTCCAGAATCACGCCCGCACTGCCGTCCGCTGTAAAATTGTTCAATTCCAGCGTATCTGCGGAGCCGTTTGCGGTATTTAGCGTGCCGCCGTTGATTGTAAGCTCGGAATTTTCAAAATATCCGTTTGAATTTTGCCCGTATTCGCCCAAAGTCAGGCTTCCGTTTTTGAGAACAACGCTTGAATTGATGAATTTGCCGTTCATCTGGATATTTCCGTCCGTGGGTGCGGATGAGCCGTCGTGGAGGACTTTTTCGGGGTTTATATAGACTTTATTGTTATTTGTGCCCAAAATATCGTCATTTATGATGAAAATGCCGGATTTTGAGGCATTGAGGTTGATATATCCTCCGCCGGCAATCCCGATTCCGTAAGAATCGCCTCCCACGGTGTTTCCTGTAAATTCTGTTAGCCCGCCATCGGCGATTATTGTGTCTTGACCCCATACTTGAAGTGCGCCGCCGTGGATAACATCATCGACAAACCCGCCGCTCGCATTATTTCTGAAAATTGAGTTTTTAATGATTACATTAGCGCCGGCGCTCGCCACAGCAGATTTTTTTGTAGAATAATTGTTTTCAAAAATTGAGTTATTTATGGTGAGATTTCCGCTATTAATATCAACCGCACTATTAAACGAGGAGTTGCCTGTAAATATTGAGTTTTCTATATCAACAGCGCCTGTTGTAGATACGATAACACCATGTCCGCCTGATATTGTGTTGTTTGCAAAGGTTGAATTGTATATGTTGACATCGCTGTCATTGGATAAAATTATACCGCAGCCCGTTGCTTTGTTATCTTCAAATCTGCTACCGTGGATGTTGATTGTAGGAGTACGGCTCTCATCAACAAAGATTACAGCGCCATTAGGAGCCTCATTGTTTATAAATGTTGAATCGTAGATATTATTATTGCCGCTAGTTAATATATGGAGCACGCCGCCATGACCTGTAGCCGAGTTATTTGCAAATGTCGAGCCGTAAATTGACAAATCTGCGCCCAAATTCTTAATTACACCGCCCCAGCTGGCGCTATTATTGGCAAAAACAGAATCCATGATGGTAGTTGAAGTATTTGAGTCAATATAAATTGCGCCACCGGAATAGCCGCAAGAATTTGAAGCAAAAATAGAGTTTGAAATCGTATTCAGCTGCCCGCCCAGCAATATTGCACCGGCATCCGTTGACGAGGAATTTTGTACAAATACCGTATTGTCAAGGAAAGAATTTGCTCCTGCAAGCCTGAAAACAGCGGAGGAAACCGTATTTGTATTGTTTGCAAAAACAGAATCGGTCAAAGTGAACTTTGTAGAGCCATTTGTTTCAATAAAAGCGCCTCTTTCCGTGCCATTATAGCCATGGACGGAAGCATTTACGTTCACAACATAATATTTGAGCGTTCCGTCGGCTTTCATAATAGCGATTGCACCGTCTGTACCCTCGGCAACCTCTGTCAACGCATAATCCCCGAACCCGCTCATTCCGACGGTGCTGCTATCAGCAAACTTGATGTTTTTTCCGCTTCCCTCAAAGTCTTTGCTATTGCCGTAAAAATAAGCCTCTGTATTTTGGATTTCGCTGGTATAATCATCGGTTTTTACGTAATTTTCGGTCAAAGAAAAGGTTTTGGGAGTATCAGTTGTTGCCAGAAAGTTGTACAGGTTGCTGTTTTTCAAATACCTGTGAACAACGATTTCTCCGGCATTAGAACCGTTTTTGATGTTGTATTTGTTGTCATTCGTATATGCAACAAAGTCCGAAACATCAATTGCCGGCGAATTTCCGCCGTTGAAAAGGGTTATGGTGGTATCGACTTTCGTGGAGTCTTTCAGGATGTTTAGTCCGGTGATTTTTATTGTCCCATCGCCGGTTACTGGATTTTGTACGGTAAAGTTATCGCTGGTTCCCTCAAAAAGATTCGCGTCAAAGAGGATGTTTGTCGGATTTGTCACGGACAAATCCGACAACGAAA
>OKWJ01000886.1_pt1 | contig 27862 bp, 20 predicted proteins | sample 1607121 | NCBI WGS metagenome assembly OKWJ01 (sample SAMN04414080, study PRJEB24778) | human gut metagenome | material: faecal | host: Homo sapiens | reverse complement strand
GTAATGAACAGCGGGGCGCACCAGAGAAGGGAAACGACGGCTATGTATATCCGTTTGTCCCGCAGAACGGGGACGGTGAGAAGGAGCATAAACACCAGATAGGCCCCCGAGGCGGCGAGGGCGGAATAGAGCGCCGCAGGAAGAGAGAGGGCCGTTTTGCTGCCGATAAAATAGGCGGCGACGAGAAGCCCGCAGGCAAGCGCGTTGATGCAGATGGGCAAAGCGGCGATTTTGGGGTATTTGTCGCGCAGAAAGAGAGGGACGAGCGCGACGACCATCAGCCCCGCGCCTATGCCGAAAACGAGCTGCCATTTCGCGGCTTTGAGCAGAGAGGCTGCCGCCCACGCCAAAAGAGCGGAGACAAAGAGAAAAAGGAATAAAATCAGCAGCGTCTGGGTGTATTCTATAGGGAATTTGCAAAACAATTATATTTTAATGGGTACACCCGAAGGCGAGTCAACAAAAACAGCGATTTCATAACGAGATCGCTGTTTTTGTGTCTTGCTAATTGCCGCGATTCTATTTAAAAATTAAATCAATACAAATTATACATTTTACAACCTAATAGTTTTGCAAGAGATAACTTGGGATCATTTCTTTTAATGACGCTAAGGTATTAAAAAAATAGATTTCATATTGAGTTTGGCTCGTTGTTGAGGCTATGTGGCAAATTGATGCGTAAACTCTTTTTTTATTTACGTAACAATTTTTGTGTTTTTCGTTGACTTCCGTGTAACAGACAGCAAAATTAAAACTTCTATCTTTTCCCGGTGCTACCTCGTTTTTGCCGAAAGGCGAAAATAAATCGGAGGTAAATCCAAATGAAAAGAAAAATATTAGATTTCAGTATTATGAAAGAAGAACTCTCGCAAAACAACGTGCTTGAAATGGCAGAACTTAATATCAGTCGTTCCTGTAAGTCTTTCTTCGTGTTTTCAAGTTCTTGCAGTCGGTCTTTGGTATCGGCGTAGTGGTTAGCTTAATCATAACGATTATTTTTTTGCTATCTATGGGACACGGCGAATACTTTCCTGCGCCACACGAACTTATAGATTGGTGTGGTGGTAACGAAACGACCGCGGTAATCGTGCAAATGATCTGCTCGCTCTTTGTCGGTGCAGTGTGCGGTGGTGCGTCCGTAATATGGGAAATCGAGAAATGGAGTTTGTTGAAGCAAACGTTAATTAATTTTGCTATTATCGCCGTTCTGTTTTTCGGGATAGGCTATATTATGAATTGGATGCCGCACCATATATACGGTGCGTTGGGATACGTCGGCGGATTTATTGCGGGTTATGCAATTATGTGGTGTTCCATATACTTTTCAATAAAAGCAAAAATCAAAAAATGAATAAACATTTACAAAAAATACAGCAAGAAGATATAGAAGAAAATAAGTAACAATTTAAAAGTACTTAGAGCATACCTAAGTACTTTTTTGTAATGCATATATCTATTTGGACTTAAATTGCGCGCGGTAATGTGATGGAGTTATTTGGAAGGTTTTTTTGAACATGTGATTAAAGTGCGAAAGCGAGGAAAAGCCTATTTCGCTACAAATTTCAAGCGTTGTTAGGTTTGTGAATCTAAGACGTTCTTTGGCGTGGATAAGTTTCAGATTAAGCAAATAATCGTTTAATGTTTTATGGGTATATTTTTTGAAAAGATAAGCAAGATGAGAATAGGAGAAGGGGGTAAGCTGTGTGATTTCTTTAGCCGATAAAAGATAGGCCCCGGGCTTATTAAGTTCATGTAATAGGTTTTTGAGCCATATGGGAGCCGAATCGGGGTTGGAATAATTTTGCTCGAAAAATGTTTGCATAAGAGATGAAAAGATTATTTTAGCATAAAATACGTTTGATTCGATATTTTCTTTTTGAACACTTTGCAGTGCAAGCATTTTGTGGTAAAAATTTAGCAGTTGAGACTCGGGGATTTTAAATTTCAATTTTTGTGTCGGTTGTAAAAGTTCATCGTAGAGGTTTTCATCGTAAACCGAAAGATACTGTTTTATAAATTCGCTCTTTATCAAAAAGTTTATTTGTTGATAGTCTTTTCCGGAGAGTTGAGTAAACGAATGCAAATCGTTGGGGCGTATAAGTTGTGCGTCGCCACGTTCGCATCGCTGTTCCTTTTCATTTATAGAGTGCGTCACGGACCCTTCGAGAATTATAAACAATTCCCAATGGTTGTGAGTATGCGGTGCGTTGAAATCGGAATGGCTCCAAGTGAAAGCTATATCGCAATCACCCCAAGGCGACGAAAACAGAAAATCTGCAACATTGATTTTATGGTTGTGCGGTACTGCTATATCGGTAAATATCGGTTTTTCGAAAGAATCCATATTAGACTTCCAATACGTTGTTATTCTACGTTGAAATTATATCTTAAAGTAAGCGGTTTGTCAATAGCAAAAGTGGTAAAATAAGAGAATAGTACAAATATAAAGCACAAAACAAGAGAAAAACACAAATAAATCGTGAAATAAAACAAGAAATAAAATTTATACGGTGTTATAATGTGTTTGAGATTTGAGATTTAAATGGGCAAGGAGTACCTATATGAAAACAAGGAGTACCTGTATGAAAACAAGGGAAAGATGGATAATAATAGTCCTTTTGATTGTCGTGATAGCGGCAATGATTGTCGGTTGTGGCAGAAACCCTGATGCCGGTTCTACGTCTACATCCACTCCGAATAATTCCGAAGTAAACAAACCCACTGCGTCGGATACCAATACTTACATAATAACGGGTGCAAGGGATTATTATATCGGTATATCCGCTACGGCAGAGGCAATAGACGTATCTCTTATAAAGGCAGAACGGGAAGAAGGCGGTGGCGTATATGCCGTAGCTGCGGATTTCTCTGCTGTAAAGTTCGGTACAAAAGGTAAGTATACCGCTGTTTATTCGTGTGGGCAAACAAAAGTCGAAAGGCAGGTTTACGTTTATGATTCCGCCGCCCCGGAAATCAAAGGGGTATCCGATAAAACGGTAAATGCTTCCGTCGATTTATTGTCTGGCATTTCCGCAACCGATCAATTCGGATTTTCGGTGACGGTAAGCTATATAATTACGATAAACGGCATAGAAAAGCAAGTTTTGCAGACCGGTAAAAATACCGTCACTTATACGGCTGTCGATCTTGTTGGAAACGTTGCTACGTCTGTTGCTATTATAACTGTAAATTAATAGAGTTGTTTTTTGTCGCTAAGCAGCTGAAATAAAAAAATTCTCATACGGAGGAAAAAAATGAGAAAGGTAAGAAATTTGCTACTTGCGCTTATTATGAGTGCATTATTGGTGTGTGGTGCGGTGTGTGTTGCGGCTTGTGATACTAAGACGTCCGATAAAACCAGCAGCGGGCCGGACACGAGCATAGAAAGTCCCGTAAAACCGGGCGAAGATGACAAAAAGCCGGAAGACAAAAGGCAGATAGGCGTAATGTTTGCGGACGTGCCTGCCGAAAACGGAAAAATTACCGTGGACTACAAAAATGCGCTTTCCGGTATCGGATTTTATGATTCAAAGTCACAAAATCTCGATTACATTGACGATAATTTAACAACACTTACCGTAAACGGTACATCAGTCAATGCCTCTGATTATGTATATAATTCCGGCTTGTTGGAGTTTGATGCTGAGTATTTGAAGTCGTTAACATTGGGCACGGAATACACCGTAAAGGCAACTTTCGGCGATTTGTCAATCGAATTTAAGTTGGTGATGGCAGATTCGCTTACTCCCGCGTACTCTTATGCGGATACGCTTATAAAGGAAGTATACATTATGGGGAGCGAAGTGACTTTCCCCACGGCAACAAAATCACCTGCGTCCATTCAGAATACCAAGGTGGAATACGCGCTGTGCGATTCGGAAGGAACAGAAGTCACAATAGATGCAAATTCCTTTACCGCAAACGAAGTCGGCAGATATACTTATACGGCAACGTTTTATAAAAACGGCAGTATTGCCGAAACCAAATCGCGTAGCTTTTCGGTAATAGACGTTGCTACGGCAAATCTTGCCGACGAGCATATTGCGTCTGTCTTGGGCGGCACATACAATACGACCGAACAAGCCGCAACTTTTATCGGTAAAAGCAAGCTTACGCAAATAGAGATTGCCGACACATATAAGTTTGTTCGTATCGAATATAAAGGTAGCGGAACGGTTACGTTCGACAAAAAACAGGATGACGCATTTGTTCCCGATACTACCACGCTTGACAGTACGGAAAGTTACAAGACTGTTTGGATCAATACCGATTATATAAATTCGCTTGAGATATCAACAACCGATACGTTGTATATTAAGTCGTTTACCGTTTCTCAAACTTCGGCTTTCAATGCGTACGATATTGAGAACGTAAACTTTGCAAGCAAAGAATTTCTGGGATATTGGCAGTATGGCGGAAGTTACGTCCCTATTTTCGACGATATTAAAAATGCCACGGTGTTTGCCCAAAACGGAAACTCTTACGTATATGCGTTGCGCAAACAACTTATAAAGACGGCGTATGAATTGGGATATAAATATCTTGTTATATCGTATATCGGCGGAGGAACGACTCGCGTATTTAACGATACAACGGGTGATTGGGGCGGTTACAGTAAAGATTTGGCATTGGCTGAGAGCGAACCTAAGCGTATAGCTTATAATCTTGAAACGGCTGCGGCAAAAGCGGAAATAGACGCTACTTCGGGATTTTCGTTTATTGCCAACGACAAAGATATAGAGTTATATGAATTCAAATTCTATCAAAAAGACGTAGTGGCGATAGCAGCAGGAATTTATAACAACGCTAATCTTGCCGAGGCGGATTTGCAAGACGTGTGGGTAGGCGGCGCCGAGTATGACAATCAAACTCTTGCCATGAATTTTGCGGCAGGCAAAACTTATACTTTCGGAGAAGAGGCGCTTGAAAAGGCACAAACCAAGGGTGGAAAAGTTGCGCTTGGCATTATCGCAAAGGGTAAAGGAAAGGTTAGTTTGGTTGCGGCCGACGACTCTCAGACAAGCGTAGAAGTGGATTTCGATTCAACCGATTATACGGCAGGGCTTGCTTTGTTCGGCGAACTTACGTTTGATGCGGCATCTTATATCGCTGTCGTTACGGATTCGGGCAGTCTCACAGTTCAATCAATGTGGTTTACCGACAATACTTCTTCCGAAGTGAATTCTTATTTGGTATCTAATCTTGCATCTGCAAAGCTTATATCCAAATGGGAAGATTGGGGTAGTGCTACGCATGAATACGATACAACCGAAGAAGCGTTCCATTTTACGGCAAGCAACACGGCTCCTCATTTCCCCGCGGCAGGAATACTCGAAGCGCAAAGAGCGGGATACGATGCTATAAGATTTGTGGCTAAAGGCAGATTTGCGATTTACATGTATACCGGCGGTGAGTGGAACCGTATGGGTAGCGGTTTCAATATTTGGGATAACTACGATACGGACGATTACGTAACCGGATTAATCGTTTTCGACGGTTTGGAATTTACGGCAAATACGGGTATTGCGATGTGGAACTGTGGCGAAAACGCGAATTCTTATATCAAAACTATGGAATTCGTTCGCAGAAAAGATATAATTGCGTCGGCTTCGACAGATATTAAAAATATATTCGGCAACGGCGCTAACCTTGCGGATAAAGCGTACGAATCGTATTGGAAGACAACCGAAAAGGCGACCACAGAATATTATTCGGTAGGCGAAGGAACCGACAACGCATTTAAGACAACTTTTGAGTCGGGACGCAACGCTTTTGCTTTGGAGCTTAACATAGACGATTGGCTTATGTATGTAATAGCGTTCGGCAAAACCAAATTCGTTTGGACTTACGATTCCGAGCAAACTTCAGTTGCCGGTAATATCAGAATCAAGTATTATGAGCATTCCGGCGATACTCCGGATGGTAAGAACGGCAAAAGCATAAACGGACAAGGACGTAAAGTAGACGATAGTAGAGTAACCGACTATACATTCTCGAATGTCGGAAGCACTGCAAGAATAAGTCTTGAAAACAACAACAAGGACGCTTCCGAAACTTACGCGCTGACCGACTTCCATTTCGAGTAAAAAACTAAATTTAAACAAAGAGTATGCGGAGCGATTTATTTCGCTCCGCATACATAAAAACACACATATTCAAGGAGTTTTGTAATGAAGAAAATAGCTACTGCATTGCTTGCGTTTCTTATGACTTTCACGGCAGTCGGGTGTACGAAAACACCTAGTTCGGATCCCGACGATAGCGTGCAACAACAGATAGACCGCACAAAAGAGCAAATTTACGTAAGTGTATACAATGGCGGCAACGGTACGAAATGGATAAAAGAAGTGGCGGAAGAGTTTAACGTCGATCAGGAAAAATATCAGATTTATATTTTGGACGGCAAAGACAGCGCTTCGGAGATAATAGACCACGTAACCGCAGGATCGAATATTGAGTCTTGTTATTTTTCGGTAGATGCGGCGTTCGGCGAACTTATATATACCGATAAACTTGTCGATCTTACGCCTATTCTCAATAAAAAAGCGGGCAACGAAACTCGTACTATCGGCGAAAAACTCAAAGATAAAGATAATTGGCTTGAGCTTGCTTCCAAAAACGGACAGGGATGTTATCTTTTGCCTTACAGCGACAGCGTGGGCGGGCTTGTTTTCGACTTTGACGATTTTGTTTCAAACGGTTGGCTTTATTACGCCGACGGAAACGACAGCGCAGTTACGGCAAAGCTTGACGAACAGGGAATTTCGTACAACAACCAAAACGGCAGACTTATTTATACAGGCGGCGGAAACGGATTGTATTATACCCAAGGTGAACGTATTCTTACTGCCGACAAAGACGGTAAATTCGGTACTTACGACGACGGGCAGCCTATTACGATTGCCGAGTGGAATACCATGCTCGGAAAAATAAAGTCGACAAACGGCTCTTATCCGTTTATCTGGCCGAGCGATTTTCTAAGCTATACCGGCATGATTCAAAATGCCGTATTTGCCCAACTTGCCGGCGTGGAAGCATTTGAAAATTATTTTGCTTTCGACAGTAAGGGCAAAGAGGTAGAACTGTATGGCGGAAGCAAAAAGGTAATAACTCCCGACAATGGCTACGAATATTTCAAAATGAAGGAAATCTATCAGACGATAGAATTTATGAACACTTATTTTACTTCGGATAATGCGCATCCGTCCACAAAGGGAAACACATCGCATTTCGATGCGCAGAAAAATTTTCTTTATGCCCCCGTGTCCGAAGGAAAAATAGCAAATGCGGCGATGTTATGCGAAGGAATTTGGTGGGAAAACGAAGCAAGAAAGAGCTCGTTTGCGCAAGTTGCGCAAATGGATTCGGAGCGCGGTTACGGGAAGCGCGATTACAGATTTATGCTTATACCTAACCTTGAAGGACAAAAGGGTATAGACGGATCGGGACACGGTTCGGTGTTAGCCGGTCAGGATACGGGTTCTTTTTTCGTGGTAAAAGAGAAAAACACAGAGAAAACAGAAGTTCTTATGGACTTTTTGGTGCAAACGCTTTCCGATGCTTGTTTAGAGAAGTTTACTACCGAAACAGGTGTGGTACGTGCGTATGATTATTCAATTTCGGATGAGAATCTGCAAAAGATGACGCCTTTTTCGCAGAATGTTTGGAAGATATACAACGATCCCGAGAACATTGCAATCGTGCGGCCTTTTCAGGAAAGACTGAAAGCGCCGGTTGTATTTGCTACCGATATATCGCTCGAAGGCGTTGTGTTCCCGTTTAACGATAACGGAAAAATAATGGGTTCCGATACTGTGGTTGTGAATTATCTAAATAAAAACAAAACCGTGCAACAGATTTTTGATATGGTGCAAAACAGTTTTACACAGTCGCAATGGACGAAATATTTGAATATGGCAAAAGAGCAAGGATTTTATGCCGCATAATAAAGTGGGAGACAATTTTGATTAAAATAAACAAACTGAAAAAGAATTGGCGAGAATCGCTTTTTGTGGGGAGCGTGCTGATTTATCCGCTGTTATGCTTTTTGGTGTTTTATGTTTTCGTGAATGCCAATTCCATAATTATGGCATTTCAGAAGATAGACGTATACGGCAATAAAACTTTTTACGGCTTTAATAACTTTGTAGAATATATAAAAAAGATGTTCGGTGGTAGCGGTTCGCTTGTGACTACCAGTATTATAAACTCGCTTTTAATGTATATTATAAACCTGGTTGTTTGTTTGCCGCTGTATATCTTATTTTCGTACATGCTGTACAAAAAGTGTTTTTTGCATAAAACGATAAGATTTATAGTAATGATTCCGCAAGTGGTTTCGTCGTTCGTAATTTGTATGATATTCAAAAATTTTACGGGTGGTGGATTGCCTGATTTGATGAAATCACTGGGTGTGGAAAATTTTCCCAACCTACTCAAAGACGTGAAATGGATGTTTCCGACAAGCCTGTTTTATATGATATGGATTTCTTTTGCGGGCAGTCTTATTATATATCCTAACGCAATGAAAGAGATTGATTCGGGTATTATCGAAAGCGCACAAATAGATGGGGTGGAAACGATATGGCAGGAGCTTAGATACATCATTTTGCCGCTTATCTTTCCTACACTGTCTACGTTTCTGGTTACGGGTTTCGCCGGAATTTTCCTTAATTGCGGGCCCCTGATAGAGTTTTATTTATACGAAGCAGATACGAACATTTACAATATGGGATATTATTTCGTATCCAAAGTTATGACGGGCAAGAAGATAGAATATCCCGAGCTTGCAGCTGGTGGACTTATATTGACCCTTATATCGGCGCCACTTACGTATTTAGTTAAATTCTTACTCGACAAGCTCGACCCTGTGGAGGATTAGCGCTATGATGAAAACAAGAACCAAAGTGGCGCAGGGCATATTCAAGACAATTTTAATAGTCTTGATGTTGCTATATTGCTTAAGCCTTATATTTACTCTTATATGGATGTTTTACACATCGTTTAAGTCTGAATTCGAGTATATAGTGGATGCGTTTGCATTTCCGAAACAAATAGGTAAAATAGGATTTACAAATTATACGGAAATGTTTAAGTTGTTCGAAATGAGAGCGGTAAAAAACGGGGAAGAAGTGGTATATCGTTTTCCGATAATGTTCGGATATTCGCTTATTTGGGCATTTTCCACATCTCTTATAAATGTATTTTTTACTACTATTGTGGCGTATGTGGTGGCAAAATACAAATTTTTCGGACGCAAATTTTTGTATGCACTTGGAATATTCGTAATGATTACCCCCATAGTAGGCAATCTTCCTTCCGCTATGCAGGTAAAGCAAGCATTGGGAGTCTACAACAACATCTGGCTTACAATTCTTACGTCACCGCAAACAGTATTTTCGGGAGTTCATTTTATGCTTATGCATGCGGCGTTTAAGCATATATCGTGGAATTACGCAGAAGCCGCATTTATAGACGGTGCTTCGCACGCAAGAGTAATGTTACAGATAATGATTCCGTTGGTTTTCCCAACGTGCGTAGTGCTATATGTACTTAATTTTTTGGGAGCATGGAACGATTATAGTACCTTTATAATCTGGCTGCCGAGCTATCCTACACTGGCTTACGGAATGTTGTACTTTCAGTCGCAGTCGGCAAAGTACGGCGCTACTATGCCGGTAATAATGGCCGGTTTTACCATAGTGGCTATTCCCAATATAGTCTTATATTTACTTTCACAGAATCTTATTATGTCTAAATTTTCGGTAGGAGGACTCAAAGAATAATATGAAAAAAGTTCTCGCGGCATTTGCCGTTTGTATTTGTGTGGCACTTGCCTGCTTGTACGTAACGACTTCGGCGAACGCTCAATCCGCATACGATAATACTTGGTATGCATTGCGCAACAACTGGTTTACCGTGCCGAATTATACCGACTCCGATACAGTTGTCAATCCGGGCGGAGAAGAAGTTACCGTAAGTGGCGGGGGTGTTCGGGCGAGTATGGAAGGCGACTATATTATCACTCAAGGAAATACCGTATCGGTAGTAAAAGTATATCGAACCGCACCCGAAGTAACAATAGAACTCGGCGGCGAGTTGTCGGACAATCTGTGTGCCGGGGAGTTGCTTGTTTTACCTTCTGCTATCGGCAAAAGCGAAATAAAGAATTACAACGAATATGAAGTTGAGATCTCGCTTGGAGGCGAAATCAAAAAAATACTTACACAAAGTGAAGGGGAATATATTTTGCCTTCAGCGGGCAAATTTGCTGTCACATACGTATTTACTGACGTATTCGGCGTGCGCACGGAGCTTACAAAAAACATTTCGGTTGCAGATAAACCCGTAATTGTATTGCAGCGTTTTCCTCAAAAGATGGCTTTTGGGTCAAGTATAAAAACCGACGCGACATACGGTTATTATAACGGCGTGATGTACGAGTGTGCTGTGGAAGTAAAGGACAAATCCGGTACCCGTGCTTTAACTGAAAATATTTTCACACCGTTATGCAATGGAGTGAACGAACTGACTTTTACTTGCGAAATAAACGGTACAACTCTTACTCGTTCGGTGTCTATTGAAGTGGAGTATACCGAAGAAAGTATGTTTATTACGAACGGTATAAGCGGTATTACGCCAAACGTAGCTTATCCGGCGTCTGCCAACGTGGATAAAAGCGGTGTATATATTACCGGAGACAGCGGAGCGGTGGCGCACTTTACCAAAACGCTCAACTTAAAAGAGCTGTCGCGCAATAATATGAATATTATAGAATTTCAGCCGTATTCCGAAAAGGGAACGAGCATTTCCGAAGTGCGTATTACGCTTACCGACGTATTCGATTCGAATAATACGCTGTCGGTATATTGGTGGATGAGTCCCTGGAACGAAGAAGTAAGCTATATGCTTGTGGAATACGATACGCAATCTATTGCCATTTCCAATGAGAGTAGCGACAGGGGAGTTGTGCGAAATCAGTACGGCACCGTTACACAGCATACGTTTAACAATGTCAAAAACAGTAAATGTACTCCGTTTAATTTCCGATACGATTACGAAACACAAACAGTTTATTCGGCAATAAACTCTACTACGAGAAATTACAAGGTGTTGGATACCGACAATACCGCCGAACTCAAAGCTTGGAAACCGTTTAAGGGATTCAAAGGGGAGGACGTATATCTTTCGATAGAGCTTACCGTTTCAAATAAAGCAGGAATTGTGATCGGCGAGATAGGCGGTGAAGTTTTGGACGCATCCGCCGAGAATATGTTTGTAAACAGAGGCATTATTCAAATAATGCGGGATAGCAGCATAGAAGAGGGCGTCGTAGGATATGAATATATGCTTCCGTACTCGCTGTCCGCCGACGTGTTGCACGGGGATGTGGAATTTAAGCGCACACTCGAATATTTAGACTCGGGTGAATACAGACGAGTAATAAGAGCGGACGGGGAAGTTACGGACAATGTTTTCGTTCCCAAAGTGAGCGGCACTTTCAGAGCAGTGTTTTCGGGTAAAGACAATTTCGGCTCGAACGTGGAAAAAACGTTCGTGTTTAACGTAAAAGAGCAACCCGACGATATTTTTATAAAGACCAATGCCGTTACTTCGGTAGACGTGCGTTCCGATTTTATTTTACCTACAGCCGAAATAAGCGGTGGTACAGGCAAGACGGAAACGAGTTATCAGGTGTATTACGGCGGAAAGTACCGTTATATGCAGCCGGGAGAAAGAATGTATATAGATAGTCCCGGCAAAGTAATGGTAGGAATTATAGTAAAAGACGAGCTTGGATTCGTAAAAACCGCTTCGTATACGGTTGCAGTGAATTCTAACCTTAAATTTATTATCGTAAAGAGTATGCCGCAGGTGTGTGTAAACGGCGAGCTGCTTGATATGCCGGATGTTACCGGACTTGATTACTCTGTGTACGGCACAGAAAGATTCGAATTTCCCGTATCCGTATATGTAAACGGTGAAAAAGTAGATATGGAGTTGGGGTACCGTGTAAACACTTCGGAAGATAACTTGATTGTAACGCTTTCATCAGGTGACGGGTCAATATCCGAAAGCCGTTTAGTAAGAGTAATACCGTCTTCGGTTACGAGCATAGCAGATATGCTTGTATACGATAGAGATATAGTATCCACAGAATTTTACGAAACAGGACTCACGTTTTCCACAAGCGCGGATACCGAGATCACAATGCCGTATGCGTTGCCGTATTACGGATTGAATTTGAGATTTACCGCGTTGGAGAGTAGTACGAATTACCAAAAAGCGGAAGTAATTCTTGTATCGGACGAAAACGAAGAACAAAAGGTCACACTGGGATTTATGTCTTTACACGACGGAAAGGCAAGTATGACCGCAGACGGAAAAACATATTCGGTAAAAGTGGAAAACGGAGTTTACGGTGCGCTCAGTTCGTATAACGGCGAGGAGTATAATACCGTAAGTCTTTCCTATTCGCTTGACGGGACGGTTAGCATAAACGGTACTGAGATTTGTAAAATTACCGCATACGATTCGGGGCGCGTGTTTACCGGCTTCGACGGCGGAAAAGTACGTATTACGTTTGCTATAAAAGGAGTTGCATCAAACAGTAAATTCGTGATTAATTTAGTGGCAAATCAAAGTTTTACATTGTACACCAAAGATTTTGACGAAACTATGGCGGTTGTGGGACTGTTGCGCGACGTAACTAGCGAAGAATACACGAAAGGAAGTATATTCGAGCTTCCCGACGTAGTAACGGGTGACGTACTTACAGGTAGCGTAACGGGAAAACTTTCGGTATTTGCGCCCGACGGCACGGCGCTTATAACGAATGTGGAACTGAACAAAAAGCAAACGATAACTTTTGACAACTACGGATATTACAGATTGGAATATACGGTGACAGACGGAGCGTTCAACACAGGCAAAAGAATATTCCGTATTCACGTTGCCGACGTTACTCCTCCCGTAATTGTAATCGGAGATATAACGAACACTTCGGTAAAAGTCGGCAACACCGTAACGGTTCCGAGTGTAACCGTTACCGATGACAATCCAAACGGCGAAATTACGTATTATATATATTTAAGAACGCCGGAGACGCTTTTGATACGGGTTTCCGATGGAGATAGCATTGCGTTGAGTTCGGAGGGAACTTACCGAATTATAGTGTACGCTTTTGACGAGAGCGGTAACATAAATTATGAATCCGTAGATATCGAAGTGGTAAAGTAGGAGAATAGATATGAGAAAAATCCTTAAATCGATACTGATAATAGTATTTGCTTTTACGCTGATATTTTCATTTGGGGCTTGCGGGCAAAAAAAACAATCCGATGATACAGGCGGAGATAAGCCCGACCAAGAGGTAAAAAATATGACTTTATTTGAAAACGGAACAACCGAATATACAATTGTATATCCCGACAATCGCACCGAAGCCGAAGAATATGCGGCGTCGACACTCAAAGATTTTGTTAAAAGAATTTCCGGTGCAAGTATGGCGATTAAGCAAGAAAAGTTTGTGAACTATTCCGATAATGCCAAAATAATATCGGTAGGCAACACCGAATTTTTGCAAAAGGCAAATATAAACACAGACTACGAAGCGCTTACGAACGACGGTTTTTTTATAAAGACTTCCGGGTCGAATATTTTTATTAACGGAGGAAGCTCCAGAGGTACTTTATACGGTGTATACGAGTTTTTGGACAGTTATCTCGGAGTTAAGTTTTTGACGTACGATTATACCTATGTGCCGCAATCGAATGAATTCAAATTCGGACAAATAAACGACGTTCAGGTTCCTTCGTTTCCTTACAGAAATTTTATGATAGCCGGATACAACGGCGATAAAGAATTTATGAGCCGTATGCGCTTTGTAAACGAGTACCACACGGTTCCCGAGCGGTTCGGCGGAAATATCGGGTGGTTCTCTACGTCCGATTGTCCGCCGTCTCATAACTCGCTTTCGTACGTATCGACATCTTATGCAAGCAGTTATCCCGAGATGTTCGTATTTTCCAAAGGAAATCCGATTGAAATCTGTCAGACGTACGGAATTACCGACAGCGGTGAAATCGACGAAAGCGTTCAGATAAGCCCGATAAAGCTGGCTATAGAATCGCTAAAAAAATTCGTGCTTGCTTCTTCCAACGATGTAACCTACTTTATGTTCGGTCAGCAGGATATTCAAACTCCTTGCCGCTGCGCCAAATGTATGCGTCATACCGAGAAGTACGGAAGGGGCGGCATAAATATAAGGTTTGTAAATTTACTTGCACGCGCAATTCAAAAGTGGGCAAACGAAGAGCTTAACGGCAGAGAGGTAAATATAATTACGTTTGCTTATCAGTATTCCGAAGAGCCGCCGGTAATACTCGGCGACGATGGAAAATACAGCCCCATAGACGATACGGTTGTCGCAGCCGATAACGTGGTTGTGCGTTTGGCAACGTATTACTGCAACAGTTATTATTCTTTGGAGGATGCTCGTCAAATAGCTAAGTACCGCAATTTGTTGACTTCTTGGAATACTGTGGCAAGCAAATTTATGCTTTGGGATTATCATATAGACTATTATAACTATTTTAACTACTATCCCACTATGCAGACATGGAAAGAAAACCTGCGGCTGTATAAAAACGTGGGAGCGCAATATGTTCTGATGCAGTCGGCGCAAAACGAAAAAGTAAATTGGCAGTCCAATATGGAAGCGTATGTCGCCTCCAAACTTATGTGGAATATAGACCGTAATATCGATGAGCTTGTTGATGAGTTCTTTACTTACTATTACGGAATTGCCAAAGATTATGCACTTGAATTCAAAACAAATGCCGACTTGTATTACCGTACGCTTTTTGAACGGTTTTCCGATTATTCGTTGGTGCTCGGCTCAGACCGTTCTGCGGTTAAATATTATGACTTGTCTTTTCTGACAGGTCAGGAAAATTTGATAAATAGAGCGATAGAGTACGTAGCAGATGCGGATATTTCTGCGGAAGATAAGCAGTCGTATATAAAAAGACTGAAAATTATGCGGGCACCTATCAAATTTATGATTATGCACAATTATAACGGTTACTATTTGGATAAGCAATCGGAATATAAGGCATACGTAGACAAAGTTCTCGGCGAACTGAGCGAGCTTGGGTTTACGAGGTACAGCGAGGGATCGTTGCTTAACGAATACAAGACCAATCATAGGATACAGTAAAAATGCAGCTTAGTTACAAAGTTTTAAAAGACAAAATATCGGGGTGCTTCAACGGCAAAAATATCGGAGGAACTTTGGGCGCACCGTTCGAATGTTTGCGGCAAATCAATAACGTGGAATTTTACGTGCAAGAAGATATTCACCGCAATCCTCCGCCTAATGACGATCTCGATTTGCAGATAGTATGGCTCAATGCCGTAGAGCGTTTCGGCGCCGCTGTAAACAGCGACATACTTGCTGAATATTGGCTTACCTATATATATCCGCGTTGGTCGGAATATGGCACGGGCAAAGCGAATCTTATGCGCGGTTTCAACCCTCCTGTATCGGGCAGGTTGGAAAACGTATACAAGGATAGTTGCGGAAGTTTTATCCGCAGTGAGATATGGGCGTGTTTGGCACCCGGACATCCCGAGATTGCGGCTACTTATGCATGGCACGATTCCGCCGTGGATCATTCGGGTGAAGGGACATACGGAGAGATTTTTTGCGCGGTAGTCCAAAGCGCTGCGTTTTCGGAAAGCGACATAAGAACGCTTATAAACATAGGACTCGGTTACATACCCGAAGATTGTCTTGTTGCTAAGGCGGTCAAACTTGTTTGCGCGTGTTATGACGATAACATGAGCTGGCAACAAACGAGGGAGCGTCTGTTTGACGAAGTGCCGGGAAGTTTTGGGCTTCAGACGTTGCCGCTCGATAAATGGACGGAACGAGATTACGCGGCACGCCCGGGCTGTGACGCGCCCAACAATATAGGCATAGCCGTTATCGGACTTTTATACGGAAACGGAGATTTCGGCAAGAGCATTTGCACCGCAGTGAATTGCGGCGAAGACACCGATTGTTCGGCGGGATTCGTGGGGGCGTTGCTTGGAATTATTATGGGTAACGGCTCACTTCCGACTAAGTGGTCGGAAGTGTTGGACGGAGTTATAAATACTTGTTGCATAGATTTATCCGAGTGGGGATTCTTTTTGCCAAAGACTGTGGATGAACTCACCGACAGGATTTTGTCCGACATTCCGCTTATGTTGCAACCGGATTTTATGGCAAAACCTCTTATTTCGTTTAACCAAGAAAACATATATGCAGTTACGGCAAACGAAGGAAAAGAACTGCTATGTCCACCGTATGAAGTTTTCGGTAAATTTATGTGGCGCAACCGCGGAACGCGTCGATTCGATATAAACGAGTTGAAGCGTTTACCCGAATATTGCGAATGTAAGGAATTTCCGATATTTAAGGCGATACTGGGATACGAAAAGGCACCGTACATAAAGAGCGGTGAAAAATTTGAATTTGTACTCAAATTGATAGGAAACGAGGTTTCTCGCGCTCCGCAATGGGCAAACGTGAAAATTTATACCGATGCCGGACTTACGGCTGATTGCAACAGCTTTACCATTCCTATGCAAAACACCTATCGGTATGTAGCAAAGCAGAAATTTTCTGTGACGTTGACGGAAAACCATAGCACCGCAGAAAATGTGCTTGTAGAAATTTCGTTGTCGGGTAGGCATACGTACGGAGTGCTGAAAGCTACCTTGGCTGTTGCCGATGCGCGCGACGTTACTAAGGAGTAAGCCGTATGGATGACCTTGATTTGGATGAAAAAATTACCTTATTGTCGGGAGAAAATATTTGGCACACGCATGCACAGCCTAAAATAGGATTGCGTGCGCTCACTTTGCGGGACGGGCCACACGGCATTCGTGACGGGACTCCGTCGTTTTGTTACCCGAATTTGAATTTGATTGCGTGTAGTTGGGACAGAAAACTATTGTACAAAATGGGGGAGTATTTGGGCTATGACGCGAAGAAGCACAATGTAGACGTTTTGCTTGCCCCCGGAACAAATATTAAGCGTAATCCCGTCTGCGGCAGAAACTTCGAATATTTTTCGGAAGACCCGTATCTTACGGGAGAACTTGCCGCCGAATTCATAAAAGGATTGCAGAGTACACGTGTTGCCGCCTGCATAAAACATTTTTGTTGCAACAATCGTGAAAACGGACGGTATTCTTATTCAGCGAATGTAGACGAGCGTACACTTAGGGAAGTGTATCTTAAACCTTTTGAAATCGCAATAAAAAAAGCCGATCCTCAATCACTTATGACAGCCTATAATAAAGTTAACGGCGAGTATGCTTCGCAAAATGAGCAGTTGTTTGGCATTTTGCGCAAAGAGTGGAATTACGATGGGGTGGTTATGTCCGATTGGGGCGGCACCGATTTCAGAGCAAAAAGTTATGCATGCGGACTCGATCTCGAAATGCCCGGCTCAGACAAAAAGACGCACAGTGAAGTATACCGTGCAGTAATGCAAGGCAGTCTAAGTGAGAAAAATATAGACGAAAGCATACGGCGAATTAAAAAGCTTGCCGATTTTTGTGACGGAGAAGCAAATGCACCGTCATCGATTCGCAATAAGATTGCTCTTGCCGAAGAGAGTATGGTTCTGCTAAAAAACGAAAAAAATCTTTTGCCGTTATCTTTCAAATCAAAAATTGCAGTAGTAGGAAAATTTGCACTGATTTCGTTTGTTCAAGGCGGAGGGTGTGCATATGTCGATTCTACCGAAAATTGTACAGTTTACGACTCGCTTAAACAGGTATTTGATATATGTGATTATATAGACGTGCCATGCGATTGCCTCAAGGACTACGATGCGGTTATAGTGCTTGTGGGAACGGAGCCGGATAGTGAAGGATATGACCGTACAAATATAGATGTAGATTCTACACTTTTAATCGAGTGTAATAAATACAATCCAAATACAGTGTGTGTACTCATTAACGGGTCGGTGCTTGATTTACGAGAAGCAGAGCGCAACAGCGGTGCTTTAATCGAAACGTACTTTTCCGGACAAGTATTCGCAAAGGCTTTGACAAATATTTTAATAGGAAAAACCAATCCGAGCGGACGTCTTGTCGAGAGCTTTATTACCAAACTGTCTGATAGCCCGTGCTACGGCGAAGAACAAAATGAGGAAATTTATTACCGAGAGGGTAGTAGCGTCGGATATTCGTATTATGACGCAAAAGGTATAACCCCTGTCTTTCCGTTTGGATTCGGACTTGGTTATTCCCGATTTGAGTACGGCAATTTCAAGATAAGCGACAATAGTGTTAATTCCGAAATTAAAACGATTACAGTAAGCTTTACTTTAACAAACGCAGGCAATTACGACGGAAAAGAAGTGGTACAGATTTATTTGCGCTCAACGGGACGAAACGGATTGCCAACAATAAAACTTGTGGCATTCGACAAAGTGTTTTTGTGTGCGCACGAATCGAAAGTAGTGACAGTAGAGGTGGATACGGAAAATTTCACTTATTATGATGTCCAATCCCGTGCTTTCGTGCTTCCGAGAGGGCAGTTTGAACTGTGCGTATGCCGCAATGCTCGGGAAAAAATTTACGGAGAATATATTGCGCTCGGAGATAAGTCTATGATAGACCGTTACACTACCGTCGGTGAAGTGATAAAGGATAAGCGCAGAGCCGAAATAGTGAGTAAGTATTTAAACAAAGCAATTTGCGGTTGCATTACCGACGACGAAAATTATCGTTTTAAAATAGAAAACGGTCATATAGTAGCAGACAAATTTTTTAGCAAAATCGCGGAAGCGCTGCAACTGCGACAGACGGTTACTATGAGTAACAACAGACTATCGAACGATGAATTAAACGATATAATAGATATGTTAAATAATAATCACAAATAAGAGGACTGCAATAACATGGAAAAAACAATAAAATTATCAAATGGTTGGACTATAAAAAACGACACGTATGGAGAGTATCCTGCCAAAGTTCCGGGTGATATTACCGACGATTTATATAGGGCAAATAGAATTCCCGATCCACTGTTCGGGGTTAATTTCAAGGAACTCGGTTGGATTTTGAATTCCGATTGGGAATACGCTTGCACTTTCAGCGTAGACAAAGAGATGTTTGATAGCGAACGATTGTTTTTGCGGTTTTCCGGTGTAGACACTTTTTCCGAAGTCTATCTGAATGGAAATAAAGTCGGCGATACCGATAATATGTATTTAGAATACGAATTCGACGTAAAAAAGAACTTGAAGACAGGTAAAAATCTGCTTTGTGTTAAAATGAAATCGCCGTACAAAGTTTATGAAAGCCGAAAGAACGATAAGTACATGTCAATATTTCATCCTAACCGCATATTTTACAGGAAACCTTCCTGTCATTTTATGTGGGATTGGGCGCCCGATTTTCCGGGCTACGGAATATACAAAAACATATATCTGGTTGCCGCAGACTTCGATAATATCATTGACACCGAAATCACTTGCGATCTTGACGGAAACGCTTCATTTATAACGAGATTGGATGCTAAATTCAAAGAGAAGCCGGACGGTTATACGTTGAGGTTAAGAGTGAATAAGAATCCAAACTGCGACGGCGATTGTTATGAGTCGGTTTGTGATGTGTCCGGACAATTCGTAATGCAAAATATTACAGTAGAAGATGTCAAACTGTGGTGGCCAAACGGTTACGGTAATGCAGATTTGTATGGATATAAGTTGGAGCTTATAAAGGATGGTAAGTGTGTTTCGAATAAAGAGGGTAAGTTCGGATTCCGTACCGTGTCGGTCGTAGAGCGACCGCTTGACGGTGAATCGCTTTCGTTTATTATCAACGTAAACGGAACGGATATTTTTTGCAAGGGTTCGAACTGGGTACCTGCAAGCAATATGACGGGCACGATACAAGACTCTACTTACAATCATCTGATACTATCGGCAAAAGAAGCCAATTATAATATGCTCAGAGTTTGGGGCGGCGGACTCTACGAAAACGAAATATTTTACGAGCTGTGTGATGAATGCGGAATTATGGTGTGGCAGGATTTTATGTTTGCGTGTTCGGACTTGCCGGATGACGATGCCACGTTCAGAAAGACGGTATACTGCGAGGCGGATTATCAACTGAGAAGACTGAGAAATCATCCGTGTATTGCAATTTGGTGCGGCGGAAACGAACGAAGAAAGTTTTTGGATTGCAAAGGCCCGCAATACGGCGAATATGTTTGGGAAGTATTATTGCGTGGTTTGCACGGCAAACTCACGCGTAATTCCGTCTACGTTCCTAACAGTCCTCACAGCCGTACCGACATAGATATGGATTATTCGTCGGGAGACTTGCATACTTCATGCTACGATCCTGCTCTTATAGAAGATAAGATTCCGAAGTTCCGAGATTATCTTGCGCAAAACAAAAGTCCGTTTACAACGGAATGCGCAATATTGGGGCCGTGTCGGATACGCAGTTTGAAGAAGTTTATCCCCGCCGACAAACTTTGGCCTGTAAACGACGTGTGGCACGAACATTTTATGCTTAATCCATATGCATATGTACCGGAAGAGACTTTCATTACAAAAGAATTCCGTCTTTCGCAAGCGTTGTTCGGTAGCATAGACAATTTGCCCGCATTCGTAAAAAAGGCAATGATTGTACACGCAGAAATTATGCGTAGCGAAATAGAATACGCCAGAGCAAGCAGTCGCAACTACGGCATACTCAACTGGATGTATAACGACATATGGGGTTGCGGAACGTGGTCGGTAATAGATTTTTACGGCGAGAAAAAACCTGTGTTTTATATACAAAAAGCGGCGTTCAAACCGGTACACGCTTTTTATTGGTATAACGGCAAAGATACGGTTTTAAGTATTGCGAACGATTTGCGCCGAGACGTGGAAGTTTTGCTCATTGCTTACGCTAGCGATACAAACGGCAACCGAGAAAATAAATCCTCTAAGAAAATCACCGTAAAAGCAAACTCGGTATATTCAGATATAGTATCTTTCAATATACCCGACAATAAGTATTTAGTTTCCGAGATAAGCGGAAAAGACATTCGGGATAAAAGCATCTATTTTCCCAAGCTGTGGAAAGATTTTGACTTTGCGACCGATATAACGGTGCAGGCGAAACAAAAGTCGGAGAATGAGGTAGAACTCTATATTAAAGCGAACAAGTTTGCGCGTACTGTTTTTATAGACACGCCGTACGGCGGTGAAGTGATTATAGAAGATAATTATTTTGATATGGAAAAGGGCGACGAACGAAAGATTACTTTGCAAGCAAAATTCCCCTTGAACAAAGATAGCATATCGGTAAAAACCTTTGCCGACGTGTGGGATGATTGAGCGGAGGTGGCTTATGGCGGATTCGTTAGCGAAAACGTTGTTGGGACTTGATATAGGCGGAACAAAATGTGCCGTAAGCGTAGGAATAACCGAAGCGGACGGGATACGGATTTTAGAACGTGAGCAAATTGCCACATGTAAAACGCCTGAAGACACGTTTGACGGATTATCAGATATAATCAACAGATACATTCAAATATATAATCCTGTTGTGGCCGGTATAAGTAGCGGAGGCCCGCTCGATTCGCAAACCGGAGTTATATTGTCACCGCCCAATCTATTGGGTTGGCACGGATTTGCAATTACAGATTATGTAGCAACTACTTTCGGAATTCCCGCAAAGCTTGAGAACGATGCAAATGCTTGTGCCATCGCAGAATGGCTTTGGGGAGCAGGCAAAGGGACTAAAAATATGTTATTCCTCACTTTCGGGACCGGGCTGGGCGCCGGATTGATACTCGATGGAAAATTATACGGAGGAGCAAACGGCAATGCCGGAGAAATAGGACATATACGGCTCGATAAAACAGGTCCTTTAGGCTACAATAAATACGGTTCGTTTGAAGGATTTTGCAGCGGTAGCGGAATAGCCGAGCTTTGTAAAATGCTTGGCGGACATAAAAAATACGGCAATAATGTTACGGCAAAAACTTTGTTTGAGGAAGCGGAAAGCGGCGATGAATTCGCAAAAGAAATTTTTGCGTCGAGCGGCGAAAAACTCGGGTACGGACTAAGCATACTTATAGATATTCTTAATCCCGAAAAAATAGTTATAGGCGGGGTGTATATGCGAGCACGCAAGCATATTGAGCCGGCTATGATGCGAGTTTTGCAAAAGGAAACTCTTGCGTCAAGTTTATCAGTGTGTGAAATAGTTCCGTCTTTTTTAGGCGAGAGCATAGGCGATTATGCGGCATTGTCTGTGGCTTATAGGTAATGAAAGAATATGAAAGCTGAAACCGAAAAAATATTGCGCGATTTGGTAGCCGAATACGCGCTAACGGATGAACTGAAAGAATCAATAAAAAAAGCGTTCTTTATATTATACGATAGTTTTTGTAATGGAGGTAGGTTGTATCTTTGCGGCAACGGAGGTAGCGCTGCGGATTGCGAACACATTGTAGGTGAACTAATGAAATGTTTCAGAATTCCGCGCCCGATTCCAACAGAGTACAAAGAAAAGCTTGAAAGTTTTGAGTCTGATGGAAAGTTACTGGTTTCTGTTTTAGAGTCCGGTTTGCCGGCTGTGTCGCTTTGTGGGCAAAGCGCGCTTATTACGGCATTTTCAAACGACAAAAATCCCGAAGCTGTTTTTGCGCAACAGGTATTCGTTTTGGGACGTCCGCACGATGTGCTTGTTACTATATCTACTTCCGGTAATTCGCGGAATTGCATACTTGCCGCTATAGCCGCAAAAGCAAAAGGGATGCGGGTAATATTGTTAGGCGGCAATGACGGCGGAAAATTAAGATTGATAGTCGATGAAGCAATCATTGTGCCAAAGTATGAAACCTACAAAGTACAAGAATTGCACTTACTTAAATACACCACTCCAAAACAGGCAGAAAGGTTTAAGAGATATAAAGACGATGAATACGACATTTTCAAGAATCCCAAAGGAATTTGGGTATAACCTGTTGACTAACCGTAAAAAGTATGATATAGTATATATACTATAATATATTTTTACGGAGGTCGACATGGTAACGAGAAAAGAAGATACCCCACAGAGGGTTGCTAATCGCAAGTATGAGGAAAAGAACAAAGAGAAACGGAAAGCAACAAGCGGAAACTTTCAGACGATGATACCGCGAGACCTTTTCGAGAAGATCAACGCATTTTTGAAAGAATACGGTTATACCAAAGTGGAGCTGATACAGGCAGGCTATGAAGAATTGCTTGTTCGGCACGACACGGGCTTTGCGAAACTTAAAGACGGTTATGACGATTTCTTTGAAAATGAGTTGGAACAATTCAAAAAGAAATAAAGCCATAATTCATAGATAACCCGACAAGACGCACAGTTAAGTCGGGTTATTTGCAAAAAATTTATAAGGAGGACGAACGCTATAAATGATGAGAGAACATTGTAGTTATATGGAAAGAGTACATAGTATCCGTTCGGCAAATAGAACATTATATGCCGTAGCGCATATTGTGTTTGAAATTGGAACAACAAAGAACTGAAACCATTATAGTCGGCAATACCGTCTATACGGTCATTGCCAAAGAAAGAACCGGCGCAACGAAAACGCCACTCGACATCACACGGAGATTATTGCTTAACCGCAATTCTCAAATAACAGACTCGTCTGCGGGTTGTAACTCAAAAGGAGAATCACTATGAGATTACAATCAACGGACAATAGGCTTATCACTGCTCTCTATTGCCGCCTTTCCCGCGACGACGATTTAGAGGGCGACAGCAACAGTATCAAAAATCAGAAGGCTATCCTATCCAAGTACGCGCAAGATAAAGGCTTTAATAACGCTTCTTTCTATGTGGACGACGGATATTCGGGAACCAACTTTAACCGTCCCGATTTTCAAAGGCTTATAGACGACGTGAACGACGGTAAAATCGAAACGATTATCGTAAAAGATATGAGCCGATTGGGGCGAGATTATCTGAAAGTCGGCGTTTACACCGAAATCACATTTCCCGATGCAGGAGTGCGGTTTATCGCTATCAACGACGGTGTGGACAGCGAAAGTCAGCAAGACAATGATTTTACTCCCTTTCGGAATATCATCAACGAATGGTATGCAAAGGATACAAGCAAGAAAATCCGCGCCGTGTTCAAAGCGAAAGGAAATTTTGGTAAACATCTTTGCACAATACCGCCGTTCGGGTATATCAAGGATAAGGAAGACAAACAGAAATGGCTTGTGGACGAAGAAGCCGCAGAAACGATAAGAGAAATTTACAGTCTTTGCATACAAGGCTACGGACCGACACAGATTGCAAGGATACTTACGGAACGCAAAATAGATACTCCCGTTCTCCACGCAAAGAAAGTCGGAATTAACTTGCCCGTTAGGGAGAACGAATACTCGAATATTTGGGTAACGGAAACGGTTAAAACAATTCTTGCCAATCCGTCCTATCTCGGACACACCGTGAACTTTCGGACAAAAAAGAAATCTTATAAATCAAAGAAAAAGATTGAGTTACCGCCCGAAGATTGGGTTGTATTCAAGAACACGCAGGAAGCCATAATAGACCAAGATACTTACGATACTGTTCAACGAATAAGGCAGAACAAACGGAGACCGAGCAAAATGGGAGAAATGAGCATATTTTCGGGATTGGTCTATTGCGCCGATTGCGGAAAGAAAATGTATCTCTGCCGTTGTACTACAATGCAACAGAAAGAATATTTTAACTGTTCGACTTACCGCAAAAAGTCCAAAAACTTATGCTCATCTCATCAAATCACGATTGAAGCGATAGAACAAATTGTGCTTACGGATATTCGCAAAGTTTTGTCTTACACCAAAGACCACAAGCAAGAACTTTTAGAACAATTACGGCACAATGCCGAAATCAAGAACAAACAATTACTTTCTTCCCAACGGCGGGAATTGGAAGAAAGCGAACGGCGTGTTCTTACGCTCGACAAATTGATACAAGGTTTGTTTGAAGAAAAGGTATGCGGCAATCTAACGGACGAACGGTTCAAGAAACTAACGACAACTTACGAGCATGAACAAAGCGACTTGACCGAGAAAGTAAAAACGCTTCGGTTAGAACTATCCGAATCAAAAGACAAATTAGACAACATTGACAGATTTATGTCGCTTGTAAATAAGTACACCGATGTTCCCGAACTGACACCCGAAATCGTGCGAGAGTTTATCTATAAGGTAGTCGTCCACGAAAAGCAAAAGGTTGACGGACACCGAACGCAAGCCGTAGAAATCATTTACAACTGCGTAGGGGCAATAGAACTCCCAAACAGTTAGGACAAGAAAGAGTAAAGGCATAGCCTTTCGACTATGCCTTTACTCAAAATTCCCTATTAAAGACACCCTTCTGCCACATTTTTTTGCTGTGCATAAGCGCTCCTTATTTGAAGATTGAAAAATTTTTCAGTTGGATTTCGGAGAATCGGAGGGCAATATCAACGATACCGCCGTCAGAAGAATGACGATGGACGAAGGTATCGCAAACAGAGAGCATAATTCGGGGGACAGCCATACGACGCAGCCGCTTTGCCGGCGTCGATAAAGAAGGGCGAGCAATAGAGACGACAAAACATAAACGACGTTTAAGACGATGATCGCTATGCTTTTTTTCGTTATGCTTTTGTTTCGCTTAACTTCTTCTTGAAACGGCTCGCTTTCTTCTCGAGACAGCATAACTTCTTTTTGAGGCTGTTCGACGGCCCCTTGAGCGCTCCCGACTTTTCCCCGGGACGGCGCGATTTCTTCCCGAAACGCTTCGTCGGGATTTTTACACCCGCCGATAAGGCTGTCGGCTAAAATTGCCGAAGAAATACCTATACCGAGCGAAGAAAGAGAAAATAAAAACAAAAGAGCCTCTTCGGGAGTCCAGCGTTCTATAAAGATAAGGAAAATCCAGCCTCCGCCAAGGAGCATAAAAAACGAATAAACGGTTTGCAAAATCCCCGCAATATTTTGCAGGACGCTTTTCAGTGTCTTCACGGCTCCCCTCCTCGTCCTTTTGGAACATTGTATCACATTGTTGACAAAAAGTCAATAGCTCCGTGAAAAACGAACGTTTTTTGTCCAAAAAGAGCGAAAGGATTGACAAGGTACTTAAAAAAGAGTATAATGAAAAAATAAGAAGATCGGGAGGGACGGACTATGCCCAGATATTCACTGGTGGTTCCGGCGTACAACGAAGAAAAAGCCCTGCCCCTGTTTTACGAGGCGGTGGTTCCCGTTATGGAATCCCTGAATGAAGAATTTGAAATTATTTTCGTAAACGACGGCAGCAGGGACGCGACGAAAGAGATTCTTGCGGAGCTTGCCGCCAAGGACAAGCGCGTTAAAGTCTGCAACTTTTCGCGCAATTTCGGCCAGCAGGCGGCGCTTTTATGCGGTTTCGAGGAAGCGAAGGGGGAAGCGGTGATCGCCATGGACGCCGATTTGCAGGACCCCCCCTCGCTGTTGCCGAAAATGTTCGAGATAATGCGCGAAGATTGTTGCGACAGTGTTGCAACACGCAGAAAAAACAGAACGGGCGAGTCTGCTGTCCGCTCGTTTTGCGCGCGCGCTTTTTACAGAATTCTCAATTCTTTGTCGCCGTTAAAATTTGTGGAGGGCGCGAGGGACTTCCGCCTAATCAACCGCAGGGTAATTGACGCCATTTTGGAAATGCCGGAGTACAACCGATTCATAAAGGGAATGTACGAATGGGTGGGCTTCAAGACAAAATGGCTGGAATTTGAAAATGTCGAACGGTGTGCTGGCAAAACCAAGTGGTCGTTTATGGGGCTTGTGATGTATTCGCTCGACGCTCTTATTTCATTCTCAACGATACCGCTTGTTATTGCGGCGGCAATCGGAATATTCTTTTGCCTATTTTCAAGTGTTGCCATTGTAGTACTATCCATAAGGCAGTTGATATACCACAACTCGGCGTATGGATGGACGTCTATGATTTGTGTTATTTTCTTCCTTAGCGGTATGCAGCTTTTCTGCCTCGGGATACTCGGACATTATATGTCCAAGCTATATCTCGAATCGAAGCGGCGGCCTGTTTACATGATTAAGGAAAAAAATTTTTAATTCCTTCGATTGTGCTGGGAGTTGCCGCGCGTTCTATTGCGTGCGGGAAAGAGATGTACAATATTTGCGGCGTTAGCCGCTAAAATATTTTTATCTTCTGCTATCCGGTTTCCATTCATAAAAACTTTCGGGCGGTTGCTGTATTGTATTCTTTTTCCGGCTTATTTGGATATTATAGGACTCTAATTCTTTTTCACGGTTGCCGCGATATGATATTCTGTATGGCAGAATTATAAAAATGTTGAAATTCTCATTTTGTGGGTCGGCATTTTTTTTGCGATTGCTTTTCCCGTATATTAAGAGCTTTTAAAAAACGGATTTTAAATTTTCTTTTTGCGCGCGCCGCAGGATTTTTTAATTTGCAGTGTAAAGTTAAATATCAGTCTCGTTATCCGCAATTTTTTGCGGGTGAATTTTCGATAGATTTAGTACGGCATTAAAAGGCAATCTTCTCCAATTCTTCCGCAAGTGGAAATGCAGAGTTTTTCCGCTTGCCGAAAAGATAAAGAAATACACAGGCAAAATTGCGTTTAAAAATGCGGATATTCCCAAGACGGAAATATATGTTCCGAAGAACGAAGTTAAAAACGTTACTGATAAAATGGACGTTGTACAAGGTAAACTTTGTATGGGATTTTCAACAGGCATAAAGCCTGCAGACAGCGATTATCCTGCATTGATGGTTGCAAACAGTATATTCG
>OKWJ01000864.1_pt1 | contig 28784 bp, 24 predicted proteins | sample 1607121 | NCBI WGS metagenome assembly OKWJ01 (sample SAMN04414080, study PRJEB24778) | human gut metagenome | material: faecal | host: Homo sapiens | reverse complement strand
GTATGGGGTATGGGGTATGGGGTATGGGGTATGGGGTATGGGGTATGGGGTATGGGGTATGAAGTGTAAGTGTGAATGCCGGTGGGCGGGAGCGGATTGGATGTCAAAGCTGAGCAAATCAGCAAAACCTCAATATTTCATCCAAGGTTGATTGGACACGGTGCAGCATTGCCGCCGTCATCCGGCATTCAGTCTGACAAAACAATTTTTCAATCAGGCGGCGGATAAACAAAGAAAAGGCGGTACCAGGTACCGCCTTCAATATGATATTCTTTGTGCTTGGAACTAGAACAGCTGCAGCACGCCCTGGGCAGCCTGAGAAGCCAAACTCAAGGAGTTAATAGCCAGCTGCTGTCTGGTCTGGAGGGCCAGCATATTTGCAGATTCTTCGTTCATATCTGCCAAGGTCAGGTTATCGGCACCTTCGGTCAGAACGTTAATCAAGTTCTTGGTGAAATCCTGACGGTTTTGAACGATACTGTAGTAGTTACCATAGTCAGAAGCCATAATACGCAGCTCGCTGATTGCGTTTTCAGCTTCTGTAATTGATTTATTGATGTCTTCATCAGTCTGCCAACTGTCAACCGGATTGCTGATTTTCAAACCGGTAGAAGATGCATCAACACCCTTAACTTCAATCTGAGAAGAACGGTCTTCGTTGAAGATAACGGTTAAGGTGTTCATCTGCAACAGGTTAATACCTTTGTAGCCGGAATCTTTGGCCAGGTTATCAATCTGTTTCATAATTTCGTTAAACTGCTCGGCATATTTCTCACGGTCAGTGTTAACATTAACCGTAGAAGCAGAAGTATCCGTCACAGCACCGGCATCATCTTTATCACCCTGACCGGCAAAATCACCAGCACCTTCTACGCTAACCTGATATCCGGCCTTAGCGGTGAAGCTGACTTTACCATCTGCGCTGATGCTGAGTTCCATGACATCTTCAAGAACAGTTCCGGTAAATGCTTTCATTGCTGCGTCGACAGCTGTTTTAAATGCTGTAGCATCTTTTCCACCCAAAGCTGTGGTGTCCAACTTGCCGTTTAACGCATCCAAAGCATCTTTAATTGCTTCTTCGCTAGCAACTGAATCTGACAACTCTTCTACTTTGTCACCATTGACTTTTTTAATTGAAAATTGCAGCTCTGTATCTGCATCTGTTTTCGGCGTAGCAGGTGTCGTTACATCCGAGAACTTAACATTCAAAGTTTTAACATCGGTTTTAGATGCAGCGTCGCGAGCGGAGTTGGCAATAGCCTTAGCCTGTTCCACGAATTCGGTAATCGCTTCGATACCCTCGTTGGCTGCTTGAATTGTTTGAATACCCTGACCCATGCTGTCCAGCAATGCGCTTAAGTCGCTTGCACGGTTGTTTAAGGATTGGGCGGTGTAGTAGCTTGAAGCGTTGTCGATTGCCGAGTTAACCTTCAAGCCGGTCGAGAGGCGTTCCTGTGTGGTGTCCATCAGACTCTGAGTGTTCTGCAGGGACAACAGGTTTGTACGCATGCTCGCTGTAAGTGAAATATCTGCCATTTTCTTTCTCCAATACTATGGAACACATAACTTGTGACCGTCTTACTGACGATACAAGTTTAGAATATCATATTTTTTAGTTCGTTTAAACCCTTTTTTTCATAATAGTATGTTCTAGCGCATATTTGCAAATAAATAGTTAATGACAAGGAGTTCTCAAAATACGGCGGATTTCCGGGACTTGAGAGGCCTAAATTCACATCACTTTCTTTACATCAGCCTGTCAAACATTTTTCTCTGTTAACAATTTACATCAGAGCTTATGAATAAATTATTAACAATTTTGAAAAAAAGACTCGGGAAAATGTATTTTATTTACATCTTACAATAAGCTATAAGCATTAAGAGCAGGATTTCAAGGTTTCGCCAAACAATTCTTCCTCTTTTTTGAGCAGTTTGTCGGCGTTTTTAATGGCGCTGTAGTAATCTGAATTAATGATGTTTTCGGTTACCGGCGCAATATAGGGAATTAGGCTCGGCGCGGCTTTTTGTAAATCGCGGACGTACTCAAGGTACATATCCTGCAATTTGTCGTCGCCGCGGGAGAGATACATTTGCTGAACCACAAAATAGACCCTCTTGCAGGGCGTGTTGGCTTCTTTTTCGCGGAGAATGAATTTTTCGCGCAGGATAGGAACGTTCCCCTCAATATAAAAACGCGTACGCTCACCGTCATTGGTAATCAATGACTCGCCGATGATAATGCTTTCATGTGGTTTGAGTTCAATTTTAAGGGGCATAGCAGTCTCCTTCCCGCTTAGTATTAGTATAGATTAACTTCAATTGCGCCCTCATTATATAATTGTTTTTATTTTTTTTGCAAATCTTTATTTTTTTATGTATAAGTAATTAACAAGTAAAAAAAACAAGGAAACCAGATGACTACTTTTAAAAAGACGCTTTCGACCGAAGAAAAGGAAATTTACCTTAAAGCACTTATATATATATTAAGCAAGGAAGAGAGAAAATGCGCGGACAATGACGAATATCTGCGTCAACAGGCCGAGCAGGCCGGGTTTGACCCCGCGGCCGTCAAAAAAATCAAGCCGGCAAAAAAAGCCGACGATTTGATTAAGGAACTGAAACAGGTTTCCAGTATGCGGCTCAAACGCTACATCATCCGCGAAATGATTATGCTGGCGATGGCCAACCACGAGCTCAGCGACGAAGAAATGGCCGCAATCTATACCATCGGGATGAACATCGGCATCAAGGAAGACAAAATCAACGACTTTTTCCTGTGGGCTGCCGAAGGGCTGGAATGGCAGCTGGCCGGCGTTAAACTGGTGGAAGAAGATTTATAATACAAGAGAATAAGATGTTTGAGCCGCCAATTTACACGATAAAGTCGGCCGGTTTGGCCTTTGGCAACAATCAACTGTTTCGCAATGTGGAATTCTACATCAACCGGGGAGACAAAATCTGCCTGGTGGGGCGCAACGGCTGCGGAAAATCCACCCTGCTGAAAGTTATTGCCGGAAAACTGGAACCCGACCGCGGAGAAATTTTCATTCAGCCGGGAACCAAAGTCGCCTATATGCCGCAAGACCCCGACTTCAGCGGGTTTGCCACCCTGCGTGACGTGGTACTGGCCGGACTGCCGGCCGACGAACACGGGCTGGAGTACAAGGCCGACATTCTTATCGGGCAGCTGGGCATTTTAGAACAACAACCGGTAGCAAGCGCTTCCGGCGGCGAAAAACGCAAGGCCGCCCTGGCTCAGGCGCTGGTTTCAGAACCGGACATTCTGCTTTTGGACGAGCCGACCAACCATCTCGACCTGCCGACAATTGAAAAGCTTGAGAAAATCATCGAAACCTTTAACGGTGCGGTGATGCTGATTTCGCACGACAGGATGTTTCTCAACAATACCTCAAAGACGACTTTCTGGCTTGACCGCGGCGTTATGCATTGCAACAACAAAGGCTTTAAGTTTTTTGAAGAGTGGCAGGAGCAGGTTATCAATCAGGAGCTGATTGAGCAGCATAACCTCAACAAAAAAATCGAAGAAGAAACCGAATGGCTGCACAAAGGCGTGACCGCCCGCCGCAAACGCAATATGGGACGGCTGCGCAAACTGCAACAGCTGCGGGCCGAGCGGCGCAATCAGATTAAGCAGGCCGGCAGCATCAATCTCAACGTGGAAGAAGGCGATTTTCGCTCCAAGCTGGTTATTGAGGCCAAGCATATTTGCAAGAGTTTCGGCGAACGCGAAATTGTCAAAGACTTTTCTACCCGGGTGATTAAAGGCAACAAAATCGGCATTGTCGGCCCTAACGGCGCCGGCAAAACCACTCTCATCAAGCTTCTGACCAAACGATTGGAGCCGGACAGCGGATTTGTGCGCATCGGCAAAAACCTGCAAGAGGCTTATTTTGACCAAAACAGGCTGACGCTCGACCCGAAAAAAACGCTCTGGCAGACTTTGTGCGACAAAGGCGACCATATTTTGGTACACGGGCAGTATCGCCATGTGGTGGCGTATCTTAAAGACTTTTTATTCAAGCCGGATCAGGCACATTGTCCGGTGGCGGCGTTGTCCGGCGGAGAGAAAAACCGCCTGATGCTGGCGGTCGCCCTGGCTCAGCCGTCCAACTTTCTGGTTTTGGACGAGCCGACCAACGATTTGGATATGGATACGCTGGACCTGCTGCAAGAAGTGCTGGACGACTATCAGGGGACTATTCTGATTGTCAGCCACGACCGCGATTTTCTTGACCGGGTGGTAACTTCGGTCATTTATATGAAAGGTGACGGAACGGTCAGCGAACACGCAGGAAGTTACAGCGAACTGCTTGAAAAAATTAAGGGACAGCAGGAAAACGCCGCGGAAGCCAAGCCTACTGCAAAAAAATCCGACAAAAACAAAGAAGACAAGCCCTCCGCCGCCAAACCGGCCGGCAACAGCCGCAAGCTCAGTTACAAGCAGCAGCGGCTGCTTGAGGTTTTGCCTCAGGAAGTGGCCAAACTGGAAGAAGAAATCGCAGCCATAGAGGCCGAGCTCGGCGACAGTTCGCTTTACACCGAAAATCCCGAAAAATTTGACCGTCTGACCAAAGACCTCTGTGCCAAGCAAGAAGAAAAAGATGCCAAAGAAAGCGAATGGCTGGAAATTGCGGAACTGGCCGGCGGCAGCGGCGCAGGCAACGTTTAAGCAAACGCAGGGATTGTTTGAAAGAAATATGCCGAACGGACACGGACTTTTGCGGTCACAAGCCGACGGTGAAACAACCCGAATCTAATTCTCCCGAGGATAAACGACTTTTCCGTCGAGCACGTCTTTGATAGTGTATAAATCCTGACTGACCAAAATCAGTTCTTCCGGACGGACTTTTTCCACATTCAGCTGCTGTTCCTGGCTTTCGACGATTTCCAGCATATTTTCATAATTGATTTTATCCGGTCCGTGTTTGGACATATGCTGCAAAATGTTCCGGTTGGTTTTTAAATTCTCTTTTAAATAAGCGGTTTTAACCGCAGCCTTAAGGCGCTGTTCAACATAGAAAAAACGGTCAGCGTCCCAGCCCTCGTTCTTCAGCCAGCGAACCAGCTGCGGAGAAAAGCCTTCCGAGGGAATGGTATTGGTGAGGGAAATCTGCAACAGCCCGTACCGACTGATGTCCTTTTGCATAAACTCAGACCACAACTGCAAAAAAGAGACGGTTTCCGGGTATGTTATCGCTTCGCCAATCCGGGGCGGGTTATCAAAGCCGTAAAGGTTTATTTTGCCCAAACGCGGCAGCGGCGTGCTGATAATCCAAGCCAGCAAAACAACCGCCGTAAAAAGAACGGAATAACGATGACGCTGTAAAAACATGGCTACCACCGCAAATTGGAGATGACGTAGTTGGGCGAAACGTCAAAATTATTGGACAATTCGCGGGTTTTGGCAACATCGGGAATATACCCTTCGCCCAGAAAGTTTACATGTACGCCTTTGGACACCAACATCGAATCCAAACTCAGCAACTCAGCGCCCTTAATATCGGTGGCAAGGTTGTCACCGATAACCAAAACCGAGCCGGAGCTGCCGTCAAGACAATAGTTGAAAACAGCGCTGTCCGGTTTGCCCAGCGTGATAATCCGGCCGCCCATTACCGCATATTGTTCGGCAACGGCACCGGGAGCCAGGCAGATTTTGCCGTTTTTGAAACTGGAAGTGTCATTGCCGGCACAGACAAAAGGCAGCCCCAAGGCAGCTGCGTGTTCCAAGGCAGGCAGATAAGCTTCGAGCGTATCAGAAACGTCGGCAACTTCATTCATATAGATGAAGTGAGCATTTTCCACCCGGTCAACGGGCTGAAAATCTAAACCGCTGAACACGCCGTCATCCGCCGCTGAGCCCAGGTGAAAGTAATTGTTGCCGACGGCGGCGAAGTCTCCGCTGCGGACCTTGAGCTTATAGTGCAAGATTTCGCCGGCACTCATAATGCAGCTAAAGACATTCATGGAAACGCCGTTTTTGAGGAAAAAACCGGCAATCGCCGCCACCCGCTGAGCCGAATTGGTGAGCAGAATGACTTTTTTGCCGTTTTTATGAAGGCTGTTCAACGTTGCGGCAACATTGGGAATCAGGCCGTTGCCATCCGTAACGACGCCGTTAAAACCTAGCAGAAAAGTGTCATAATTATCGGCCACTTTCGATAAATTGACTATGGGTTTTATCATTTTCATTCTTTAGATTCCCGTATTTTGCACAAACTTTGGACAAAGAATAGAAGATTTCTGCGATTATGACAAGAAAATAAACAAAGTTTTACACTTAAATAGCCTTAACTTCCACCCAAAAACAAAGCCGACAGAAACAAGTTCTGCCGGCATTGCAAAAAGGGTGAACGATTATCAGAAAAACAAATCGCGTTTGCCCTGCCTTATCTGCTCCATACGCTCCAAAAGCTTCGCTTTCAGCGGGCTGCTGTCGGGATAGTCGCGGACTTCGCGTTCAATCGTCGGCAGCGCTTTAGTCCGGGTCGCTTCGCTGGCGTAGTCCTGCAAAAATTCCAACAACGTCAAAATGCCGTTGGGCGTGCAAAACTGCTGGACAAATCCCGGACGGGCGACTTCCATAAAATGTTCGCCGGTTCGGCCGAGGCGGTAGCAGCCGGTGCAAAACGAAGGCAAAAACCCGGCTTCGCACAGCTCTCCGACAACTTCATCCAGAGGACGGTCGTCGCTGAGGCAAAACTGGCTCCGTTTGTCGCTTTCGTCCTTGCTCAGAGAATATCCGCCGATACCAACGTTAGAGCCGGCATCAATTTGCGAAATTCCGTAGCCAATGGCTTCGTTACGCAAGGCGACCGGTTCTCTCGCCGTCAGAATCATTCCCGTGTACGGAACGCTCAGGCGGATAACCGCAATCATTTTCATAAACTCGCGATCGCTCGGCGCATACGGCGGATGATTGGAAAAATCAGTGCCTATCGCAGGTTCGATGCGCGGAAAAGAAATGGTGTGAGGACCGACGCCAAACTTCTGTTCAAGATGTTTGGTGTGGTAAAGCATTGCCAAAGCTTCAAACTTATAGTCATAAAGACCGATTAAAGCTCCCATACCTACGTCGTCAATTCCGGCTTCCATCGCACGATCAAACGCGAACAGGCGCCAGAGGTAATTCGACTTCGGGCCGCTGGGATGACGCGCCTTATAGGTTTCGCGGTGATAGGTTTCCATAAATATCTGGTAAGTTCCTATTCCCGCTGCCTTGACGGTCTTAAAACCTTCAACATCAAGCGGCGCAGCATTAATGTTAACGCGGCGGATGGCTCCTTTTCCCTCTTTGACGCCATAGGTCCGACGGACGACCTCGGCGATGAATTCCGGGCTGTAGCGCGGATGTTCGCCAAAGACTTCTATCAACCGTTTATGCCCCAGAGACTGCAAGGCGCGAATTTCCTGCTCCAGACGCGAAGGCGTCAAGGTATCGCGGACGACTTCCTTGTTGGAACAGCGCAAACCGCAGTATTCGCAGTTGTTGATACACTCGTTGCCGATATACAACGGTGCAAACAAAACAATGCGATTGCCATAGACCTTTTTCTTTAACGTGCGGGCGGCTTCTTCGATTTCTTCAATCAGTTCGGGGTCCGTTACATTTAAAAGTGCGGCCATTTCTTCCGGCTCAAGACACAAACACTGCGCAACCCGGCTGATATCCTGCGATTTTTCAATAATTGCGCGAATACGTCCCTTGTCGTTGCAGGGCTGACCCAAAAGCCTGAAAATTTCATCTTCGGGGATAAAACTCTCCAAGCCGGTCACATCTACTTGAGGCAAACCGTAAACGGTGCCAAAATGTTCATCTTTTTTCATCTTTTTTGAGATTTTAATAATGTTAATACTAATAGTTCCAAGATTATTTCAATTTAGAACTATTTAGACAAAAGTCAAGCGCCGGAAATTTTATTTTATGCGCCGGTAGGCCTCCAATGCCTCGGGAAACGGCTGGAGCACCCGTTCCAGAACGCCTTTGAGTTCGGAAATGCAGACGCCGTAATTGGTAACCGGCACGTCAACCTGTTCACAACGATTGATACGGGAAAGGATTTCCCGCCGATTCTGCATACAACCGCCACATTGGACCACAACCCTGTAAGCCGAAAGGTCAGCCGGAAAATCGTGTCCGGCGACATGATTGATTTCGAGTTCTTTGCCGCTTTTGGCACGCAGCCAACGGGGAATCTTTACCCGGCCGATATCGTCCTCGACAGCATGGTGCGTGCAGGATTCCGCTATCAGAACCCTATCGCCGTCGGAGAGCCGGCGCAGTGCCGCCGCTCCTTCAACCAGGCGGACAATGTCGCCTTTCAGCCGCGCCATCAGAATCGAAAACGTGGTGCAGGGAATGTTTGACGGCGTATTGGCAACCATAAAATCCACGACCTGAGAATCACATACCACCAACGCCGGCGGTTGTTTGAGATTAGCCAAAGCAGCACCATATTCGCTTTCTCTGACCACCATCACAACCTGCCCATGGTCGAGGCCGTCGCGGATGGCCTGCACCTGCGGCAGAATAAGGCGGCCTTTGGGCGCTTCAAGGTCTATCGGCACAATCAATACGACGGTGCTTCCGGCCGGCGCCAAATCGCCCAGCAGCGGCGGCGTATGAATAAAATCTTCGGGAACGACTTTCAGCAAAGCCGCCTTAAAGCGATTGAGCACTTCGGTACGGCTGTTTGCATCGGTCGAGTTTACGGCAATGCCGTCGCCGTCGGAGGGCAGAATGTCCGCTTTGTTAAAAATTTTGATTACGGGCAGCTTCCGTGCCGCCGCCTCGTCCAAAATCTGTTGTTCATATTCGCCGATGCAGTTGCCTTCGCAAACCAAAACAATGACATCGCTGCGTTCAAAAACGGCACGGGTTTTCGCCAGACGGGCGTCCGACAAAGCGGTTTTGTCGCCAAAACCGGCGGTATCCAGCCACACGACCGGTCCTACAGGCAAGAGTTCCTGTGTTTTTTCAACAACGTCGGTGGTGGTTCCCTCCTCGGCTGAAGTTATCGAAATATCCTGGCCGGCAACCAAATTCAAAAAACTTGATTTTCCGGAATTGACCCGCCCCATCAGGGCTATATGGAGGCGCATTCCTTTGGGCGATTTATCCATTGGCAAAAGTCCTTTCAATTAATGCGGCGATGGCCGGAGAGGCTGGTGATGACGTAATTTGCTATCGTCAGCCCAAAGATGGCGGTGATGGTCGGCAAAGACCCCAGCGTATGACGAACACGTCCGGCGGAAGCATCGTCTCCGTCAAAGGCCAAAGCCGTTTCGGGCAGGCAGACTTGCTCGTCGGAATAAACACAGTTGATTCTGCTGATTTCAAGGCCGCGTTTGCGCAGCCGTTTGCGGATAAACTTGGCAAGGCCGCAGTTTTTGCTGGCACTCAACGTTCCGCATTTGATAAACGAGGGATCGGTTTTTAATGCCGCCCCCATTGACGAAATAAAAGGTATTCCGCGTTCATAAAGCGCTTCCATCAGACAGCATTTGGGATTAAGCGCATCAATGGCATCCACCACGAAGTCAACCGGAATGTCCAGCAGCTGAGGCAAGGTGTCGGCATTGACGAACATATCTCTGGTTTCGACAATACAATCGGGATTAATGTCCAGCACCCGGCGGCGGGCAACCTCTGTCTTCTTTTGTCCGACAGTCGAAGTCAATGCCAAAATCTGACGGTTGATATTGCTCTCATCAAAGACATCAAAATCAACCAAAACCAGGCGTCCTATCCCGGAACGGGCCAATGCCTCCAGAGCATAGCCGCCAACCGCGCCGAGACCGACAACCATAACGGCGGCATTTTGCAAACGGGACAGCCCCTCATCTCCCAAAAGCATTCGGGTACGGGTTAAACGATCAGTTGCAGACATTGATAAATCCTAACGCATTTTGATATGTTTGACTAACAAATTCTTCCAGGTTTTCTCCGCGGGCCGCCGCCAGTTTCTCTGCCAAGCAGGGCAGAAACGCCGGCTCAGATTCCCGGTTTCGCTCCAACGCCTGATAAGGACCGTCGCTTTCGAGCAGCAGACGAACGGCCGGAACGGCGCGGACTACGTCTTCGCGGTTTGTTTTCTTTAATATCGACTGTGAAAAAGAGACATAGCCGCCCGCAGAAACAATCTTGGGCACAACCTCCTGCGGACCGGTAAAAGAGTGCATAACAAACTGCGTCGGAAGCTCTGTCCAAACCTTTTGCAGCCATTCCCACGCCTTGACGGCATGCACCAACAACGGACGTTTAAAAGTACGGGCAAGCTCAGCCTGAGCCCGAAAAACCGACAATTGCGGCTCAATTTCCGAATTATGCAGGCGGTCAAGACCGGCTTCTCCGACCAGCGCTGCGGGGCAACGCCGCAGATAAGCTTCCAGACGTTTTTCCCAACCGGGACGCGCCTGCCCGGCATACCAGGGATGCAAGCCATATGCGGGAACAACCACTTCGGGGTAGGCCTCCGCCAAAGCGGCAACCTCGGGCCAGTCCTTCTCGGTCACAGCGGCACAAACAAATTTTTCGACACCGGCAGCCCGTGCGCCGGCAATTATTTGCGGTGCACTTTTTGTCTTATAATCTTGCAAATGGATATGGGTGTCGATAAATTGCATATTAAATATGACCTGTAATTGAATTTGTTAGGATTTTAGGTAATTATGAGCGTTTTGACAAGACCAATATTGGAAATCGATTTAAACAATTTAGTAGAAAATTACAAGATGCTGCAAAAACTGGCGCCGAAATCCGCCAGCGCCGCCGTTGTCAAAGACAATGCTTACGGCCTTGACGCGGGAGTTGTAGCAGACGTTTTGTATCAGGAAGCTAACTGCCGTAACTTTTTTGTAGCACATGCCGTGGAAGGGGAAATCGTTGCGAATGCTGCCCCCGAGGCAAAAATTTATGTTTTGCAGGGAATCGGCGAAGACAGTCTGCCGGTATTTAAGCGGGTGCCGCAGTTGGTTCCGGTTATCAGCTGTCCGGAGATGTTTGCCTTTTGGAAAGAAAACCGCCTTAAAGGCGTCAAACCGGTCATCCATGTGGAAACCGGGCTGAACCGCCTGGGATTCAGGGAAAAAGAGCTGGCGGCATTAAGCCCTGAAGACATTAAGGAATTCGGTATGGTTATGTCGCATCTGGCCTGTGCCGACGAAAAAGACCATTTTATGAACGCATATCAGTTGGAAAATTTCAAGCACATCAAGGAAACTTATTTTCCCAAACTTCCGGCTTCATTGTCGGCTTCCGACGGCGTATTTCTGGGAGGCGACTTTCAGCAGGACGTCGTTCGTCTGGGAGCGGCGATGTATGGCATCAACACGGCGCCCTATCGTGAAAACCAAATGAAGAACGTGGTTCGGGTCAAGGCTCCGGTTTTACAAATTGAAGAACTGAGCAAAGGCGAATTTGTCGGCTATTCGGCAACTTATCGTGCCAATACTGACCGTAAAATCGCTATTATCTCGATTGGTTACGGCGACGGCATTCCCCGCTCGCTGTCCAACGTGGGCAAAGTCTTCTTTAAGGTTGGCGGCAGACTTAACGAAGCCAGAATCATCGGAAGGATTTCAATGGACAACATCATTTGCGACGTTACCGGAATCGAGCATCTGGAAGTCGGAGACACCGCATATCTGGCAGATGATTTTTATACGCTTGACGACATGGGGCGGGACGCCGGCACAATCTCTTACGAGATTATGTCGCGAATCGGAAAGAATCCCCGTTATGACCGTCGTTATATCGGATAAAAAAAACAGAAAAAACCGGGATAAACATCCCGGCTTTTTGTTACTGCTTTGTCTTTTGCTGACTTTGCATAAGCGCTTTTTTATGGCTGTTAATGGATTCTTTCATTTGCTGGAAGGCCTTTTCTCTGCTTTCCCGGCTAATGTTGGCGCTTGGCCTGTCATTGAGATCGTGTACGGTAACTTTGACATGAAGTTTACCGTCCTCACCCTTGCTTTCGACAGCATGGACAACACCTTCGTCAGTCAACATTCTGTAGTTGGTTACGCCGTTTTCAAACTTACTCATCAGCTTGCCTCTGCTGAGTCCCAAACGCTCACCGGCAGCGGCAACCTCTTCCGGAGAAGCCGCGGGAAGCTTGCCGTCATTGGTCATCAGCATATTTTGAACAATGGGGTTAGAGGTATTGACTTCGGCATTCTTCCGATCAACCAAACCTGCTTCTTCAAAACGATCGACCATACCTTCAGGCAGTTTGGAAACCGTAACTTTGGTCGAGCTGATATCACCGTAACCAGGTTCATACGGGCTCAAAATCAGAGTTGCCTTTTTGCTGGCAACATTGCCGTCATCATCAATATTCTTGGTAACCAGACCGTTTACATAAGAGATGTTCCGTTTGCTGATGGTTTCAGTCTTAACAGCCTGGCCGTCCAATAAACTATAGACATCAAGCTTGTCAGGATCTTTGGCATTCGGTTTGACCCAGATTGTAGAGGCCGAAGCACCGTCAACATTTGCGGTACCGTCAGCATTGAACTGGCCGACCTCGGCAACTTCTTTGCCATACTCACCCGGCAGGAAGTAATAAGCCTTGTGCATCGGTTTAGCCCCGTTATCGGCAACACTGTATTCAACTTCTTCCGGTTTTACTTTCACAACCGGCTTAACGGGTTGTGGTTTGATTTCGGGATCTTCTTTTACTACAACGACTTCCTCCACTTTGACTTTACCGCCGCCGTTGTGGTAGACGGTCGTCAGTTCGCCGTCACAATCAATGCTCTGATGGCGGTGAACACCGGCACCGGTATAGGTATTATCGGCAAAAGCAATGGAGTCTGCACCTTTGTAGTAACCGATTTTACCACCTGAATGCGCATCGTTGGGGTCCATATTAATGGTTGCCAATCCGCGATGGATGACTGCCTTTTGAACATCGTTAACTTCTTTACATTCAATATCCAAATCAATCAGCAAACGAGCCGCGTGACCGCCGAGTTTGGTGGCAAACAATTTGTCGACCAAGGCTTTGTCACCGGTACCGTTTTTGATTAACTCATTCCACTGTTCCTGCGTTACACCGGCCCGGTTCAACTCATTGGACAGGTCCTGATTGTCACGAATGCCGATATACTCTTTCAGCATATTGCGGTGATAGAGATAATCTGCAGCCGTCATACCGCTGGGTTTGCCTTCCAGATGATTTTCATTAGAACTTGCTTCCAGAAGAGTCATCAGTTCTTTGGCGGTTCTGACCTTGACGCCGTTTACATTCAAATCGTCGTATCCGGTATTGCCGTTGCGCGTCGTGAAAAACGACTCTCTGATTGTCGTTTGATAAGTGGTCATTGAGAAGTTTTCACCGTTAATCTGGTTGTAAAGGTTTTCCGGAGCCGCACCGCTTCTGGCTACAGCGTATTCCTGCGCATTCAGAGCATTGATGCGTTCCTCTTTGCCGTTTAATATCGTTTCAGCGGCAGCCGGAGACTCAGTTCCGGCGCGGGCTGCTTCCACTGCCTGGAGAGCATTTTTAAGGTCGGCAGGATATGCTGCTTCCGAGGCCTTAACAACCTTGCCCAAAGCGGCCTGCAATTTTTCAGAATCAACCGATGAGAAGTCATAACTGCGGTTGAACCAGCCGGCCGGATTGTACCAGGGTTTTGACATTCCCAATTCATGGGCAAGTTTTGCAGAAAGCGAAGACGTTTGCGCCTGAGTCAGAATATTGTTCCAGTCGGCGGTATTGTCCAGTTTGGCCACTGCGCCGATGACTTCGGCATGATTATGTGCAGCCTGTGCCCCGAAGAACACGGCGGAAGCACCGGAAACGGCTACGGAGACATTAGCGCTGGTACGTGCCTGTTTGGCGCTTTTATACCTTTGATAAGCCGCAACGCTGCGGTTCTTTATTAAATCTTTTTTGGAAGCTCTAACGCGTCTGTGCGCAAAGACAGCAACCGTTCCGCTGATGGCCGGAGACATTGCATAACGGGCGAGAATGCTGCCGGCACCGCCCATAACGGTTCCGCCCACCGCTCCGACAACCAATGTCGTTCCGACTTTTGTCTTGTAGTTGAGGTCTTTTTCTTTCACAGCCTTGAAAGCGGCTTTAATTTTTTTGACATTGCCGTAGCTATACTTCAAACGGGCGGCAAAACCAAGTTTTTTACCAATTTCTTTTTCATGCTGACGACGTTGTTCGCGCAGTTGGTCAATTACCGGAGAAACCGAGGCATTGGCAAAATTCCATCCGGCATAAACGGCAGCCGCGGCGATTGCGGTTCCGGTAGCAGGAGCCGACGCGGTCAGAGCAGCCAGAGATCCAACCGTAACTCCGGTGCTGATAAGCATACTCATACCGTTGTTGTTGAGCAGGCGGTAAAGATTATCTTTGCCAAAAGCGCGTTTTGCCGTTTCACGGACTTTTTCATAAGCTTTTTTATAATTTCTCAAACCAAGGTAGAGATTGCCGAGTTTGGCTTTCAGAATCCCTTTGTGTTGTTCGTATTCAAACTGTGCGGCAGCGCTGTCGGCACTCAGAAAATCCTTGTCGACAAGAATATCGCCTTTGCCATACAACAAAGAAGCCGCGTCTTTAATGTCAGCAGACATCTGAGGAACCAGCCGGCCGTCAATTGCGGTATCGCGCAGAGCATAGCGACCGGCCGCATCCTTTTCAAAATCGCCGGCCGTCAATTCGACCATATTTTCGCCAACCTTGGAAATCAACAAAGATTTGGTAAACTCGAATTCTACGTTTTCAATGAATTTTTTACGTTGGGCAATCGTCGTCTTGTTTTCAAACAAAAACTGCGGATCAATCATCGTTGCCTTTGACGCACGCAAAACCGACGCCCGGAACAGAGCGTTTACAGCAGCGCGTTTTTCTTCGGCATCAAGCGTTTCGACCTCTTTTTCGCCCATTTGGGTGATTGTCATACGGCTGATGATGTTTTCCAGATTTTTGAACTGAGCCGAAACCTTATCTGTTTCCTTGCCGTTTTCATCGCGTTCAAAAAGTTCAAAATTATTGTCGGTAAAGCTCAGCGCCCGCTCGTTGCGAACCATCAAACCACCCGGAACATTATCAACCCCGGCTGTTTTTTCCATAATCTGACGGAGATTTCTTTTGGTTTCTTCAGAGCAATGAGGCGTTTGGGTCAGGAGATAATTAAGGCTCTTCTCACATATAGTATTGTTAATCTCTTGTCCGGAGGCCAGTTTTTCGGCATGGGCATTGATTTTGGCATCTACCAGATGGGCAACATCCCGCTCGGCACCGGCCTGAAGCGGCGTACCGTTACGATCGGCGGCAATTACCGTAGCCAGACCGACAACATTAAATTCATCAATATCCCAAATCCGGTCATTGGAAGCATTAACAATTTCGGCAATACGGGCAGAAACGGCATTTTCCGCATCGGAACGCTCCCGGGCATTTAAGGCTGTATAATCCCTGAGGCCGTTGGCGAGTTCAACAGCATCGGTGATTTCAAGTTTGTAGGCCTCCTGACGCAAGCTGTCCAAATATGCATTCACTTTGCTTTCCAAAGCGGCATCGTCGGCAGCGGCAACTGCCTCTTTAATGTCAAACAACGAAATATCACTCAAGTCCCCTGATAAAATCAGTCGAGCGGTTTCCTGATCCATAGCCATAAATTTAACTCCTCGTTTTATAGTCAAAATCTCCAGTTGCTAAGAATATACAACATTTTAGAGATTGATTCAATAACTTTTTGTCAAGTTTGACGATTTTCTCGAAAAAAGACGCAAACTGTTTAATTATAAGGATTATAGCGCAAAAAAGTTAAAAATTTATCTCCATCCGATTGTTACAGAAATGTGAAAGTTTGCAAAAAAAACAAAGCTTCGCTTCAACCCTCTGTATGACAACAAAAAAACCGCAAACGGATTCCAACAAATATGATTTGAAAAATTCAGGATTTAATGTATAATATAAGTGTGTGTGTATAATTATATCAAAATAGGTGGTGTGGTCATGTCCAAATCATTCAAATTGGTGCTGTTAGCAATAACAGCATGCTTCTTGGCATACAGCAATGCGAGTGCCAAGACCTGGTGGCTTCCCGATTGGCAAGGCGGTCAGGACTCTCGCGGTTCTGCTGACGGCGGCGGCGGGGATATTGTCAAAGACGATTCTGATTGTATGAAACATTACAATCTTTATACAAAATGTCCTTCGCCAAAGTTATCTACCGGTGTGGTTCATCCCGTTGCCGGTATGACCTGTCAAAAGTCTTGTTATTGCCCTTCGGAATACAAATATACGTCTTCTAACTGTTCTGGAAACTATACGGTTTCCGGCGGCTCCTGTGACGGAAAGTACAACGCCTGTACCTGCAAATCCGAGTTCAAATATAATTCTTCCAACTGCTCCGGAGAAAACCAACCCAGTGGGACTTCCTGCGGCGGAAAGTATAATTCTTGTACCATTCGCCCCGAATGCACGGTTTCTTCTAAAGACTGTACTTACGGATGTGCCGGATACAACTCCTGCAACCGTTGTACCTCCTGCAAGTCCAACCCCGACTGTGACGTTTCCTCCAAATCCTGCAGCTACGGATGCGCTTCTTACAACTCCTGCTCTAAATGCACGTCTTGTAAAGCCAACCCGGACTGCAGCGCGACCCCGGTTTCTTGTACTTACGGTTGTGCAAGCAGCAACTCCTGCGGCATCTGTACTTCCTGTGCGGGTAACCCGGACTGTAACGTCAGTTCCAAGTCCTGTGACTACGGTTGCGCTTCGACCAACTCCTGCGGAAAGTGCACGTCCTGTAAATCCTGTACACCGGCAGCAAACGAGACAGGCTGTACCTACGGTACGGAATCCTGCTCTGACGGCTGCGGCGGTACCAGACTGTGCTGTAAAGGTCATACCCACAGCTACAGCTGTCCATCAGGATATTCGGCAACCAATTCCTGGGGAAGTTCGGCTCAAACGACGTCCAAGACCTGTTCTTGCGGTGCTGCTTCGGGAACCTGTTACAAAGCCCCGGCGCATACCCACAGCTACAGCTGCCCGTCGGGATATCAGGCATCCAGCTGTTCGTCATCTCAGACTCAGACCGGCACAACCGCTAAAGTCTGCTCCTGCGGTGCGACTTCCGGCACCTGCTATAAGTGCGAAGCTTGCTCTTTCTCAAGCAAGTGTTCCGGCTACGACTTTGTAAGCTGTACGTACGGCATTGCAGACTCCTGCACGGCTTGCGGTACGACAAAATACAAATGTAAAGCCGACCCCTGTATCAGCGAAGGAACTGCTTTGAGATCTCAGGTTTCAAACTTCAACTCGATGGCAAGCGACTCCATTGCTTTCTGTGATGCGGGTTGTAAGAACTGTGGTTCCTATCCGATGATGATGAACTGTTCGGGTATGAGAAGCAGCTTAATCAGCTCGATTAAAGACTATAACTCCAGATGCAATGACAATATCTCAACCCTGTTGTCGATGTGTCCGCAACGCGGACTGTGCGGCAGTGGCGGTCCTGGTTATTGCGTCCTTTGTCACGGAACCGGAATATATTAACTTAGTTCCAACAAGAACCCCGGTGGATTTATCCGGGGTTATTTATTGCCATAAAAAAGCCCGCATTTTAGCGGGCTTCTTTTGTATTCGGGATATCGCCTCAGGCAACTTTGGAACTGCTGACCTTGGCATCAAACGTAACCGCAGCACCTTCAATGTCAGCCGACGTTCCGGCCGTACAGCCGTCCGTCAGCTTGACCGCCAAAACCTGCTCGGCAATGTAGTCTTTGTTCTCTTGCAAAGCGAGCGCCAGTTCGGAATTATCCGTTGCATAGCAAAGTTCGATACGATCGGAAATGTTAAAGTCCTTATCCTTGCGCAACGTTTGAACCAAGCGGACAAAGTCGCGCGCCATTCCTTCACGTTTGAGTTCGTCAGTGACGGCTGTGTCCAAAGTGACGACCGCTTTATTGTCGGCAAACGCCTTGCCTGCAACACCGTCTTTCATCTCCAAACGGACTTCGAACAAATCCCGCCCCAGAGTCTGGCCGGCAATACTCAAAGTGCCGTCAGAATTGAGCTCCCATTGTCCTTGTTTATAAGCCCCCATTACCGGTCCCATATCTTTACCCAAAGCCTTACCCAGCAACGGCGTGTAGAGGTAAATCTTTTTGTCGGCATAGCGGCTTAAATTATTGTCAAACTTGACCTCTTTGACATTCAGTTCATCTTTTACGATTTCCTGATACGGCACATCAAGTTCACGTCCGATAAGCGTCAGGCTGGCCAACGGCAAACGGTTGCGGAGATTTTTCTCTTCGCGGATGAACTTGCCGGCAGAGCATAAATCCTGCAGGAAGTCCATTTCCTCAACCAGATTTTCGTCAGGCTTAATCGCCTCCAGCGCAGGATAATCCGTTAAATGAACAGACTCTTCACCAGTGAGATTCTTGAAAATATATTCGCTTACAAAAGGCATCAGCGGCGCCGTGATTTTGGCAACGTTAACCAACACGGTGTATAACGTGTCAAAAGCCTGAGCGTCCCCTTCCCAGAAACGGTCGCGGGTGCGACGGATATACCAGTTGTTCAGGATTTCCATAAAGGAAGCTACTTCACCGGTTGCCATAGACACGTCATAGCTCTCCAGCCCTTGTTTGACGACGTCACGCAAGCGTTTGAGTTTGGAAAGGATATAATTGTCAATCGCCTCGGCAGAGGAACTGATTTCCTTGGCTTTATAACCCTCGGCATTGGCATACAGCGTGAAGAAATAAAAGGCGTTCCACAAAGGAATCTGCGCAACACGGGCTGCCTTGGCAATCTCCTTGCCCTCTTTGTCGACGGCAAGGTTGCCGCCTTTTAAGACCGGAGAAGAAACCAGGAACCAGCGCAAAGCATCCGAACCGATGTTGTCCAGAACTTCATTAGGATCCGGATAGTTTTTCAGGCGTTTGGACAGTTTTTGCCCGCCTTCAGCCATCAATAATCCGGTACAAATGCAGTTTTTGAACGCAGGCTTGTTATGCAACGCCGTCGACAGCACGGTCAAGGTATAAAACCAACCGCGGGTCTGGTCCATCGCTTCGACAATGAAGTCAGCCGGGAAATGATTTTCGAACCACTCCTTGTTATCAAACGGATAGTGTACCTGAGCATAAGGCATTGATCCCGACTCGAACCAGCAGTCAAAAACGTCGCCGACACGGCGCATCATGGTTTTGCCGGACGGATCGTCGGGATTGGGATAAACAACATCGTCAATATAAGGCTTGTGCAGATTGGTCACTTCTATACCCGTCTTTTCCTTGATTTCGGCGATTGAACCGAAAACATCGACACGCGGAAACTTGGGATTATCCGACTTCCAAACCGGAATCGGCGTTCCCCAAAAACGGTTACGGGAAATCGACCAGTCGCGGGCACCTTCCAGCCATTTGCCGAAACGGCCGTCTTTGATATGCTCGGGAACCCAGTTAATCTGCTGATTATTCTTTACCATATCGTCGCGGAAATCCGTCACTTTGACAAACCAGCTGGACATTGCCTTATAAATCAGCGGCGTATCGGTGCGCCAGCAGAAAGGATAAGAGTGGGTGTACTGTTCTTTTTTGACGAGCAGACCTTTTTCCTTCAGCCACTGCATTATCGGCTCATTGGTTTCGAACACCTGTTTTCCCTGATAATCAGGAACTTCGCCGGTGAACTTTCCGGCTTCATCAACCGGACACACAATCGGAAAATTCTCATCGCAGGCACGGCAGGCTTCAAAGTCGTCCTGGCCAAAACCGGGGGCAATGTGAACAATGCCGGTACCGTCTTCGGTAGAAACGAACTCTCCCGACAGTACCTTAAACGCGCCCTTGGCCTTCAGATGCTGAAAATAGGGGAACATTGGCTCATAAGAAAGGCCTACTAACTCGGAACCTTTCAGGGTTGCAACTTCGGTCGCATTTTCAAGCTGCTTTTTGTAACGTCCTTTCAAAGCCGTACCGATAATATATTTTTGGTCGCCTTCCTGCATAACCGAATAATCAATATCTTTGCCGACGGCAAGCATCAGGTTTGAGGGCAGTGTCCACGGCGTGGTGGTCCAAACCAGAATGTTCATTCCGTTTTCCAGCTTGAACATCACCGTGATGGCGTTGTCGGTTTTGTCCTGGTATCCCTGATTGACCTCAAAGTTGGACAACGGCGTTTCCGCAGCCCAGGAATACGGCAGAACGCGATAATCTTCATAAACCAACCCCTTTTCCCACAACTGCTTAAAGTTGTTAATGACACTTTCCATAAAAGGCAGGTCCATGGTTTTGTAATCATGGCTGAAATCAACCCAGCGGCCGATGCGCTTAAACATATCGACCCAAATTCCGGAATACTTCAAAACGTCGGAACGGCAAAAATCATTAAACTTTTCAATTCCGAATTCCTCAATCTGCTTGCGTCCGGAAACGCCAAGCTGTTTTTCGGCAGACATTTCGGCAGGAAGGCCGTGACAGTCCCAGCCAAGGCGACGCTCGACTTTTTTGCCGTTCATGGTTTGAAAGCGGGCGACCACGTCCTTAACATAAGAGACCATTATATGGCCGTAGTGAGGCGTGCCGTTGGCAAAAGGAGGGCCGTCATAGAATACGAACTCGGCGGCACCGTCACGATTACGTACGGATTTTTCAAAAGTCTTGTCTTCTTCCCAAAATCTGAGAACTTCTTTTTCAACTTCAACGAAGTCAGGCTTAGCCTTAACGTCTGCATAATGTTTCGTCATCAGTAAACACCTTAAAATTAATCGGATTATAAATATTAAATTAGCAAGAACGGTCTGTTTTTATGTGCAAAAAAAGTGTATCCCCTAAGGGATAATAACGGAAGGAATGTATATGTAAAAATTTTGCACCATATTAAAACTCTTCAATAAAAACTGGAGGAAGTTTAATACAAGAAAATCCCCGAGTCAAATGTAATTTATAAGATTGTTGCGGCCGGCAGAGAATTTTATTTCCGGCTTTTGGCCGTCGACGTCATCCAGCGAAACATCATCTTGTCCCAAAGGCCGGCTTTGCGCTGCCTCATTTTTTCTTCAACCTCCTGCCGGCGGCGGTTATATTTGTTGCGTTCAAGATAAATCCACGGACGGCGGCGTTCTTTCCGCAGAGCCTGCAACGGGGTGAGTTCGCTTTTGAGGTTTGAATTTTTATCAAGAAAAGCCAGATGTTCCCCCTGACGGCTGTAAACGTCAATACGCTCGACATATTTGGACTTTTCGCTCATCCGGACAATAATCGGCAAAGCGGCAAAAAATACGCCGTGTTTTATAAAATCAGGCTTGCGCGGATAATTCTGAACATCATCGGCGGCAGGGTTCTTAAGATAGTTTTCAAGGGCAAACTCATAGCGGTGAACCATTCCCAGACGGCTTCGCTGTTTGTCCAGTGCCAAAACACAGACTTCCGTCCGGTAGCCGTTTTGCCGGGCTTTTTTAAGATAATCACGGGTTTGCTTCAGCTGCAGCATACTGCGCTGACGAAATATTATTATGTTGTATTTCAGGTCCAACGCGCCGTCAACAATACGGCAGAACCAGTCGTCGGCCGTTTTATCGATATTGTCCCCGTCGGGAACAAAAGCTTTCAGCTCATCAATTTCCAACAACACGGGAGAAGTGGCAAAGCTCTTTTGCAACAGAGGCTTGATGCGCGTGGATTTGCCGGCGCCGGGCGAAGAAAAAACGAAAACCATACGGGGTTGTTCATTTGCCGGAACCTGTCTTTTACCGGTAAAAAAATAGTTACAAACCTGAATAAAATGTTCCTGTTCCAAAGTATTCATCAATAATCCTTTCACCAAAAAGAACACGAACAGTTTAGCACGTTTTGTCCAAAGTCTCAATCATTAATTGCCCGGACAAAAAAAGAGAGGCTCTTCACAGAGACTCTCTCAACCAAAAAATCAAAATAACAATAAACAAAAATGCTAAAACAAAGGAAAGACCTTATCCCTTAAAAGGATAAGGCCTTCTAAAAGACTCGAATTTGCAAATGAAAGTTTTTGACGGACTTCGCAGCCGGTCAAAAACTTCAGCCCCTGCGTAAAACCTTGCAGATTGTACAGGGAATAGGTATCACCCTGCGGGCCAGAGATTAAGTCTGAATTCTGCAAATTATGTTTCGCTCGCCACTACTCCATAAGAAACTGCCGCTCAGGCAATAACGCAAAATCAGACCCGGAACACATTTAATCAATCTCACGATTAACTAAATCCCAATTTATATGAGTTTGAAAAAATTAGTTTCCGATAAACAACAGAATGAAAAAAACACTCTGAACCAAATAATGCGAACAAAAATATCAAATTATTGAGCTACAAATAGCACAGAAGGTTATTTTGTCAACGAAAAAAAACACAAGACCGTGCGCCCCCAAACCGCAAACAAAACAAATGCGGTTTCGAATCTTCTTTGGAGCAAAAAAAATCATTAGACAGAAAAACTTGCTTAAAACTTTTAACAATGGTATATTAAATTTAGTTAACCCGTAAAAAGCAGGGAGGGTACCGATGAACCAAGCAGCAAAATACGCAACCAAAAGCGCTCTTACCGCCGTCGGAATGAGTGCAACGCTGGCAAAATACGGCCTGAAAGCAACCGACAGCATGTTCGGCGGCGCGTTAAAAATGGCCAATGAGTTTGCTCCCAACAGTCTGGGCACGCCGATTAAAGATTTATCAAAAGAGATTTCCCAAGACGCCTTGAAGTGGGTCGCAAAAAAAGCCGCCGATATGAAGAAAAACATTCATTAAGGAATTATTACGGTGGAACACGAGGAAAGTTATGAAATTATAACGACCGACAAGGGAATGCTGGTGTTTGCCCTTAAAGGCAGACAAGGCCGGCCGCAAAGCCCTTTTCTGCTTTATGACGGCGGACGGCATGCGACATTTTACCGGCGGCCTGACGAAGTCATCCTGATTGATTACATTAATGATCGTGTTCTTAACGAGCTGAGCAAAGCCCAACAGATTTTAATTGTGGAAATAGACCGTGAAAGAAACTGCGTGGTCGGCGACTATTTTGCCCGGATTAAACATGTGGAAAAAAACAACCTTACCGACGGTCTGACCTAGTGTCTCAAAATAAAACAGCCTCCCGGAAACTTGTCCGCGGAGGCTGTTGTTTTTTACGTTTAGTTTTTCAGAACAATGGTCTGGCTGTCTTTGACAGAACCGATTACAAAAACAACCGTTGCCTTGTTCTCGGTGATTGACACTTCATCGGCATAATCCGACGGAAAATAGGCATCGACCGGAATTTTATCCGACGTTGTCACCTCATAAATGCGTTTTCCGTCCGCAGAAGTCAAATCCTGTGTTAAAACAATGAAATAGTCTTTCATTGTCTCTCCGTGAGACTGCATATAGAAGTAATAGTCAGTACCTTTTTTCTGGGGAACGATGGTGTATCGTCCGCCAAAGGTGATTCCGGGAGCAACCTTGAAAGAAACACTGCTCCAGACATCATAGTCTTCGCTGTTATTCTCTCCGTCGCTGTTGTTGCCGTTGTTGTTTCCGTTATCCGGGTTTTCCGTCTCGTCATCCGGAAGAAGGTCATAAACTTCGGCATCTTTGTCACAGGCACTCAAAGCTATTGCTACAAATGCCGCCATCAAAAAATAATAAATCTTTTTCATTTTTTTATATATTTTAATTTATTAATAATCAGTTGGAATACTGGAAAGATAGCATAATTCGGAATTTTTGTCCACAAAAAACTGCCCGGATATTTTGAGAGTTGAGGTTCTCAAAAAAATCACGGGCAGTTTCGGCACACCACAATATATTAACCCACATCTACCACATCGCGTTCACTTTGCAGAAGATGAGCAAATAAAATAATGCTGCGGTCAACAACATACACAGTATCTCGTGACCCAAAGACGACTTTTTTTCCATAAAACTAATCGTTTAAGTGTTGAACAACGGTTATATCTAAATAATTTTTTATCAAAAAAAGGTTCACATCTCACATCGCGGCAGGGGGTTCATGAATCTGTCCGCAGATTAACGGTTCCGGCACGCCGGTAGTGGCGGGAAAACTGGCGGGAAGCATATTGAGCCGGCGTACGGCCATAAAGGCAAAAGCCTGCGGTTCAAGCGCATTGCCTTTCCAACCGGCCTCTTCTGCCGTTTTAACGTCAATATGTTCCAGGCGCTGGCGCAAAAAGCGCAATAGTGTCGGATTACAGGCTCCGCCGCCGCAAATAATGACTTCTTTGGGAGCTTCCGGCACATACATCGCCAGAGAATAGGCGATTGATTCGGCAACAAAAGCCGTTGCTGTCGCAGCTCCGTCAGCCAGAGACAAGGCCTCAAGGTGTTCAAGCTTGTCGTGAAAAAGGTTTCGGTCTACCGACTTAGGCGGATAAAGCCCGAAATATTTATGGCGCATTAAGCTGGCCAGCACATGGCCGTCAATAGCTCCGGTTATCGCCAATTTGCCATTATAATCCATATGCATGCCGCCGTGTTTTAAAACCCAGTCGTCTACGGCCGCATTGCCGGGACCGGTGTCAAAAGCCAAAAGTTCGCCGTTACTGCCAATCCAGGTCAGGCTGGAAATTCCGCCGATATTTACAAAACAGACCGGTTTTTCAAATTTTGCAGCCAAAGCGGCGTGATAAACCGGCGAAAGCGGCGCCCCCTGCCCGCCGGCGGCAACATCCGTGTTGCGAAAACGGTTGACAACCTTTATTCCGGTCAGCTCTGCCAACATATCTCCGTCGCCAATCTGGCAGGTATAATGCTCGGCAGGCTGATGAAGCAGCGTCAGGCCGTGAAAACCAATAACATCAATATTTTCATCGTAAGCAGAAATAACGTCTCGGACGATTTCGGCGTTAAACGCAGTCAGTTCGCGTTCCGCCGCAGCGATTTCCTCCGCCGCCTCGCCGTCGGGACGTTTACCGAGCAGCGAACGCAGCCGTTCGCGCAAGGCATCGTCGTAAGGGACTTTAAAAGAAGGGCCAAAATCATAGACGTCTATGCCATCGGTTGAAATCACAGCGACATTTACTCCCTCCAGAGAAGAACTGCTCATTAAGCCCAAAGCCCGCTGCGTTTTGATGGAATCCATGATAAAAAAGTCACTCCTTTGTTGCATTGTTGTTTTTATATGCTAATATAGCCAAGTTAAAATTTGGTTATAAAATTGAAAAGGAAAGGAAAAATGAGCCAATTTAAGTCACAGTTTATGAACATCATGCTGGAAAGGGGTTTCTACAACCAATGCACTAACGAGGATGGTTTTGACACCTACCTCTACCAATGCGAAACTTCCGGAAAGCCTGCTGTCGGCTATTTGGGCTCAGATCCGACAGGCGACAGTCTTCATGTCGGCCATATCGTGCCGCTGATGATGATGCGCTGGTTTCAGAAATGCGGCCACAAACCGTTGACGCTGGTCGGCGGCGCCACCGCACGCATCGGTGACCCTTCCGGCAAAGACAAGCTGCGCCCGTTTCTGGATGAACAGACATTGGCGCACAATGTCGCAGGATTGAAAAAATCTTTTTCAAAATTTCTTAAATTCGGCACCGGAGCTACGGACGCCGAAATGGTTGACAACTGGGATTGGTTCAAAGACATCAATTACCTCTCTTTTCTGCGCGATATCGGAACCTATTATACCGTCAACCGGATGCTGACCATGGACAGCGTCAAGTCTCGTCTGGAACGCGAGCAGCCGATGTCGTTTTTGGAATTTAACTATATGCTGCTGCAGGGATACGATTTTATCGAACTCTACAAAAAATACGGCTGCCGGGCACAAATCGCCGGTTCCGACCAATGGGGAAACATTACCTCCGGTACCGAACTCGGACGCCGCAAATACGATGTGGAACTGTTCGGCTTCACCAGTCCGATTATCACCGACTCTGCCGGCAAAAAAATGGGCAAATCAGAGGGCAATGCCGTATGGATTAACGAAGAGAAACTTCCGGCATATGACTACTACCAATATTTTCGCAATATCGGAGATGCCGAAGTGGGCAAATGTCTGCGTATTTTTACGGATTTGCCGATTGATGAAGTCCGCCGTCTGGAAGCTTTGAAAGACCAAGAGATTAACGAGGCCAAAAAGATTTTGGCCTTTGAGGCTACCAAAATCTGCCGCGGCGAAGAAGAAGCCCGAAAAGCACAGGAAACCGCCATTCAGACATTTGAACAAGGCATTGCCGGCGGCGACCTCCCCTGTCTGGAAGTCGATTGTGCCGATGGACTGTGCGTTTTGGACGCCTTTGTACAAATCGGTTTTTGCGCCAGCAAGGGCGAAGCCCGTCGGTTGATTAAACAAGGCGGCCTAAAACTTAACGACAAACCGGTTTGTGACGAAAATTACCGCTGCTGTGCCGCTGATGTTGTTGACGGACAGATTAAACTGTCGCAAGGCAAAAAGAAGCACGGCTTAATCAAAATCAAATAATAACCAAACCGTTGCCCGACACCCCGTTTAGTAAAAACGGGGTGTTTTTTTGTCATCCAGGGTCAATTAATTATTTACTTATGTGTACAAATTTGTTACTATAAGAACAGAAGCAAACGACTAAAGGTCTTTAATTTTGGCAAGGATGACGATTATGAAACATTTTGGTTCTCTTCAGGCGATGTCTTTTTTCGCCGTTTTGTTTTCACTATCCGAAGCCTTCGCCGATAACCCGCATTTCACACCAATGTTATTATCACCTTCGTCGTTTGCCTCTCCTTCTACCGTTAAAACCGCCGGTGTCTACTGGATGCCCGATTATATCGGCCGTATCGGCGGATACGGCTACGGAAACCGAACCAACGATGACGAGCTTATAAACGGAGGCAAATATGCCAGCTGCGCTAACTACGGACTTGCCGCATCCTGCCTGCCGCAACAAAACGGAACCGTCGTTCACCCCACACCGGAGCTTACCTGCTACAAAGGATGCTCTTGTTCTGACCGCTATCAATACGATGCATCCAACTGCAAGCCTCCCTCTTATCCCTCAGGCGCTTCCTGCGGCGGAAAATACGCCGATTGCATTATCAACATTCCGGAAGCCTGCCTAGGATATACCCAAACTTGTCCCGACGGATGGCAATTGGAAGACGGCGGACGCTGCAAATATGACAATACCTACGGCACCTGCTGTAACAAATGCGACGGATTTGAAGAAACCGAAATTAAGCCAGGCTATATTGAAACATCCCGGTGCGACAGTTGCTTCGGAATCCGTTATAAAACGACTGTCAATCCCTGTGACGGTTATTTCGACTGTCAGTACGGGGCGGTTGCCGGCTCAGCGGTCTGTCAGAGCGGTGACGTCGTCAAATATAAAGAATGTAAAAAAGAACCAACCGTCTGTCCCGCCGAAAACTGGAATCTTGAAAGCTACTGGTGCAACGGTGCGCTTAAATGCTGGATTAAATAAGGAGACTTGTAATGAATAAACTACCGACTCTTTTGCTTGCAGCGGTATTCGCCGCAGCGGCGCTTACGTCTCAAACTCTCGCTCAGACCTGTGTCACCCCGCCTTCCTGCGAAAATCTCGGATACAACAAAACTGCGGCAATGTGCGCGGGATTGGATATTTTACGCTGTCCCTTCGACGACACCAAAGTTTTTTGCTCAAAAAAATATATGGCACAGATTGCCATCGGCGACATTTTGTTTTCGGACATGACGACGTCATCCAACCCGGTAACAGGGAAGACGCCGATTGGAATTGTCTTTGATTCTAATCAAAAACTGGCGTTGGCCTTATCGTCAAAAGGATCTGTACTATATACGGGCGATTACTTACAGAAAATGTTTTATTTTACCCCTGCCAGTGCTTCGGGTCATACTCTCACGCAAAAACTGCCGATGAGCTTTACTTTGTATTTACCTTATAACAAACTTAAAACAGATGAGGACGGCAAAAGAAATACCCAAAAGCTGGCCCTGTCTCTATCAAACTATACAACAGAGATAACTGCCGAACTCGATGACTTTATTGCGCCATTGACCGCTGCCATACAAAACGGTTTGGACACTTATTTGGATGAAGTCCGAAGAAGCTGCATCGGCTGTTCGGAAGATGATATTCAGAGCCGGGCTAAACAGCTTCAACTTAATGACTTAAATCAGATTCGAAGCGTGTTTTATGCTGCCAGTAATAGAGTTAAAGAAATTACCTCCAATTTGAGGGAGAATCCTTATACGGATGTTCTGGAATATAAAACAGCCGGCACTAATGCCGGAGACTGGTTTATTCCCTCCCAATCGGAGCTTAAACTCATCGGAATGAACTTTAATATGGTATTAAACAGTTATCGTAAGCTTAACATAACATACCACGCAGATTATAATACTACACCTCTCATATCAAGCACCGTACAGGGAGAGCATATCAGCGGTATAAAACTTAGCAATTCATGCAACACATCCGATCATGAACAAGATCCATGCAGTTACAGCCTGACGGATATTACTTTAAGCAATACAGGGTATACTCCTGTTGTTTACTTTCCTGTCATAAATTTTTAAATTACATATGACGCACCACAAAAAAACAGGAGCTGTTATTTGGCTGCTCCTGTTTTATAAAATGAAACATATCACTTTTCTAAACTAAGCGACAGTTCCAATAAGATAAATATCATCCTTAAACAGTCTGTATAATTTTTGTCATCCGGGGTTAATTTAGTGTTGATTCTCTTTTTGGGTTTTGATATACTGAAAGAGGAACAGCGGGTTCCGGTTTTCTTTTATTATCTGAGGACGACGGCCATGAGAA
>OKWJ01000846.1_pt1 | contig 29361 bp, 31 predicted proteins | sample 1607121 | NCBI WGS metagenome assembly OKWJ01 (sample SAMN04414080, study PRJEB24778) | human gut metagenome | material: faecal | host: Homo sapiens | reverse complement strand
TATCTCTCCGTTTTCCGTTAAAGAATATACTGCTTTTTCCGGCATATTTCCCTCCTTTTCCGTTCGGCTGGAAATCAAGCCTTTCTGTTCTAACTGAATCACTTTTTTATAAATAGAAGGCGTGCTGATCTTTACCCATTTTGAGATATTCCGGTATTCCACCAGTTTTTGAATATCATAAGCACTTAATTCCTCTTTTTTTAACATTCCTAACACGATTAAGTCAATGGTCGCCATTTATTTTTCTCCTTCCTTCTTGACAATTACTATAAATTATAGTAGTATATCTTTTGCATTTCAATTACTATATTTTATAGTAGTATATTTTATATTATATGTCAAGTGAAAGGAGTTACACATTATGAACAATCAAAAACAGAAAATGGAATTACTTGGAAATGCACCTGTTGCAAAAGCGCTCTTGGCTATGGGAATTCCAACCATGATCGGAATGTTGATCAATGCTTTGTACAACCTTGTGGACGCATACTTTGTCGGCGGACTAGGGGAAAGTCAAATGGGTGCAATTTCTATCGTTTACCCTCTTGGACAAGTTGTTGTCGGTTTGGGATTACTATTTGGAAACGGAGCAGCATCCTATATTTCACGGCTATTAGGACAGAGGAAAGAGGAACAGGCGAATAAAGTTGCAAGCACTTCTCTCTATTGCAGTTTAACCATAGGTATCATTCTCATTCTATTCTGTGTTGTATTCTTGAAGCCTATTTTAATTCTTCTCGGTGCAACCAAAAGCATTCTTCCTTACGCAATGACCTATGCAGGAATTTATATTATTTCTTGTATTTTCAATGTATTTAATGTTACCATGAACAATATTGTCACAAGTGAGGGCGCCGCTAAAACTACAATGCTTGCCCTGCTGACTGGAGCAATCCTGAACATCGCTTTAGATCCGATTTTTATCTATACCTTTGATTTGGGTGTTGCAGGTGCAGCCATTGCAACTGCGATTTCACAAGTAGTATCTACACTCGTTTATCTATACTACCTTTTCAGCAAAAAGAGTATTTTTCGTTTCCGCCTAAAAGACTGTTCCTTTTCCAAAGAGATTTTTTCAGAAATATTCAAAATTGGAGTACCTACCCTTGTATTTCAACTATTAACAAGCCTTTCCATTTCTCTAATCAACAATGCTTCCGGTACTTATGGAGATGCAGCTATCGCCGGAATGGGTGTTGTTACCCGGCTTGTTTCTATGGGTAGTCTGACTGTATTCGGCTTTATTAAAGGATTCCAGCCCATTGCAGGATATAGCTATGGTGCAAAGAAATATGAACGACTGCGCCAGGCAATCAAAACCTCAATCCTCTGGTCAACGATTTTTTGTGTCGTTGTAGGCTTTGGTTTTTTCCTCTTTCCAACACAAATCGTTTCACAATTTACAACCGGAAATGTAGAAATGATCCACATCGGAGCTAATTCCTTACGCATCAACGGTATTACTTTTATGCTTTTTGGCTATTACACAGTGTATTCTTCTCTTTTCCTTGCATTGGGGAAAGGAAAAGAAGGCTTTTTACTTGGGGCATGCAGACAAGGAATCTGCTTTATCCCTGTTATTCTCATTCTTCCCTCCATCTGGGGATTAAATGGAATTTTGTACGCACAGCCAATCGCTGATGTCCTTTCTTTTCTTATCAGTCTGTTTATGGCACTTTCTCTCCATAAACAACTAAATCTTTCTGGAACTCAAATAAACTAATATACCATATCGAAAGCGGAACTGCCCACATGCAGCACCGCTTTCTTCTTACAATCCACGACTCAATTTATATCCTACATCACAAAACGTTTTTCATATATAACAGTTCGAAGACCTATTTTCATTTATGAATCAGGACTTTTGAAATATGCAGATACCTTTGCCCCATCTGCAGTATTTGCAATTTTCAAATACCCATTGTGAAGTTTACAAAGCACCCTACAAATATAAAGTCCAAGTCCTAAATGCTCAGAATCACTTTTCTCTGTGAAATACGGATCTGTGGCTCTTAGCAGACTGCTTTTGTGAAACCCTTCCCCATCATCTGATACAGAAAGTAGGAACCCATTATTATCCGAAGAAATTGACATCGTTACTTGCGTCCTGGCATATCGAACAGCATTGGAGATCAAATGACTGCATACCTGTGTAATAAATGTGCTATCAAGCGCTACTTTTGAAACAGATATATTATTCTGCAGGAGCAAATTCTTTCCATTTTTCTCGCATACAATTTTTGCGTTTTCATACAAAGAAGATATAAATGACTGTAATGGTATTTCTTTGCATACTGGTAACGTCTCTTCCATACGTCTAAGGTTACTCATGCTGCTCACATAGTGTTCTATGCGAGAAATATTCTTACTCATTGTAACAGCGATTCTTCGTGTCTGTGGATTATCGCTATCTTGTAACATATCATTGTAACCCTTTAAGACAGTAAGAGGTGTTCGCAGATCATGAGCAAATGTAGCATTGAGTTCTTTTCGTTCTTCAACTTGTCTCCACATTTTAGAAAAATTGTCTTCGAGAGTTGTTCGCATCATTTTAAAAGCTGTGCATATCTTCCCTAATTCATCTTTCCTATCATAATCAATAAAGATATTTAAGTCATTGTTTGCTATTTTTTCAGATGCTACCCATAATTCCTCAAACGGTTTCTTCAGATTGTTTCTATAAAAAAGTAACATAGCAGCAATAATGCATAGTGAAAAATAGATAGGTGCTGCAAGTACGGGAATTGTTTCAAAAGTGATGATTGCATGCTCATCCTGTTTATACAATGGATCTTGGACATCACTAATATAAGCACCTTCACCAAACCGTTCCCTTTGCTCATTCGTTAAATAATATTTTTCACCGGATATATGATACGAAGCTCTAATGCTTTCAACAGTAGTATTACATATAGAAAAAGTCGCTACGGAAAGAAAAAGAGCAACTAGAATAGAAACAAGTACATAGAGAGCAAGGATTTTTTTGAGAGATAAACTTTGTCTAGGATGTTTTATTTGTTCCATTTATTCACCCCCAAACTCTTTTTTAACAAAAGCAGCACTGATTTTCAACCAGTACCGCTTTTCTTTTAAATCCCAGAATTAAATTTATATCCTACACCCCAAACGGTTTTAATATAAGAACTTCCTTTCGGGTTATTCCCCAGTTTCTTCCTAAGCTGGCTGATGCACCACATGACTGCATTTTCATAGTCCATGACTTCTTCTGTCCAAACTGCATCGTAGATTTGTTCTTTGGAGCGTATCCAGCCCGGATGCCCGGCAAGGTACACTAAGATGTCAAATTCGTGACGCTTGAGCAGAATTTCCTGCCCATTCCGATAAACCATCTTTTCTGGAAGTAAAATCTGCAGATCTGCCAGTTCTATTTTTTCTGAAGGTAGCGTCCGGTCCTCTACATCAGCCGAACCTTCTACTGCCTCCAGGATTTTCTTCAGTATATCTTCTTTGGTGTCTGGAACAGATAAAATTACGATTTTCCCATCCGCATCACCTGCCTTGATTCTTTCTGATTGTTTATTCTGTCCGCAGCCTTTCTATAAATCTATTTAGTTATCAAAATTACGCAGTCGTTCAATCACCGTTTCATCCGAAATTGCCTTATAGACAATCGCCGGAACACTCAGACAGATTACAAAGATTGCTGCGATCAAGCCAATCACAAGGGCAACCGGGTATTCAAATACTGCATAATCTACCATATTCGGCACTGCCCTTGCTACCAGGAATAGAAATGCGTTTCCGAAAGTCATAATCAGCAGCGTAGAGATCAATGCATAAATCCCGCCTTCTAAGGTCAGTATTTTCACAATCTGCTTTTTCGTGGTACCGATACTTTCCATAATGGCAAACTCATTTTTCCTTGCCACTACGCCCGTCAACATCACGTTGACGAAATTAACCAGACCGATGACAATGAGCAATACTGCCGCGCCATTTCCCAATAAATTCATAGAATAAAACATCTGGTCGAACATTTCCATCCTGTTGACCGGGCTCTCAAACTGCCATTCCGATGTAGTCAGCGTGTTATTGATTGCTTTCAGTTCCGTATCGATTCGCTCAATGTCATCTGTATCTTGAACGTCAACACCAAGCGCCGAAATAATCGGTTCTTTTGTCAGTCGTTCCATACCGGCTTCGCTGACAAAGAGGATATCCGGTACAATCTCAACAAACTTACGTCTATCAATTCCTTCGGTAAGGTTATCCTCATAATCATCATACTTAAATGAACCATCAATCAGAAAATCCATTGCCTTTCCGTCTGTGCTGTCGGCGGTCAACGTCAGCGTGTTTCCGACTAACGCTGCATTCGGTGAAAAATAATCATTATCTGTTCCCGAAATCGCTGTCTTACCCTGCTTGAACGCTTCTATGTCTATCGGCTTATCTGAGTGGTTTGCGTTATATTCTTCCAAAGCCTCATCATTATTCAGTGTCGTAATGTAGCAGCCGTACTCACCGGCATCTGCATATCCTCTTAACGATGTCAACATTTGATCATAGGATTTCCCATCCGCTTTATAACCGCTGTCCTCATATTTGATTTTCATAAAATCTTCCAAAGCCGCTTCGTCAAAGTCAATGCTTGCCCAGACGGTCTTACGCGTATCTACTCTTTTAATTCCGTCAATCTGCTCGATCTGCTTTACAAAATGCTCATCAAACTGCGGAACCTCTTTATTGGGCTGTTCCGGCTGCTCAAACTGGATATCGGTGTATTCAAAAGAATAATCATAATATTTTTTAATATAGTTTTCTCCTTTGACACTTCCTACAATCCCATTCACGCCTAAGATCATAGTAATCCCCATAAACAGAGACATAAATACAAGGATTGCACGTTTCTTATCTCGGAAGACATTATGGAACGCCATCACATGCAGCTTGCCACCATTAGTGGAATTTCTACTTTTCGTTTTCTTCGGTGCGAAGTTCTGAAATTTCAGCGCTTCTACCGGTGAAATTTTCGCAGCTGCTTTTGCAGGTGCATTGCAGGCAATCCAGACCGTTACTGCTGAAAAGAGGATGGACAGAATATAGATCAGCGGGTGAAAGAACACCTCTGCATCCATCATCGACTTGCCTTCCTCAAATCCCTGATTCAAAACAAAGGGAACAATTCCAAAAGAAACGACAGTTGCTAACAAAATACCAATGGGAATCCCGATACAGGCAAACTTCACTGCCTGACTTTTCACCAGAGATTTAATCTGCGCCTGCGTTGTCCCCATCGTTTTCATCAAACCATAAAAACGGGTATCCTTTGAAATGGAAATATACAGAACGTTATAAATAAGCAAATAGCCACTTCCAATGATAAAAAAGACCAAAAGGATTTCCATTGCGATGACGGAGCCGCTTGATGATTTCATGGAAACCGCACCGCTAAAAGATTGATTTTCATTTAACTCCACATCTCTTTGAATCCGCATAAAATCATCTGGCATTTTCTTCAGCGATAAAGAAAGGACTCCATCCTCTGCCATTGTATAGCCTGCATTTTTGCAATACTCCTTGGAAACAAATCCCATTCCCGTGCCTGTATAGGAGTGAAACCATCCACTCAAGGTGAAGGTTCTCTCCTGCTCCCCGTTTTTGTCGTAGTAGGACAGAGGAACTTCCATATTCAGTTTTGGTTCTGTAATTCCTAACTGCGAAAGGGCATCCTCTGACAGCATGATTTCATTTTCATCGGAAGGATATTTCCCTTCTAAATCTTTGATTGCTTCTTGATAATGTTCTTCCCATTCTGTATTGTCGTAATATTGAAGCGCGATAGAAAGTTCACGCCCCTCGTCATTCTTCTCTGTGACAGAGCCGACCATATACTGCATTCCAACCGTTTTTACGTACTCCAAGTCCCGAATCTGCTGTTCCTGGGCTTTGGTCGGCATCGCAAGAGAAACGTCAGCGGTTGTCCCTTCGGTACGTACCTGCATTAACTTCATGTTCTCCGCATAGTTAATTCCTAAGCTAAATACGGTGGTAATCATGAACGTGGTGAGGATGATTGCAAATACCGCAAACAGATTCCTTATGCGGTTTGCTTTCATCATCCCTCTTTCCACACGCTTTACAGCTTTTTTATTCCGGTTAGCGTGCATACCTCACACCTCCCGAAAGAACCTTACCATCCTCAATGCGAATGATACGATCTGCCATCCTCGCTATCTCCTCATTATGGGTGATCATAAGGATCGTCTGGTCGAACTCATGACTAAGCGACTGCATCAGCAAAATCACGTCCATACTTGTTTTAGAGTCCAAGTTTCCCGTGGGTAATGCGTAGTTATTAAGAATATTGTTTTTGTGCATTTTGTCATTTTTCAGCATTCCTGTGGCGCGGATCCGGCTCTGGCCGATATAGCTCAGAATGCAATTTGCACAAAAGGCAGCGATCTCTGTGACCGCTGCCTTCTTTTTACTCTTCGATTTCTACTTCTGTGATCTCTGCTTCAGCGGCTGCTACTTCTTCCGCCGTCGCCGTTCCGACTTTGTTCCCATCCTTGTCGTATGTGTTCACAGTCCCGTCTGCATTTTTTTCAAGCGCTCCTTCCGGGATATTGTCTGTTGCGATTGCTTTCATCTTTTCCTCCTATTTCTTCAAAAATGCTGAGCTGCTGAAACCTGTGTACAGCACGCCGTCGATCTTCACCTGGATATATAACCACTTCACGCTGCCGCTTTTGTTGTAATATCCATAGCACTGTACTGATGTGCCTTTCGGAATGAGTGCCAGGGCCTTCTTGTTGGTTCCGGCATCGTTTCGGATGTACAGGTTCGCTGTTGTCTTGTATGTTCCGGCCAGACTGTTGTCCCTGTATTTTGCTTTACAGGTGGCCGTGACTTTCTTCGTCGTCTGCTGGCTCTGTGACTGTTCCTTCGTCGGATCCGCTGCCTGAGCTGCTGATCCATTCAGGATCTCGTTCACTTTTGCCTGGATTGCCTTCGGATCATATCCTGCTGACTTTAATTCTTTGGATCTCTCCGGATCGTTACCCCACTGTCCGGCGATAACTTCACGTGCTACTGTCGTGATATCTTTTCCTGGCTTATTCTCCGGTTCTGCCACAGTATTGTCTGTGTACTTCGGAGTGATGAAGCCGCGGATGTATTTGCCGTTGATGGAGATCGTCCGTCTTTTGACAGCGTTGCTGTAGTTGCCCTCCATGACAACCATGTATCCCGCTGCCTCGTTGACGTAGATCACGGTTCCGATGTGATCCGGATTTCCTGTGTTGTCTCCGGTTCCTTTATCTTCCCAGTCGTACAGCACCGCATCACCCGGTTTCGGAACGTATGCGTCATTCTCCACCCAGCAGCCCATCTCTTTTGCCCTTTCAATGATGTAATAGCATGAGATTTCGACAGGCATCACTGCTGTGTAGTCCAGCGCTTTGGCTGCGGCTGACCACGTGGCTGCACACCATGCCCAGTCATACTGCATTTTTACACTGCGTGGGAATGGCTGTTTGCTGTTGTAGATGTCGATGATCTTTTTATGTGATCCGTCCGACTCTTTCAGACCTTCCCATGATGTGACCTTGTCTACTACTTTTTGGCGTGAATATGTTGCCATTGTTTCCTCCTCTTCTTTGTTCACGTATTTCTTGATCCATTTCACGCAGCATTCGTGCCTTTTCTGGAACTTCTTGTCGCCCACCTGGTTTGTGTTCGAATTGTCTTTCTGATCCAGGAGAAGAGACTCGAAGATCGTGTCCGGTGTGTATGGTTTCTTTGCTCTTTCGAAGATCCTCCGGACGGGCTTCCCGCCTCCCAGGTGATTGATCTCGCACCACATCATCTGCGCGGCGATATCTTTTACCCCGTATTCCTCTGCTGCTTTGATGTAGTTCTCCATCAGCTGCTCAAACAGCTGATCCTGGCACTTCTTTCCGGCTTCTGTTGTGATGATCGCGATCAGTGCTGCCTTCTCCTTCTGTGAAGGATCCCATCCTGTTTTTTCCCAGTCCACTGCCAGCTTCTTCTCGATGCCAGCAGTGTCTGCCTTCCGGAACGCATCGGGATCCGCTTTCAGGGTCATCTTGCACAGCTTTGTTGCTTCTGATCCGTAATTCTGTGCCCATCCCAGCGTACATGTTTTTTCGTTGTCGCTGTTTTTACCTTTCCCAGCATATGCTGCATAGTTTCTTTTCCCATATACCTGGCCACCGGACTCGACTGCTCCGATGATGTTCGTCAGGATCTTCAGATGCTCCGCTTTCATTGATTATTCACTTCCTTTGTCTTTTGCTTTATTTGTCAGGACTTCGATTGCATTCTGGATCACTGCCGGGAGTGGTATGCCCATCAGTCCGGCATTCTCTACGATGCTGATTAGCTCATTTGCCATAAATCCGATAATGACGGCATTCCTGATGTAGTTGACTCCGATTGCCAGATCCAGGCGGTATGCTATCAGTACGAACAGGAGTGTCACACACTTCCGGCACAGGCCCTTCCAGCCTGCACGGCTTTCCAGTGTTCCGTTCTCGCTTTTCTTGCTATTGTGAAAGATGCCTGCCACTGCCAGGCCTGAGATATAGTCAATCACCATGAAGATGATCAGCGTTATCAGGGCCTGATCCCATCCCCCGAATGCTGCCGCTATGGCACTGCCTACCATGCCCACAGCTGTGCAAATTGTTTCTTTTGTCATGTCTCTTATAACCTCCTCATTTTCATCTCGATCGTGTCCAGATCGTTTTCTGCTTGTCTGCGTGCTTCTGTTATATCGTCGAAGGCTGCCCCGGCGATCTTCTCCTGCTCGATCAGTATTGCCTGCTTTCTCACGATCCCCGCTAGTGTTTCGGTGACGCTGCACATCATGTCAACGATCTCCAGCAGACCTCCAGATCCTCCTTCATATGGTTCCTGATTACTCATAGATCTCTCCGGTGATGATCTGATATTCTTCCGGCGTGATCTTTCCCTTTTTAACCATATTCTTCAGCATTTTTTTGTTCCAGAAACCTTTCTTGAAATATTCCTGGTACTGTTTTGCGGTCTTTGACAGCTCCGGCTCTTCCTGGATCTCTGCATCAGCTCCGGCCTTTTCTGCTGTCGCTTCTTCAGCAGCCTGATCAGCTGCTTCAACTGCTTTTGTCGTCTTTGTCTCTGCCATCTTCTACTCCTCCTCTTCCATCATGTTCTGGTCTTCGGCTTCCATCTCTTCCGGCAGCTCAACGTCTGCCATCGCGGCCACATACACGATCGTCGCCTGCTGTCTTTCGATCTGTGCCTGCATGTCCTCCATGTTTCTCTGGTCTTTGATCGTTCTCTGTTTTCTCACCATGCTCATGTCGCCCATGTTCGTCCTCCTTCCATAGTGCTGCATAGAACTCTTCCATGCGTCTGATCAGCTTCTTTGAATTGCCTTTCTCTGCGTGTGCCTTCCAGGCCTCGAAGCATTCGTCTACTTTTTTCTTCGTCATCCTGCCCTTCCTCACCAGGTTGACCATGCGGCGGAGCTTCTTGCGTTCTGCCTTGACATTCTGCGGATTTATAATTCTGATGATCTTTCCCGTCTCAGTCAGTCTGTGAGTAAATCCCAGGAACTTGATCCCGTCCTTCAGCGGGAAGATCTTCGTCTTCTCCGGATGCAGTTCGAAGTCTATCTCATGCAGGTGTTCTTCTATTGCCTCCTTGCACCGGATCAGTTCTTCTTCTGTCTCTGCGATCAGGAAGAAGTCATCCATGTATCTCTCATACGGTTCGATCTGTTGCTGTTCCTTGATCATGTGATCCATCGGATCCAGCACGGAGATCCCTGCGATCTGTATCATCTGGCTGCCCGGATTGTATCCTTTTTCGCCTTCGTACTGTTGGCGTAGGATCTTCTCCGTCATCTCATAGATCTCTGGCGGCAGCTTCTTCTTGAATGCTGCCTCTGTGACTTTGTGGCTCATGTTTGGGTAATATCCGTGAATGTCGCACTGTAGCACATACCCATTCAGTCCGTGTTTTCTGTAATAGCGTTTCAGGAACTCGTCCAGCTTGTCCCTGGCCGCGTCTGTCCCTTTGCCCTTCTGGCATGCCATATTTGCGTAGATGAATGATTTTGTCATCGTCGGATACAGCACATTGTCGTTCAGGGATCGCTGATATACACGATCACGGAAGGCGATGCTGACAGTCTCCCTCTTCTTTGGGTGGGTGATCATAAACTTCTTCGGAGGCCGTGGCTTATAGGTTCCATCTTTCAGCTGCTTTTCCAGTCGCAGTGTCTGCTCTATCCCATTCAGATAGAAGTTTGCCACTGAGTCCTTCCAGAGCACGTTCTTCTTGCATCGGTGCATTGACTCATACAGTGCATCGAAGCCGATCACCTTCTCCTTGATGTCGTCTTCACCCATATATTCACCTGATTATTATTTTTTTGATGCTTCACGTGTATAGCTCCCCGCTCCTTCCGGCGCGTCTTGCATCGTGTCGCTGTTGTTTTGCCTTTCGGCACGGGTTTCGGCTCCTTGCGTCTATTATTCACGGGCACCGTACCTATGGCACGGCTTTCTGTCCGTTTATCTGCGCAATCCGGGGCGAAGCGATTGCTGTTCGTCGCGTTGTTGTTGTTGACGTTGCCGCTCGCGTTCACGTACCACGTATTGTTCGCGTTGCCGCGATTAGCACTGCGCAAGCGAACGTTCTGCGCACAGCCTACACCCGTATACTAAACCTATCACATTTGTGAATAGCGTTTTGTATCTGACTCTATCCAGGATCTGATCAGTCCCCTGGCTTCGATAGTCTTGCCTCCCCAGTATTTGATCCTCTTTGTCTTCAGGTGGAACAGCGTCTGCGCCATCTGCATGAGTGCCAGCAGATTGTTGCATTCGATCGCTGCGTGCTCCTGAAGCTCTCGCCTGGCTTTTATCTTTTCTTCTTTGTCCTCGTCCGTCTTCCTGATCAAGATATTGTTTGCCGTCCAGCAGTATATGAATATATCCTTCGCTGTCCGGATGATGTCATTCGTCAGCGCACTCTGATACTGTTCCAGGAATACGTTCTTGTTATTGCAGATCTTTATGGTGTAGATCGCCAGCATGTTTGCTTTCACCAGGACTGTGAAACGGCCTTCACCTCTCTGCCCTTCTGGTACTGCCATTTGATCCTCCTCTGAAACCTCTCCGGCATCCGTGGGTGCCGGAGATTATTTGATGCCTTAGCAGATGACGCAAGCCGGGGCGAAGCGATGTCTGTACGTCGCGTAGTAGTGGTTGACGTCGCCGCCCATGTGCACGTACCACGGATTGGTCGCGGTGCCGCGATGAGCACTGCGCAAGCGAACGAGCTGCGCCGATGTCTTTGCGTTGATCGCATATGTGATCGGAGGGCCGCCTTCTGCGAATGCTTTGTACCACGGTGTCGGTGTGGATCTCTCCACGGCTTTCTTCCAATACTCCCAGGCATCTCCTTCGATGCCGGAAGCCTGCGGTGTGATGAACTCCTGCTCCAGGGACGGAAGGAAGATCTTGTCATATGTATCTTCGTAGGTTCCCTCTGCTGCATCCGTGACTGTGTTCAGTGCTGTGCGAACCTTCACTGCTTTGATCGCTGCGATGAAGTCGTCGCTGTATCCGGCCAAAAATCCGGCATGTGATGCAAACTCTGCGGGTGGTCTGTCCCACTTGTTCTGCGGCTTCCACCACTGTCCTGCTGCCGCTGCGCTGTTCAGGTACTGGCGGATCGCTGACTGGCTCCATCTGTTGTACCCGTATGCTACGCGCTGGATGCTGTTCAGTTTGCCATCTCCTGCGGCTGTTAATGTTCCCAGGTTGGTGCCGTTCGATCCGGCCGAAGGTGTCACTGTCTCGATCGGTGTCGTGCTCTCTGCACTCTCGTATGTGCTCACTCTCCAGTTTGCAGGTGCCTGATCCGGCATACCTGCGAAGCCAGCGATCTGCCCGCCTGCCGGTACCGGTTTGGTTAGCGTGAACTGGTATACCTCGTTTTTCTTGCAGTACGTTCCCCAGTTTTCTCCTACGATCACGTTATATGTGCCTGCTGCCAGTTCTGTCTCTGCGTAATAGAATGCCTCCGCAGCATCGAACTGTACGCCAAACGGTGAGCAGAAATGCCACTGCATGAACATGCCCGGCACGATCTCTCCGTTCTTCAGCTCAACGTCCGAAAAATGGACGATGTCATGCGGCACGTCGTAGTTTGTGCTGCCATCTGTCCATTTGTGGATCAGCTGATCGCCGACTTCCATCAATGTCGGGCCGTATCCCTGTCTCACCAGTCTGCTGATGCTTCCCATCTCCGAAGTGATAGCTGCGATCTGATCCTTCGCAGTGGCCGACATGATCGCTGTCTGCCGTGCCATCTCTGCCAGCATTTTCTGTGCTGTGTTCTCTGTAAATAATTTACCCATGTTCTTTTATTCCTCCTTCTGGCATACATCGCCATCTTCGTCGATGTATAAACCTAATTCATCAAACTGCCCGCGGATCGCTGCGCCGATCGTAGGATATACCTTTCCTTTTCGATCAACGCGGCCGTCAGCAATTTCTCCTTCTGCTGATCCTTCATATGATGCCAGCGCCTGCTCCAGGCTTGCCTTCAGCTGAGCATTCTCATTTTTCAGATCTTCTATGCTCTGCTCGTTTCTTTCGATCTTATCGACCGATGCCTGAATGCTTTCCTTTGCCAGGTTTGCCTGGCTATATGCGTTCTGCGCATTCTGCATATAGGTTTCCGCGTTTCTCTCGGAAACTGCTGCATTTGTTTCGTGCTCTCTGGCGTTCTCCAGCGTTTCGCTACACAGGTTCTGGATCTGCATATACCATACCTGTTCAACAGGTTCTTTCATGATGTCAGATCCGTGCATACCATCGTACACTTCTACTTCGACAGGCATGGTATTCATGACATATTCCTGTCCAGCGAACTCGATACAGAACGACAGTGTGCCGGGATCCTGAAGTGCTTCGCCTGGCACTACCCATCCGAACAGCAGGAAGTCGTCGTTCCTTCTTACATTGATCACTTTGTTAATGTCGGAAAATCCCAGTTCTGTGACATAAATCACTTCGATATTTTTCTCCGACAGATCTATGCCGTCATAATAGCGTGGCATCCGGAAGGCGATATACTGCGAATTTCTTTCGCCGCTGATCAGTGTCTGCCCTTTGATGATAGATATACTCTTGTCATCGCTGGACACCTCAAAGATCATGTCGTCTGCGTACTTGTTCGTGTTGTCGTACCCGTCCATATACTCATAGACTTCGCTCATGTTTTTCACCTCCTCTTTTATTTTGTTCTAACCCACACATATATGCTCAGGTATGGCGGCATATTGTTGTGGGCCTGTCCGCCTCCTGTTGCTCCAGTATTTCCGGTTCCTGCTGCCCCAGTATTTCCGGTTCCTGCTGCCGTTGTCTTTAGTGTTCCTGATCCTGCTACGGTTACAGCATGCGTATGTGCTCCCGCACTGCTTGTGCCGTGTGTTGTATTTGAACTCGAAGCCTGCGCCGCATATCTTGCCGTTCCTGATGCTGCGACTTTATTTCTCGCAACAGTATGGCTGTGTGCTCCTGCGCTTCCGGTACTGGCTGAATGGCTGTGCGATGCAAGATCGTGGGTGTGTGACGGCCCGGTGTGGGTGTGTGACGGTATCTGTTTATCCGTCAGAGTTACTTCTTCAGCTCCCCCGGTTGTTCCGGCCTGGTGTCCTGCATCCGCAGCAAACAGGAATTTCCCTTGGATCTGCTCCCAGGTTCCGCCGAACAGGCTGGCCGGATTTGTGCTCTTGTTCGACATATAGATCGCCCCTACTGGATAGATCATGTCGATCAGCCCAGACAGTTGCGGCAGCAAGCTATACAACGGTGTTACTGCCGTGATTTCCAGATTTGTCAGTGTTACCTGGTATAATGGGAAGTCATCCACATCATCGCCATTATACAGATTGCCGGATGTCAGTTTCGGCAGTGCTGCCTGCTGCCCATTCGTTACCGGTGTGCCTTTTAACACGATCAGATGTGCGCTTTCCACGCTGGTCATAGTGTCCTGCGTGTATCTGATCGCAATGATGTCTTTTCTTGTCTGTCCCTGCGATCCGTTCTCAATCGTTGCGGCCTCTGTGTCGTTGGTCGGTATGTTAATGTGCCGCCCCTGGTTGATCAGGTCGCCGCTGCCTATGCGGATCAGGTTGTTCGTCTCGATCGTCGCCTTGAACATTGTTCCGGTGCGCATGACGTACTTCCCGGTGCCACATACCCCTGCATGATACAGGGCATCATCTGCTGCTGTCACATGTCCCTGTCCTGCATAACCTGTTATTAAATGCACCATATTATTTCACCTCGTATGTTATAGTTACGTCATCGTTGTCGATCTTGATGACTTTCTTGCTCACTTCTTGGACGACTGTGATCCCGGTTGTATTCTCACTGGTTCCCACAATATCGCCCACGTCGTAGATTTGCTCTGTCTCTTCCAGCGCAATGTTTGTCAGATCTGCCTGGTGTGCAGCCTCTATTCTTTCCACTGCGCTTTTTGCCATGACGGCGTACTGATCTGTCACCTTCTTGTAGTATTTGTTCTTCGTAAATGCTGGTGCCACAGTCTCGTCTGTCTCGCTGTAGTATTTGTTCTGCGCCCATGTTGGCGCTGCGTCTTCATACTTTGTATAGTATGTATTTGCCTTCCAGCTCGGTGCAGCCGTTGTATTTACCTGCGTATATCTCGCCACAGCTCCCCATGCAGGTGCTACCTGGTAGGATGTCCTGGTATAATAAGTTCTTGCCTTCCATGCTGGTGCTTTCTTCTTTTTTGTCAGTTTTACGGCCTCATATCCGCCGTTCTTTTTCTTTTGGTAGTAAGACGTGCAATTATCATTCCAGTCAGTCGGTTTTCTCGTCTGTACCTGGTATTTGTATTTTGTAACGCCTTCTACTGTTTTGTACTCTGTCGTTACGCCGTCAGAGTAAAAATAATAATAATTTCCGTAATTTTTCGACCAGTCTGAAGGTTTCGCGGTCTGCCTTTTGTATGTTGTGCTTTCTACTGCGGCCACTTCTTTGTAGCTGCTGCCACTCTTTTGATAGTATTCGCCGTACTTTGCAGCCCAGTCTGAGGGCTGTGCTGTCTGTACCTGATATACTGTTGTACCCTTTACTGCTGTGTATGTTGTGCCGGATCTGGTGAAATAACTGTCAAAATTCACTGTCCAGTCGTATGGCTGTATTCTTTGCAGAACATATCCCACTTTCACCTCTTCTACGGCTTTGAATGATCCGTTTTGCTGTTCCCAGTATCCTGTGCTGTTGTTCTTCCAGTCTGAAGGCTGTGCAGTCAACAGTATGTAGTTTTCTGTGATCTCTGCGCTGGGATAGTCCAGGATCTCTGTCACTTCATCCTGCCCGTACAGCAGTTTCTTTTCATCAGTCAGAATATAATCTGAGTCCTGGAGCGGCTCCGGAACCGCTGCATACGGCTGTATCCCGCCGTTCTCGTCAGAGAAAATGTGGATCACTGCCCTGTCCTTCAGATCTCCTTGTCCCAGGCATATGATGTGGTTCACTGGCTTAAAGTCTTTCTGAATGGTCAGATCCACCTGTGACGTGTTGAACTCTTCATCTTTGCTGTAGTCAATGCGTGGTAGTGCTGATAATATTATTTTTTTATTTTTCCACACGATATGCAGCTTCGCGTCTGCATCCTTCAGCATCTTCCTTGTGCCTGTGTATGCATCCAGATATCTGTCCATCTGGTATGCCTGGATCTGTATGCCGGAGTCTTCAGTGGATGCCTGGAACAGATCGGAAAGGTCTATCATGTCGATGATCTTTTGCAGCACACTGTTTGCTTCCCCATCAAATACTGCGTAATCCTGCCCAGGATCCGGGCATATGATCTTCTTGGCCATGATGCCGTGCCACGTTCGTCCTATATAGGTGATCTCGTCCTTTGCTGTGTTTACTTTGATCTTGTCTATGACGCCGCCGTACTCTTCGCCCTCCACGTATAGGAAAAAGCCAGCCTCACAGCAGTGACTCGACCGGTCGATCGTGCATTCGAAGTCGTTCTCGTCTTCCCCGAATGCCATATCCATCAGGTATGCGTCCATGACTCCCAGATCTTTCCTGGTTTCATCTGCATATATCAGATCCATACCGGTTCACCTCTTTCGTCGTATAGTGTGATGTCCATTTTCTGCTTCCTGTCTCTCATGACCAGAGCTGTCCCCTGCGGTATCTTTGCGAATACATCCCCATCTCTGTCTCTTTTGTCGAAGATGTTCGTTTCCTGTCCTGTTATAGAATACTGCCTGATCTTCTTCGTTATCGAATTGATCACTGCATATTCTCCTTCCAGTAGTTCTGTTTCCAGGCCATAATACTGTCCGCCGATTGTGGCTGTAGGGTTTACTGCCGGGCCGTAGAATATCAGCTCGAAGTTTGCTTCGCTGATACAATCGTTTTCTATGATCTCAACCAGCTCACTCCGGTCGTAGTCGTATCCATAGTCGCGCGGATAGTCCAGCGTCCCCGTTCCGGTTGATACAGAGAAATATTGAAACGTCTCTTTGTGGATCCAGTACGGGTTTGTGCTGATGAACTCCACTTCGTGTTCTATACTTTCGAACAGTTCTTCATAGTCGCTGTTCTGCGTGGAAAAAATAAAGCCTTCTTTGTAGAAGTTTCCCCACCATATTCTTCCAGGTGTCAACATTCTGACATCTTTGTCGAATATCCGGTGCATGCTGTACATGATCTCGTTGAACTGTTCTTCATTCTCTGCCATGATCGACAGCGTGAGCTTTGCCGTCTGTATGTCCTTGTAAAATTTCTTTACCCTGGCCAGGCCGTTCACTCCGGAGATCGTTGTGTATTTCCAGATGTTCTGCGTCAGGTTCTCCGGATCCTGTGTATAGATCCCATCAGACATCAGGTTCAAGATCTGCCCATCTGCTGCTTCATAATACAGCTGTGCCATTTACACATACCCCCTCACCATTCTGCCCATCTGTCTGCCGTCCAACTCCAGGCTGACATTCAGTCTCGCACATGCGTGTGCAATCTTTTCGCCCAGGAGATCGTAGTCAATAGTTGACGCTGCCATCGCATTGTCTACGGCCGCCTCTACATATCCCTGAAGTACGTCTATTGGTGCAAGCGCTTCGTATCCTGACTCGCCTCCTACCATCTTTTTGCCCGTCTTCGTGTTGGTTCCGATCGCTGTTGCTTTCTTCAGAATTGCGCCCTTTGCATACCATTCAATTCCGATACTCGGTGCGGTTCCTCTTCCTGCGATACCCCACGGGGCCTCACCGCCTGAGATCCTGAAGTGCGGAACCTTAATGTGCGGGAGTGATATATGCAGGCCGCTGAACAGGTTCTTGATGCCGCTCACCAGATTTGATAGTGTATTCTTTGCTGTTGTGATCGGGCTTGTAATCGCTGTTTTTATGCCGTTGAAAATGCTCGTCACTGAGCTTTTCAGTCCGTTGAATACACTCGTCACTGTGGACTTGATGCCGTTCACCGCTGTGCTGACTAGAGTCTTTGCCGTGTTGATCGGAGTTGTGACTGCTGTCTTGATTGCATTCCACACTGTTGTTGCTGTGCTTTTCACTCCGTTGAATACGGTTGTCACTGTGGTCTTAATGCCGTTCACCGCTGTGCTGACTAGAGTCTTTGCCGTGTTGATCGGAGTTGTGACTGCCGTCTTGATCGCATTCCACACTGTTGTGGCCACAGTTTTCACAGCATTGAATACAGTCGTCACCACGGTCTTGATGGTATTTACAGCCGTTGATATGGCTGTCTTGATGCCGTTCCAGATCGTGCTCGCTGTTGTCTGTATCGCCGTGAATACGGTTGTCGCCACGGTCTTCACTGTGTTGAACACAGTTGTCACCACGGTCTTCACTCCGTTCACCGCTGTCGTCACAGCCGTCTTGATGGCGTTCCAGATTGTTGTTGCAGTTGTCTGTACTGCTGTGAATACATTCGTCACTACGGTCTTCACTGTGTTCACCACGGTGCTGATCGTCTTCTTGATGCCATTCCATACAGTCGATGCCACGGACTTGATCGTGTTGAATATCGTGCTGATCGTCGTCTGCATCTGGCCGAATATGTTCGACGCTGTGTTTTTTATTGTACTGATCGCTTCTGTCACGAAATCCTTCACTGCTGTGAATGCTCCGATGCACACTTCTTTTACTACTGTGAATGCCTTGTCCACAATTTCCCGGAATTGTTCACAGTGGTTATATGCATATACCAGTCCGGCCACCAGTGCGGCTATTGCTGTGACGACCAGGAAGATCGGGTTCAGCATCATTGTAGTATTTAGCAACGAAAAGGCCTTCGTCACCATACCGATCAGCGAACTAATTCCCAGCGCCGCTGCCAGCGCCGTCAGTGCTACAGTCACGGCCACCAGGATCGCCTGAAGTGCTGGTGATGATGATATCACTTGCGCGATCGACGTGATCACCCCTGATACAGCCTTCACTACGTTGGATATAACCGGGGCAAACGTCTGGCCCAGTGCCATGCTGACATTGTTTGTCGCCTGCTTCCAGCTGTCCTGCATTGTTGTCGCGTTTTCTGTAGTGCTCTGGAGTGCGCCATCGTTCTCTTCCAGCACCTGCGTCCACTTTTCAAGCTCCAGGTTCCCGTTCTGCACATTTGTGGCCAGTTCCTGTGCTGCTTTCTTTCCGAAGATCTCTTCTACAGTCTTGCCTGTGTCTCCCACCTGCGTCTGTAGTGCTTCCGATACCGTATCGCAGTTTCCGATCGCTTTTATGGCTGCTTTAAACGCGCCAGGCACGTCGTCCGTGGTCGATGACAGATTTGCTACTGCCTTTGTCATGCCTCCCATTACTGTGCCGACATTGGCGCCGCCGTCAGATAATGAGATCAGCATGGCCAGTGCTTCATCCGTGCTGTATCCTAATTCCTGGAACTGTACACTGTTGTCGCTCAGGTATCCAGACAGCTCGTCTACAGACATCTGGCAGGACTGGTTTGCTGTGGTCAGATCATCCAGCAGGCTATCCACATCTGTGATGTCAAGCCCCCATCTTTTCGTGATGTTTGCGATGCTGTCCACGGCTTTTGTGCCGTCTGTTCCTGTGTGCTGCGCGAAGTTCATGATCTTTGTTGTCATTCCTTCCGCACTGTCTCCAGTTATGCCGAAGCGTGTGTTCAGTTCTGCCAGTACGTTTGCCGCGTCTGATAATGTGGCGTCTGAGTCTGCGATCTGGCCGAACGCAGATCTTGCTGACTCGTTGAGACCATCCAGCGCTTCGCCTGATGCTCCGGTGCCTTCTACTATGGCGGCGCTGGCATCGTCAAAACTTTCTGCCAGCTCGACTGCTGCCTCCCCGATCTCTTTCACCATATCGGCAATGCCCGCATTCACCAGGATCTCTGCCATAGTGTCCGTCGCTTCGCCTGCTCCGTCCGCTGCCTCTGCCTGATCTCCCAGGCCGTCGTTCAGATTATTGACATCTGTCAGCAGCTTCTGTTCTTCTACCTGCGCATATGTGAGCTGTCGTTCCAGGTTCTGTACTTCTGTGCTGTCTTCTCCGTAGATCTGTTTTGCAATTTCCAGTTTCTGGCTCAGCGCTTCCTGTTTCTCTTTGTTAGTTTCAAGCGCTTCTTGCAACAGCTCCTGTTTTGTCTTCATGTACTCCGCAGAGTCCCCGGTGTTTTGGAACTGTGCGTCCGCCAGCTTCATCTCCGCCCGGAGGCTTGACATCTCAGAGTTTGCGTCCTTAATGGCTGCATTTAGATCCGCTGTGTCTGCGGTAAATTTTATTTTTGCTTCGTTTTTATTTGCCACGTTTCCGCTCTCCCTCCTTCTCTATAGCGTAATGAAGCCATCTATCATATGCCACCTTGTCCCGCAGCACTCCATCCAGGAAACGCAGATCATTTTCCCAGAATGTCGTCTCTGGTATCTCCATAATCAGGACATAATAGGTGTAGTAGTCCTCTATTTCTTCCAGTTCAAACTTCGGCAGCCTTATGCCCTGTTTGTTCGTCCGTGTTGCTTTTTCGAATGCCCTGGAAAACCCTGTTTTTTTTCCTGTATACCGAACAGCGCCTGAAATACCTGGCCCATCTCTTCGCGGCTGTCTGTAAGCTCATACAGGAAGCTGTTCAGATCCGGGATGTCTTCGCCTATATGCGCACATGCGTATGCAATGTAGAATATCTCGCCCATCTCCAGCTCGTCGATTTCCTCCTGGCGCTGCATTTTTTTGTACAACTGGAAATATCTGTCTGCCAGATCCTTCTTGCTTTTCGATAGCTCTGCGATCGCTCCCAGGTTCAATGTCAGATCAATCTTTTCGCCGCTCTGTGTGCTTATTTTGTAAAATTTAGCCATCGTCTTCGCTCCTCTATCAAATACGGGAACAGCGCCCTTTCCGGGCGCTTCCCACTATCTTATTATTCAGATGCTGCTTCTGCACCGGCTTCTTCTGTACCGGTTGCTGTATTCTTCTGTACAAGTTCCGGGCTGAAGTCTGTCAGCCATTTCTTTGCTGTTTCCTCGTCCAGATCTTCTACCAGCGCCTCGTACATACCCTCGCCGAACTCATCCGGAAGAATTGAAATAGTCAGTTCAAGTTCCGGTACCTCTTCCTGGCCGTTTTCGACCTTTCTTTTCGGGCCGCTTTCCAGTATGCATCTCGGATATGCTTTCAGCTTTTCTACGTCGTCCTCGTCGAATACTCTCTGCGTGAGTGAGAACTCCGGATGACTGCTACCCTGGCCATATGCATATACGCCCTCTTTCAGGTTTGTCCTGTTCATGGCGTACATCTTGTTGTAGATCTCACGTGGTACATGAAGGGACTCTGTAAGTGTTCCGTTTCCGGTTCCCTTCACTTTCTCTTTTGCTTTCATTCCTCTGCAATTCTTAGTGATGACCTTGACTTCCATCTCTTCCTCGCTGGATCCGACACAGCTCATGTTTGTGTAGTCCTTCTCGCCGGAGACTTTGATCCACTGTTCTCTCACTTCGAACTCAGAAAATACACCTTTTGTCATGTTCTCCTCCTTATCATGTCAAACTTTCCGCCAGCCGACCGATGCACTGCTCCACGATCTTCTCGCTGGCGTTTTCTGCGCCTCCCAGCATGAACTGCTGGTTCCCTGCATGTTTCTTCGTGTTGCTGCCGTCGTCTGGAAAATACAAATAGTGATAATTATTCACCGTCTTCACGGTGACTTCCAGCATCCCATTTTCCTGTGTAAATGGCTGTGCGCCTTTCGCTGCTGGCTTCTTCTTTTTCCAGCTTCTGCCTGACACCGGTAAAAGCTGTTGTATTTCTTGCTTGATCTCTCTTGCGCCTGCATCTTGCAGCACGTCATTGATCTCTTTTGCCGCTCCTTCTCCGAACTGCTCCATCGCTGCCTGGAGCGTGTCCAGTTCTTCTGCGTCCAGGCTGATACGTGCCATATCAGCACCTCTTTTCTGGGTGGAACAGCGTGATCGTGGCGATCTCTACCACCATGTCTGTTTTGCCCTTGAACGTATAATCGTATGTCACCGGCTCGCTCGTTGCTTTCAGCTTTGCATTCTCCTGCGCTTCCAGTGCTTCGATGACTTTCTGCACATATCCTTCCGGTATGAAGTCTTCGTGTACTATATGTACCTGGTAGAATGTCTGATAGTCCATTTTGTTAGACGACTTCTGTGTCTTCACTCTGTTAAACACGAAGTAATTCCACTCTTCCAGATCTTTCTCCCTGCACGCTCCATAGTACGCTCCTGCCATTGGTACGGCTTCATCTTTGGCCAGTTCTCTGAGTGTGTTCTGCGTTTCTGTCAAAATGCTGCTCATTTGATTGTCCTTTCTTCTTCCAGGTATATGTACATCTCCCTGTTTGCGCGGTCGTGATCTATCTTCAAAATGCTGTACAACTTTCCTTCGATCATGATCTTTTTGGCCGGATCCACTTTTTCGTGCAGCCGTGTCTTTACTTTCAGCGACAGCGAACGTCCTATACTCTGTGCAAACTCTATGTCCTCGTCACGCTTCGATTTTTCTTCATATGCCAGCTTCAGGATCATCCGAAGATCTTTCTGACTGCGTGCGTTCTTTGGCGCTGCGAAGTCTACAGCCTGCTGCTCCTGCGTGCAGACTTTTAGCATCCCATCGTTATACTTTGGGAACCTGCTCTTCATTATCTGCCCCTCCTTTGATCCTGTGTTTGTGCCTGATCCGTATGATCTCTTTTCTGTATGCGTCCTCGAACTCATTCAGGCAGTCATTCCATGCATAAAGGCAATAGTTCAAGTACAGCCTTCTCTCCATTCCGGGGACAAAGTAGTCAATCTCTGCCCCCAGAATGTGGTTCAGTTCTGCCTCTGCATCCAGCATCACGTCGATCACTTTTTTGTCTGTGTCAGAGTCTGACCACGTGATGTTCAGATGCCTCTTGACCGTCTTCAGATAGTCAGACGGCATTTGATTTGCGTTCAGCACTCTGTATCACTCCTTTGCTTTAGGCTGTCGCTGTAGCGTCTTTCGTGCCTTCTACCTGGATGTATGCAGATTTCAGCTCGCTAATATCCAGAAGAAGTGCGACCGTATTGTCGTATGCCTTGCCCATACCGTGCAGTTTGATCTTGAATACTCTCTGATCCTGAAGGAACTTGAAGTCGTCGGAGAACTCCAGAACGCCATCCTTTCCGGTTCCCAGTCCCATGAAATACTCTTCCGGAAGAACTAAGAGCGCTTTCCCGGTGTCCATTTCTGAAGATCTGATCACTTCAGTCGGGAACGGGAAGATGCTGGTGGAATAGGTGCCGATTGCAGTCAGGACTGTCGTTGCTGGCATCACCTTTGACAGATAGTCCTGCATATTGCAGATCAGTGTTACCTGATCGAATACACGGTCGTTTTCTCTTTCGGTCTTTGCAAGTTTCGCAAGAACTTTCCCGTACTCCTCCGGAAGGAATGATGTTACCTTTTCCGCTTTCTTCTGCGGGTATCCTGTCTCGCTGTTTACGTTTACGCCTTTATGGATGTCTCTATCCATACCGATCGGGCAGTTGTGTCCGGATCCGGATATGATTGCTTTTTCCAGTGCCTTTGCAAGTGCCTCTTTCAGGAATGTGCGGATGTATGCATCCAGGAATACCGGCCCAAGATCCAGCATGTCCTTCTCAATGATTGCGAATGCGGACAGTTTGCACTCTGTCAGTTCTACAGTTCTGAATGCAGATGTGATCTCTTTTGCGATCTCGTCGTTGATTTCTCCCCATACCGCGGAGTCGGCTGTATGATCGTTCAGGATCCATCTGGTGAGATACTGCACGCTCACGAAGTTGATGCGGTTCAGGAGCGGATGTTCCTCTGTCAGCTCTCTGTACACATCCTCGATGATAGTGGTCGGCATGACTTCCGGTGCCAGAAGTCCGTTCATAGCCTGCACGGTCTTTTCTTTGCCTGCTGCGATTACTTTCTCGTAATAGCTCTGTTCTGCTGCCGTAAGTACACGGAAACCTCTCTGGAGAAGTACCTCCTTGTCCCCGTGTGCGCTCTCGAACTCTGCCTGAACGGACGCGGCGATGCTATCGCCGAACTGTTCGAAGGCCTGAGTGATTGCTTCATTGTTTCCGGATGCGATTGCGTTCTGCATGGCTACGACTGCATCCCTCACTTTTGAATTTGCTTTAAACATTTTTTTCATTTCCTCCTTTACGCTAAACCGTTGAATAATGTTTTCAGAAAATCATTGTTTAAGTGTACGTTGTTGCCAGTCTGTTTCTGGCCGTCAAGATGTTTCGGATCACCTGCTTTCTGTCCTTCCTGGATGGCCTTCAGCTGCTGCTGAATGTCGTCAAGTTTCTGCATGATCGCGCTGTCGTCCTGCTGCCGTGTGGCAAGAACTGCTGCCCTGATAGTCCCGAATGCAGACTGCTTTGTGCAGCCTTCATCGTCATCGTCGCCGTCATCGTCCTGATCTTCGATCTGTGTTGCGAAGCCATACTCCAGGCACTCCTGTGCTGTGAGCCATGTCTCTGCGTCCATCATTTCTTTGATCTTGCTTTCTTCCAGGTTAGTCACCTTTTTGTAGGCCTCGATGCTGGACTGATTGATCTTGTCGTTATCTTCCGCCGCCTTGCGCATCTCTGCGCTGTTGGCATATCCGATGTAAGACATGCAGTTATGGATCATCAGGAGCGCGATCGCTCCCATTGTTCTGACATCACCAGCGCAGAACACGATTGTGGCTGCGGAACATGCGAAACCGTCGCAGAATGTGTGGATCTCTGCTTTGTGTCTGCATAGTGTCGAATAGATGGCAAGCGCTTCCGCGACTTCCCCGCCGTAGCTGTTTATATAGACATTGATCACATCAACGTCCAGGCCTTCGATCTCCTGCTTCACATCTCGCGCTGATACCTCGCCCTCACTTATGCCCCAGTTTCTGTACAGCTCTGCGGATGCTGTGATGTCTCCGTATATGCTGATGTCTGCCGTCCTGGTTTCCCTGTCTTCTACAATCTGGTACACTGTTTTCTTTTTCATGCCTTGCTTTCACCTCCTTCTGGTGCTTTTAGGAACCTCTCGATCTCCTCGAAGTTCTTTGTGATGAAGTGCTTCCTGCTCCATTCTGTGTTCAGCGGTGCCATGCCTAACTCCTCGCGCACCTCGTCCACGCAGTATGTGCCCGTGCTGATCAGGTTTGCGATGCCCGCTGCTATGTTGAACAGATCGCGGTGCTGTATGCGTCCTGTGTCAACCACGTAATAGTTGCCTTTGATGTAGTTCTCCGATCCGCCTCTTTTATTCAGCCCCTCTCCGATCATGTCAGCGTATGGATCCACGCCGAAAGACAGGAACGCGCCCACAATCTCCGTCATGTTTGTGATGTTCCCTGTCATCATTGACTCCGGGATATGCAATGCTCCCGCTACTGTCTTGAACAGATCGTCTTTCAGCTGCACGAAGTCCGCGCTGCTCTTTGGCGACGTGTTTGCTTTGTCTGGTTCCAGGCTGTAGCCGTCAAACTCCGGATACACTGCATTGTCGCTTTCGATGTATTTCTTCAGCTGCTGGCTGACTTCTTCCTCGAACTCTTTCTCGAACTCTGCATCGCCGGACTTCACTCCGTCGATGTGGATCTTGTACTTCTGGCCGTTCGATTTTTTGAACGCCTGCGCTGCTGCTGTCATAATCTTGCCGTATTCTTCATACATGCCATCAACCAGCTGCTTCACGTTGATATTGTCCAGGGTGAACACATAACAATCGTTCACAGTGAATTTTTTGCTGAACTGGAAGGAACCGGTTGTCACTCCGCTGTATATATCTCCCAGGATCGGACGTTCCTGTTCTCTCGTCCAGTGATCCGCACAGTATAATTTTCCGCCAGCATCGACTACCAGAGCCTTGCCTTCACGCACCACTTTGTTGATCACCTTATGCCAGAAGATGCTGCTTGTCTCGTTCGCGTTCGGCGATACGTTCAGCAGGAAATAGTCGTCATTCTTTTCCGGTTTACCTCCTACGAAGCACTTGATCTCTGATCTGGATATAGCGTTCCCGATCAGTGATGTCGCAGTATAGATCGCCAGCTCTTTGTAGTAAAGCTCTGCCGGTATGTCTATCACGATTGCATTCGCGTCTCCTCCTACCTGCTCAGTAGTAGGGAATAACTTCTCCAGAAAATTGCTGATCCATCCCACTCTTCTCTCACCTCCTTCGTCATAATGTGATCGTGCCGATCTTTCTGATCTTTGGTCTTTCTTTTATCTTCGCTTCCGGAACCATTGAAGCCACCAGGGCCATGAACGGATCCGTCTTTCTGCTGCGTGCCTCTATCTTTGCATACACAAAAGATCCTTTGTCTGCTCCCTGCTGCTTGCCGTATCTGATCACCTTCGTGTTATTCGTCGCCCAGCGAAGAACCGGATCGTCTCCCCAGTGGAAGTACCGGTTCAGGAAGCAATGGTCAATGATTGGTACCACGGTGATGATGTCCGTCTGCTTCACAAGCATCAGGTTTCCGTTTTCTTTGGATATGCCGACACGTGACAGAGCGTCCGCCAGCAGGCTATATCTGTAGTTATCTATAGCCACCATTGCGATCGAATACTTCCGGCCCGTCTCGTAGATGTAGTTTGCGATTACGGACGGGTGGATCTCTATGTCGTCTACATATTCCAGCTGTCCCTTTGCCACCCACTCCCGCCATGGTGCTTTTATGCGCGGTATATCCTTCGATGCTGAACAAATCCAGGCGTGATTGATGTCATACCTCTGATCGCCCTGTTTGAAGTGAAAATTCACGGCAGCAAAGTCTGATGTTTTCATGTAGTCTATGCCGACCGTGCAACTCCATCCCTTCATGTCAGGCAGCTCCTGGTTCGTTGCCTTGATGTCATTCCAGTCTGCGACTGCTGCCTCTTTGGATCCTTCTGTCAGGTTCATCCTTTTCTTCATGAACGCAGGCAGCCTTTCCGGGTTCTTCTTCCACTCCCTGTACTCTTTTCTGGTTTCAGCCAGAAGGTTCGGGAGATACGGCAGCGACGGGTTCGCTTTTGTCCAGTTGCTTTCGTCGTCCACTTCCTTCTTGTCGTCAAGCCTGCACAGGAATGGTAGCAGCCCATTGTCATCTTCACCTCTCTGGAGTATTCCTTCAGAGTCTTCCAGAAGATCATCAAGCGGCCCCTCTCTAACGTCCCCGTTTGTGGTGTAGTAGCTCCGGCGCGGGTGCTGTTTCTTTCCCAGGCCAGTCGTGAACACGTCAATGTTCGCATAGTTCTCGTACTGGTGGATCTCGTTGAATATGACGATGCCGGATCGCAGCCCATCCTTTCCCTTTGGGCTGTTTGTGCGTCCGATTACTGTCGAATTTGTCTTGTTACATACGATTTTTTCCTTTGTCCAGGTATAAAATTTGCGTATTTTTTTGGTTATTTTCGGCTCTTCGAAGAAGGATGTCAGGTCTTTCACAGGCCTTACAGCCTGGTCTTCATTGTTTGCGCAGATGTCCACGTCATACTCTTTGATGCCGTTATACGGAGACGTAAGACAGAACGCTTCTACGGCGATCGTGCCATCCTTACCCGCTCCACGTCCCAGCATCGCAAACAGATCCGGCCATCGCGGCATTCCGCTGTCGTCCCAGTATGTACAGTCGTGCAATGCGATCACAAACTTCTGCCACGGGAACAGATCGAACGGAACGTACTCTTCGGTCAGGTGCATGTACTTCTCCAGCTGCGCGGTGTCTACGTGGATCTTCTCCTTCCGGAAGCACTCTTTCACATGTTTCACCAGGAGATGCTGGTCTTTGCTGCATTTGTACGTGCCCTTTTCTACGATGTCGATCCAGTCCTGGATCTCCGGGATCTTGCTGATATCTGTCAAAGTTCGATGTCTTCCTCGGCCACTTTGTCAGTGGTCAGTCCCAGCTCTTTCAGGATTGCCAGCATCGTCCTTGTATACTGTGGGAGCAGCTTCACGTTCGGATTGTCCTTCTCGTATTCCTTGCCAGCTGCTGACATGGCCGTATACGACAGCCCTCTTTTTTTGATATCGGCTTTCATCTTTTTGACCATCCGAAAATACTCTACATAGTCGTCGATCAGTCCCTCGAAGTGTGACACGTCCGCGCCTTTTTCCCTCAACTGTGCCATCAGTGACTCTCTGATGTCTTTTTGCGATTTTGCTGCCATGTCCCTCACCTCTTTCCCTCTTCCTGGCAATTTTTCCTCGCGTGTGCGCGCGTAGCTTTTTTGTCGTGCCCCCTTCCCGTTGTTGGTTTCCCCTGAAAATAGGGGCTACGGGGGAGTGGGGGGAGTTATTCACCAGCGTTCGACGTTGGTGAAGTGCTCTTCGTTTTTCCCTTTGGTTCTGCGTCTTCTCTTTTCCGGATGCAGCCTGTTATGACATGCTTTGCATACCGGCACCAGGTTCTGATATGTCTTTCCGTTGTACTGATATGTGCGGCTCAATGCCAGGGCTGGATGTGTTCGTACAAACTGTATGTGATGCACTGTGCTGATCAGCTTCTTGTTCCCGTCATCGTCCACGTCGTAGCGTGTGATCTTCCCGGCTTTCCTGCACTCAGCACATTCGTAGTGGTTCTCTTCCAGGATCTTCTCCTTTAGCTCCAGCCACTCCTTGCTCTTGTAGAACTTCCACAGCTGTCCCTGCCGGATCAGTTCCTCGATCCAGTTCTTCAGTTCATCCTGCTTCATTCGTTCGCCCTCCTCCGGCCAAACAAAAAGAACCCCGGATATGTTCCAGGGTTCTCCTCATTCTTCCGGTAATTTTAGCATACCGTTTTTCTTGTCCTCTGAGTGACGCACCTATATCTTTCCAGACATCAGATAATAGAACTTGCGGCGCAGCTGGTAGAACATTGTGCTGCCGCATGGTATTCCTTTCTGTTCCATCTGCCTGAAGGTTGTGCCCTCTTCGGTTACATACTCCAGCATGTACGGATAGAGTGCCGGATATTCGCTCACTACTTCGCGGACTGTATCCTCTATCTTCTGCACTCTCTCCTTGATCCTCTCCTGTTCTTCCTTGTCCTCCTGTGCTTCCGAACGCTCCAGCAGTTTCTTCCACTCCTTGTACTGGAGACAGTAAGAGTATGCAGTCAAGAATGCGTGTTTGCTTATCCCGTATCGTTTGTTCAGTGGTCGCACATTCGGCATTGCCTTTCCTCCTGTTACTCTTTTGCTTTTGTTGCAGTGCATCTCTGGCAATCTCCAAACGATGCACCGAAACACCCATAGCACGGATCAGTCTTCTCCTTCTCCGTCCTCTTCCTGTTCTGTTCTGACTCCTGTTTCTTCCGGATCCTGATCAGCTGCGTGATCCTGTTCGCTATCTTCCGGATCACATGCATCCACCTCCTTCTCCCCTGTTACGATTTCCCGCATATATCTGTGCGGTATATCTGCCTTGATGCCGTTGAAGATCAGATCTGCCTTTGCTGCATTCTTCATCAGTTTCTCCAGCTCTGATACCTTCAGTTCTACCTTTGCCTCTGCACTAATTGCATCCATAAGTCCCATGTGTTTCTCTCCTTTCGTCCTGTGCGCCATGCGTGGCTGGCGCAGATTATTAGCTCGCAGCGATGACGCAAGCCGGGGCGAAGCGAGAGCTGCTCGCCGCGGCGTAGTAGGCGTTGACGTCGCCGCTCGCGCTCACGGACCACGTATTGTTCGCGTAGCCGCGATAAGCACTGCGCGTCCAGTGCCAGTCTGTCTCCTTCTCCGGATCTACCTTCACACAGTCGCGCTCTGATCTGAACCTCTGGTACTTCTTCTTGTCGTCCTTCATCTCTTCCACGGACAGAAGGAAAAATGTATCCAGCGTCTTCTCTCTTC